>OGPW01002509.1_pt1 | contig 10352 bp, 7 predicted proteins | sample 1553061 | NCBI WGS metagenome assembly OGPW01 (sample SAMEA2580292, study PRJEB22360) | human gut metagenome | biome: human gut; feature: human-associated habitat; material: faeces | place: Denmark | collected 2008/2010
GAGAGGCGGGCCTCTCCTCTACTTATTTATATAGCTTACTTTTTATGGTACATCCTGTCGTCTTCCTCATAGGTCGGTTCGCAGGTCAGGTACATGCCGAGTTTCTTTAAAGTGTCAGCATCCACGCTGGAGAGGATGACGGTGGAATGGATGTCGCAGCCCTTCAGGTTGGGGATCTGCTCCATGGCCTTGGCGGCATATTCATTTTCGGAGACCGAGCTGGACAGGGCGATCAGAATCTCGTCGGTGTGCAGGCGCGGGTTCCTGCTGCCGAGGTAGTTCGTCTTGAGCGTCTGGATAGGTTCGATGGCGCGGGCGGAGACCAGATCGGTCTCCTGATCGATGCCGGCCAGCTTTTTCAGAGCGTTCAGCAAGGCCGAGGATGCCGCACCCAGCAGCGGGCCGGTCTTGCCTGTGACAATCGTGCCGTCGGCCAGTTCAATCGCAGCGGCAGGCTGACCGTCAGTGGCTTCGGACATGGCATGGGCACGCTTTTCGACCTCACGCTCACCCAGGGCAATGCCCGCCTGGTTCATGAGCAGCTCGAGCTTGAAACGTTCCGGCTTGACAACACCGCTGGCCTTCTGGTCGCAGAGGCACTTGAAATACCGGCGCACGATCTCATTCAGCGACGCTTCACGGCAGACATCGTCATCGATGATGCAGTTGCCTGCCATGTTGACGCCCATATCTGTCGGAGAGCGATAAGGGCTCTTGCCTGCGATCAGCTCAAACATTGCATTGACGACAGGGAAAATCTCCACATCGCGGTTGTAGTTGACCGTCGTCTTACCGTAGGCTTCCAGATGGAACGGGTCGATCATGTTAACGTCGTTCAGATCGGCGGTGGCGGCCTCGTAGGCCAGGTTGACGGGATGCTTGAGGGGCAGATTCCAGATGGGGAAGGTCTCGAACTTGGCGTAGCCCGCCTTGACACCGCGCTTGTACTCATGGTAGAGCTGGGACAGGCAGACCGCCATCTTGCCGCTGCCGGGGCCGGGGGCCGTGATGACCACCAGCGGGCGCTCGGTCTCGATGTAATCGTTCTTGCCGTAGCCGTCATCGCTGACGATGTGGGCCACGTCGTTGGGGTAGCCGGGAATCTTGTAGTGGCGGAAGGTGCGGATGCCCAGGCCGTTGAGCTTCTGCTCAAACGCCGTGACCTCGGGCGCATCGGTGTACTTCGTCACGCAGACGCTGCCCACAAACAGGCCGACGCCCTGGAAGGCATCGATCAGGCGCAGCACGTCCACATCGTAGGTGATGCCGTAGTCACCGCGCATCTTGTTGGCGACGATGTCCTCGGCGCTGATGACGATGACGACCTCGGCCTGCTCCTTGAGCTGCAAAAGCATCTGCAGCTTGGAATCAGGCTGAAAGCCCGGCAGCACGCGGGACGCATGGTAGTCGTCAAACAGCTTGCCGCCAAATTCCAGATAGAGCTTATTGTCAAACTGGGCAATACGCTCCCGGATATGGGCGGACTGCATCGCAAGATATTTGTCGTTATCAAATCCGATCTTCATCTACATTCCCCTTTTCCTGTGCTTAAACCAATATGAAATCAGTATACCATTTTTCGCGGCGGCTTGCAATGGGGTGGGCGCGCTTTCCTGGCCGGAAGAGGCCCTGCGCGCCAACATTATCGCGCAGGTCAGTCTGGCGCTGAACCGCATCTGGACCGAGTGGTACCCCAGCCGCGGGTACAGCTTCAACATCACGGGGTCGCCGGGGTACGACCAGGCCTATGTCAACGGGCGCACGGTGTTTGCGGTCATGGAGCGGCTGACCGCCGAACTGTTCAATACCTTTGTCCAGCGCAGCGGCGACGTCGAACCGTACTTTACCGAATACTGCGACGGCAAGACCGTGACCTGCCCCGGCATGAAGCAGTGGGGCACGGTGGACCGCGCGCGGGAGGGCATGAACGCGCTGCAAATCCTGCGGTACTACTACGGAAACCGCGTGCAGCTGGTCACAACCGACAACATTGCCGCCATCCCGTCCAGTTATCCGGGCAGCCCGCTGCGGCGCGGCAGCACCGGGACGAATGTGCGCATCCTGCAAAAGCAGCTTTCCCGCATTGCCAGGGATTACCCGTCCTTCGGCAAGCCTGCCGTGACCGGCACCTTCGACGAGGCCACCGAGAACAGCGTGAAGAAATTCCAGAAGCAGTTCAGCCTGAAGGCGGACGGCGTGGTCGGCAGGGCAACGTGGAACAAGGTGAGCTTTATTTATGTCAGCGTCAAGGACCTGGCTGAGCTGACGAGCGAGGGCGAGACTGCCGAGGGCACCCAGAGCGCGGGCGGCTGGCCTGGGACTGTTCTGCGGCGCGGCAGCACGGGCAGCAGCGTGGAGCAGGTGCAGTTCTGGCTTTCGGATTTAGCGCAGTTTGATTCGTCGCTGGTGCGCGTGACGGTGGACGGCAGCTACGGCGCGACAACTGAGCGGGCCGTGCGGGCGTTCCAGCAGAAGCAAAGCCTGACGGCGGACGGCGTGGTCGGACAGCGCACATGGAACACGCTGTACGCCGCGTGGGTCGACGCGCAGAGCGACCTGGGCGGTACAGCGTGGCCTGGCACGGCGCTGCGGCGAGGCGCTGCCGGCATGGAGGTGCGGCTTGTGCAGTTCTGGCTGCGGCTGGCGGCGGACAACTACAGTGCACTGCGCACCGTGACCGTGGACGGCAGCTACGGCGCGGCGACGGTCAGCGCGGTGGAGGCATTTCAAACGTTGTTTGGGCTGACGTCGGACGGCGTCGTCGGGCGCAGCACGTGGAACAAGCTGAAGGAGGTCGGGCTGGCCGTGGCGAACAAAATTGTGGCCGCCAACGTCGCGCCAGGGCAGTTCACGACCACCACGCGGGCGGGCAGCAGCGGCACCGCCGTGCGTGCCGTGCAATACTACCTGCGGCGGCTGGCGGCCTACTACAGCGATGTGCCGCGCGTGGCCGTGGACGGAAAATTCGGCGCGGCGACGACGCGGGCCGTTAAGGCGTGGCAGTCCCGCGCCGGGCTGACGGTGGACGGCGTCGTCGGGCGGCTGACGTTCCAAAGCCTGTACGACGCCGCGCAGGCACTCGAAGCCAGCGGCCCCGTTGTGCGCACGGTCAGCCTGCCCGCGCCCGCTACCACGCTGCGCCCCGGCGACACCGGCGCGGCGGTGCTGCGGCTGAATCGGCTGCTGCTCTTTTTGAGTCAGTGGATACCGGAAATCAACTTTACGGCCAGTGACACGCCCGACAATACCTTTGACCTCGAGTTGGAAATTGCCGTGCGCAGTGCGCAGCGGTACTTCGGGCTGACCGAGACCGGCGCGGTGACGGCGGCGGACTGGAAGGTGTTCCGCGATGCCGCCGAGCATCTGTTAGCCGCGAACCCCGCCGGGCCCAGCCCCAAACCGGGCGGCGTCTGGCCCGCCAGTGCGCTGGCACCGGGCAGCGCCGGGCCCGCGGTCCTGCAGGTGCAGAAGTGGCTGAACATTATTGCCGCTGCGGACCAGACCGCCGATTTTGTGCCCGAGACCGGCCTGTTCGACACCGAGACCCAGGCCGCGCTGGAAAGCTACCAGCTGACCGCCGGGCTGGAAACGCTGGGCGTCGTGGACGCCGACACATGGGAGAGCCTGCGTCTGGCCGCACAGGGGCTCTGCCGCGAATGTCAGGAGGGATAAGCTATGCCAAAGGTCTACGTGTATGACTCCTATGACAACAAGTTTTTCCGCTATACTTTGCGTGAGAACGACCCTATGCCCTACAGCACCGATACAACGCTGCGGGTGCGGGAGTTCCGCGGCTCCAGCAAGAGCAACGTGCTCTGGACGACCACCGCTGCCATGGAGGCGTGGAACCTGACCCGCCCCCCGCCGCTCCTGGGGGCAGGGGATCTATGTGGGCTACGCCTTCAAGCGCATCTGGGAGGGCGGCCACGGCACGACGAGCCAGCACTATGCGGGCGTGGCGTTCGACGTGGGGCAGAGCAGCACTGCCGCAAAGCGCCGCAAAATTTACAACGCCGCTGTGCGGACCGGGGCGTGGGGTTACGTGGAGCCGCTGTCGATGACGCCCACCTGGGTACACTTTGACCGGCGGTACGGCAAGCCCGCGTGCCGCAGCACGACGGCAGGCTACCCCACCGTGCGGCGCGGCAGCCGCAGCACCTACGTGCTGATTTTGCAGGACGCGCTGAACGCGCTGGGTTATTCGACGAACACGCTGGACGGCATCTTCGGCCATGCGACGGAGAACGCGCTCAAGGCGTGCCAGCGGCGGTTCGGCCTGACTGCCGACGGCGTATGCGGCTGCGCCAGTTGGAAAAAGATCGCCGAGGCGACGGTGGGGATCGGCAAAACGGCGACGGTTATTGATTCTTGATGTATCTGCTGGTATAATAAACTTGGCTCCCTCCGGGAGGGTAGGTGCTGAATAACCTGGGCCCCCTCGGGGGGGGAGCCAAGGAGCTGCACTATATTATATAAGGAAGTGTTCCCACATGGATATGCTGGAGTTTTTGCGCACCCGCCGCACCTACCGCCGCTTTGAACAGCGCCCTGTTGCGCCGGAGATCCTGACCGAGGCCGTCGATGCGGCACGGATAGCCAGCTGCGGTGCCAACCGCCAGACCGTGCGGTACATCGTTGTGCAGAGTGCCGACGCCGTGGCCGCCGTGCAGCCGCTGGTACACTGGGCCGCCTACCTGCCGCCCGAGCAGGGCCAGCCGAAGCCCGACGAGCTGCCCACCGCGTTCATTGCGGTTTTGCAGGACGACAACCTGCCCGGCGCGTCCGATGTGGACGTCGGCCTGGCACTGGGCAGCCTGACCGCCGCAGCCTGGGCACACGGCGTGGGCAGCTGCATCATGGGCGCGATTGACCGCCCGGCCCTGACCAGGCTGCTGGCCCTGCCCGATGGCGTGCGCCTGTGCTACATGGTCGCACTGGGCTACCCGACGCACGCGAGCAAGCTGGTCGAAATGCAGGACGGCAGCGTCAAGTATTATCTCGATGAAAACCGCGGCTACTGCGTGCCGAAGCGCAGCATAGACGAGGTGCTGCTGAAAACGCTGTAAAAGTAAAAATCGCAGTCCCGATGAGGAAATCGGGGCTGCGATCTTTTGTATCCGTCAGAAGCGGCGTCTTTCAGCCTTATCCCAAAATAGCAAAGCTCTGTGCGCCCAGGGACAGCGTGTCGTTGACGATCTCCGCCTTGCCGATCATGTACTGAATTTTCAGATCCTCGGCCAGCTCCAGCGGCAGCTCGATGGAGACCCCCGCCGGGTTGACGGCGCAGATCAGATCGCCGCGCTGCCAGACGAACGGGCGGTAGTCGTCCTTCGCCTTGGGTGCGTACAGCACCTTGAACGGCGCGTCTGCGTTCAGGTCGGCGTGTGCATGACGGAAAGCCAGCAGCGACTTCACGCTGTTCAGCAGGCTGTCGGGGTCGTCCGCCTGGGCGGCCACGGTGGGCGCATCGGCGGCAGTGTCCACAGGCAGATAGATATCCTGCGCGTCGGCGGTGGAGAAGCCGTGGTTGGCCGTATCGTCCCACTGCATCGGCGTGCGGGAGCCCGTGCGGAAGTAGCCGCCCTCCTTGGTGGGCAGCGGCAGATAGCGCATACCGATCTCGTCACCGTAGTAGACGAAGGGCGCACCGGGCAGCGTGAAAATTGTCGCGTAGGCCAGCCGCAGCTCGTCAGTCGTCAGGCCCGCGGAGGGGCGGATCGTGTCATGGTTGCAGGTGATGAAGCACCACAGACCGTCCTTGTGGGTGGCCTTGTAGGCCGGCAGGTACTCGTCCAAGAATTTGTCAATGCCGGTGCCGGAGTTCTTGCAGAAGTACGCCTTGCCGATGTTGTGCGGGTTCGAGTCCATCGCACCGTCATAGTTGCGCATGAGCCAGTTGTAGCCGTTGCCCTGCCAATTGAGATAAAAGTCCATGTCAAAGCCGTTTTTCAGCGACATGCGCGGGCCGTTCCACTCGGCGATGAGCGCGGCCTCGGGGTACTCGACATCCAGCATATCCCGGATATTGCGCCAGATTTTGCAGGTGTACTTTTTGTTCTTAGTGTCATTCTTTACAAGGCTCGACGCCATATCGACGCGGAAGCCGTCGCAGCCCATGTCCAGCCAGAACCGCATGACGTCCTTCATGGCCTCCACCGTCGCCACGCAGGCGGGATCGTCGGTGGGCTTCTGCCACTTCTCGTTGATCTTTCCATAGCCGTAGTTCAGCGCGGGCTGGCACTTGAAGAAGTTCAGGATATACGTGCCGTTGCGTTCTGTCTCGCCGCCGATGAACGGCATCCCGTCGCCGGAGGCAAAGCAGGAATCCGTCCAGATAAAGCGGTCCGAGTATTCGTTGTGCCCGGGCTTGCAGCTGGCCTTGAACCACGGGTGTTCCTCGCTCGTGTGGCCGGGCACCAGGTCGAACAGCACACGGATGCCCTTCTCATGCGCGGCCCTGAACAGCGCGGCGGCGTCCTCGTTCGTGCCGTAGCGCGGGGCGATCTTTTTGTAGTCGCGCACATCATAGCCCGCATCCTTGAACGGCGAATCAAAGCAGGGGTTGATCCACAGGGCATTGCAGCCCAGGTCCCTGATATAGTCGAGCTTGGCAATAATGCCCTGCAAATCACCGATGCCGTCGCCGTTGGTATCATAGAAGCTCTGGGGGTAGATTTCATAGAACACTGCGTCTTTCAGCCACTGTTTCATGAGATGTCTCCTTTACTATAAATAGACAGATAGAATATTCACGGCAGCCCGCAGGGCGCATTTCCTGTGCGCTTGGGAGGTTTTCCCCGCCGCGCACGGCCACGGGCGGATAGGAAATCCGCCCCTACGGCGCTCCCTGTCAGTTTGCCGCTTCATGAGTATGGAAACGTTTCATCCGTTTCTACCCCTATACTATCCCCTTCTTCTCCCTTTGTCAACGCAGCAAAACAGACAAAATAAACCACAAATTTTCTACATTTTGCATCAAAAACCGACATATTGCTAAATTGTGAACATTTCATTGACAAATTACGAACATCGCGGTAAAGTAGTAGCCACAAGCGATTGTAAAATTTAATAGGAAAGAGGGATTCATTCAAATGAATACGCTTGTAATCGTTCTGATTGCCGCGGTTGTCCTGGTATGTGCGTACGCCGGATATGGCCGCTGGCTCGCCAAGACCTGGGGTGTCGACCCCAACGCCAAGACTCCTGCTGTGCGGCTGGAGGATGGCAAAGACTACGTTCCCACCAACGGCTGGACGGTGTTCGCCCACCAGTTCTCCTCCATCGCAGGTGCAGGCCCTGTCACCGGTGCCATCCAGGCTGCCGCGTTCGGCTGGCTGCCTGTCCTGCTGTGGGTCCTGATCGGCGGCGTTTTCTTCGGCGCTGTCACCGACTTCGGTGCGCTGTACGCCTCCGTCAAGAATGACGGCAAGTCCATGGGCCTGCTGATCGAGAAGTACATCGGCAAGACGGGCCGCAAGCTGTTCCTGCTGTTCTGCTGGCTGTTCTGCGGCATCGTCATTGCTGCTTTTGCAGACATGGTTGCCGGCACCTTCAACGCCTTTGACGCCGACGGCGCACAGGTCGAGGCCGCCTTCACCAACGGCTCTGCGGGCATGGTCTCCATCATGTTCATGGTGTTCGCCGTCATCTTCGGCCTGATCCAGAAGAAGTTCAACTTCTCCGGCTGGAAAGAGGCCGTCGTCGGCATCGCCTTTATCGTGCTGTCCTTCGTGGTCGGCATGAACTGCCCCATCATCCTGGGCAAGGCTGCCTGGAGCTACATCACCTTCATCTACATCTTCTTTGCGGCGGTCCTGCCCATGTGGCTGCTGAAACAGCCCCGTGACTACATGACTACCTTCATGTTCGGCGCTATGATCGCCGGTGCGATTGTCGGCCTGCTGGTCGCCCACCCCACCATGAACCTGCCTGTTTTCACCGGCTTCAACAATGAGAAGCTCGGCACCATGTTCCCCATCCTGTTCGTCACGGTTGCCTGCGGTGCGGTCTCCGGCTTCCACAGCCTGGTTTCCTCCGGTACTTCTTCCAAGACCGTTGAGAACGAGAAGGACATGCTGAAGGTCGGCTACGGTGCCATGGTGCTCGAGAGCCTGCTGGCTGTCCTGGCCCTCTGCGTTGCCGGTGCTGCCGCTGCTGCGGACGGCACCCCCGCCGCCGGTACCCCGTTCCAGATCTTCAGCCGCGGCGTCGCAGGCTTCTTTGAGATGTTCGGCGTACCCGTTTCCATCGCTACCGTCTTTATGACGATGTGCGTTTCCGCTCTGGCCCTGACCAGTCTGGACGCCGTGGCCCGTATCGGCCGCATGAGCTTCCAGGAGCTGTTCAGCGTGGATGACATGGAGCACGCCGAGGGCTGGCGCAAGCTGTTCTGCAACGTCTACTTCTCCACCTTTGTCACGCTGGCGTTCGGCTTCCTGCTGACCCAGATCGGCTATGCCAATATCTGGCCTCTGTTCGGTTCCGCCAACCAGCTGCTCAGCGCTCTGGTCCTGGCTACCCTGTGCGTCTTCCTCAAGGTCACGGGCCGCAACAACAAGATGCTGTTCCCGCCGCTGGTCATCATGCTCTGCGTCACCTTCACCGCTCTGGTGCAGCGCCTGATTGCAATGGTCAAGGCCATCTCTGCCGCTGCCGCCACTGCCATCCCCGCCGGTGAGACCACCTGGGGCGCTGTCTTTATCGCCAACGGTCTGCAGCTGATCCTTGCGATCCTGCTGATCGTCCTGGGCCTGAACATTGTGTTCCACAGTGTCAAGGGCTACAAGGCCAGCGAAAAGAACAGCGAAAAGGCTGCTGTTTAATCCAAACGGCACTTGACAAATATACCGTATTGAGGTAATATTTATTCGGCCGCAATGGCGCGGCATTACACTGCACCATTCGGCAGTCATAAGGCATTTGGCCCCGGTGATCCGCACAGTGGAACACCGGGGCTTTTTGCATGAATATGAGGGAATTTTATAAAGGAGAACACAAACCATGAAACTCAAGAACACGCTGGCCCTGAGCCTTGCCGCTGTGATGGCCGCCGGTCTGACCGCCTGCGGCTCTAGCGCCGACACCGCCTCCGCCGCCTCCCCTGCTGCGGATTCCACCGCAGCCGAGAGCACCGAGGCCGCCGCTGACACCACCGCCGCCCCGGACGGCGACGGTGACCCCACCACTCTGACCGTTGCCATGGAGTGCGCCTACGCCCCTTACAACTGGAGCCAGAGCGACGACTCCAACGGCGCTGTGCCCATCTCCAACGTGCCCGGCACCTATGCCAACGGCTACGACGTGATGATCGCCAAGCAGATCTGCGAGGCCAACGGCTGGAAGCTGGAAGTGGTTCAGTCCGACTGGGACTCTCTGGTTCCCGGCGTGCAGACCGGTACCTTTGACGCCGTCATTGCCGGCCAGTCCATGACTGCCGAGCGCAGCGAGCAGGTGGATTTCGCCGGCCCCTACTACTACGCCTCCATCGTCTGTGTGACCAAGACGGACAGCCCCTATGCCAACGCCGCCGGCATCAGCGACCTTTCCGGCGGCACCTGCACCGCGCAGATCGCCACCATCTGGTATGACTCCTGCCTGCCTCAGATCGAGGGCGCCCAGGTCCAGACTGCCGCGGAGACCGCCCCCGCCATGCTGATGGCCCTGGAGACCGACGCCGTGGACTTCATCTGCACCGATATGCCCACCGCCATGGGTGCCGTGGCCGCCTATCCCGACATGAAGATTCTGGACTTCACAGACTCCGACGACAACTTTGAGGTTGACGAGGGCGAGATCAACATCGGCATCTCCGTGATGAAGGGCAACACCGAGCTGAAGGAGGCCATTGACAGCGTGCTCTCCACTATGACGGCGGACGATTTCAACACCCTGATGAACGAGGCCATCGCCATTCAGCCCCTGAGCGAGTAAACACTTTCCAGAATGACCCGCGGCGGGAGGACAGTCTGTCCTCCCGCCTGCTTCCCGCATATCAACTCTTTACCGAAGGGAGTCTGCCTCCATGGAGAAACTGTTCCAGCTGGCATCCGACATTGCCAAGCTCTGGTCGAACTACGGCGTGTCCCACTATCTGCCCGGCATCCGCAATACCTTGATTCTGGCACTGGTGGCCACCGCCATCGGCTGCCTGATCGGATTCGTCTGCGGCATTCTGAACACCATTCCCCACAGCAAGAACGACCCGCCCGTCAAGCGGTTCTTTCTGGCGCTGATCCGGGCAGTGGTCCGGATCTACGTGGAGATCTTCCGGGGTACCCCCATGGTGCTGCAGGCGGTGTTCCTCTATTACGGCCTGCCCTATTTTACGGACAACGCCGCGCGGCGGACGTATC
>OGPW01002512.1_pt1 | contig 10336 bp, 10 predicted proteins | sample 1553061 | NCBI WGS metagenome assembly OGPW01 (sample SAMEA2580292, study PRJEB22360) | human gut metagenome | biome: human gut; feature: human-associated habitat; material: faeces | place: Denmark | collected 2008/2010
CGCGTGCTGAACCTCTTCGCATACACCGGCGGCGCGACGGTCGCGTGTGCGGCGGCAGGCGCTCAGGTCTGCCACGTGGATGCGGCAAAGGGCATGGTCAACTGGGCGCGCGAGAACGCGCGTGTCAGCGGCCTTTCCGATGCGCCGGTGCGCTGGATCATCGACGACTGCGCGAAATTTGTCGAGCGTGAGATCCGCCGCGGCAAGGTGTATGACGCCATCATCATGGACCCGCCGAGCTACGGCCGCGGCCCCGGAGGAGAGGTCTGGAAGTTGGAGGACAATCTTTTCCCGTTCGTGAAGCTCTGCGCGCAGGTCTTATCGGACAAGCCGCTTTTTGTCATCATCAACTCGTATACGACGGGGCTCGCTCCCTCGGTGCTCGGCTACATGCTGCACCTGCTCGTTGCGGAAAAGTACGGCGGCAAGGTCACGTGGGACGAGCTGGGCCTGCCCGTGACGGAGACGGGGCTCGCGCTGCCCTGCGGCGCGACGGGCCGCTGGTTCTCGGAATAAAGGAATCCGCCGCTTTGCGGCGATGAATCCCCGAAGGCTCTTTCGGGATAACGATTAAGGAACGCAACTTTTATGGAAATGATCAAGACCCAAGACCTGGCCTTCACCTATCCGGGCACGGAAGACCAAGTGAACACCCGCGCGCTGCGCGGGGTGGATGTGACCATCGAGCGCGGCAGCTTTGTCGTGATCCTCGGCCACAACGGCAGCGGAAAATCGACGCTTGCCAAGACCTTCAACGCAGTTCTGCTGCCAAGCGGCGGCAAGGTCTATGTCGAGGGCATGGACACGATGGACGAATCGCTCCTGCTTGAAATTCGCAGGCGCGTGGGCATGGTGTTCCAGAATCCGGACAACCAGATCGTGGCGAATGTCGTCGAAGAGGATGTCGCGTTCGCTCCCGAGAATTTGGGCGTGCCGAGCGCCGAGATCCGAAAGCGCGTGGACGACGCGCTCGAGGCCGTCGGCATGACGCAGTTCGTCAAGCACGCGCCGCATCTGCTCTCCGGCGGACAGAAGCAGCGCATCGCCATCGCGGGTGTGCTGGCGATGAAACCCGAGTGCATCGTGCTCGACGAGGCGACCGCCATGCTCGACCCCATCGGCCGGCGCGAGGTGCTCGCGGCCGTCGAAAAGCTCAACCGCGAGCAGGGCATCACGGTCGTCCTCATCACCCACCACATGAACGAAGCCGAGCACGCCGACCGCGTGATCGTGATGAACGACGGCCTTGTCGTCATGGACGGCAAGCCGCGCGAGGTTTTCACCCGCAAAAAGGAGCTGGAGGACATCGGCCTTGCCGTGCCGGACACGGTCTCGCTGCTCTTTTCCCTGCGCGAGGCGGGGATGGACGTCCCCGTGGATGCCATCACCGTAGAGGAATGCGCAGATGCCATTGCGAAAAATTTTACCTAAGAGGACTGTAACCTTGGAAGAGATCATTCGTGTAGAAAACCTGACGCACACCTACGGGGAGGGGACGCCCTTTTGCCGCAGTGCGGTACAGGATATGTCGCTCGCGATCTATCGCGGCGAATTTTTGGGCATCATCGGCCACACGGGCAGCGGCAAATCGACGCTGATCCAGCACCTGAACGGCCTGCTCAAGCCGACCTCCGGCCGGATACTTCTCGGTGGAGAGGACATCTGGTCGGACCCGAAGAAAATTCGGAACGTGAGATTCCGTGTGGGCCTCGTGTTCCAGTATCCGGAATACCAGCTTTTTGAAGAGACTGTTTACCGCGATATCGCGTTCGGCCCGACGAACATGGGCTTATCCAAAGACGAGATCGACCGCCGCGTGCGTGAATCCGCGCACTTTGCGGGGCTTACCGACGATCTGCTGGAAAAATCGCCGTTCGCCCTCTCCGGCGGACAGAAGCGCCGCGTGGCCATCGCGGGCGTTATTGCGATGGAGCCCGAGGTGCTCGTGCTCGACGAGCCGAGCGCGGGCCTTGACCCGCAGGGCAGGGAAGAGCTGCTTTCAAACATCCGCGAATTCCACCGCGCGCGCGGCACGACCGTCGTGCTCGTGAGCCACAGCATGGAGGAGATCGCGAAAAACGTCGACCGCATCGTTGTCCTGTCGGACAGCCACGTGCTCATGAGCGGCACGCCGCGCGAGGTCTTCGCCCGCGGCGACGAGCTGATGACAGCGGGCCTCGACGTGCCGCAGGTCACGCGCGTCGCGATGGCGCTGCGCGATAAAGGCATTGCCATCAACCCCGCCGTTTACACCGTCGATGAGCTCAGTAAAGAGCTTGTCGCGCTCAAGAGAGGGGGCGGCAAAAAATGCTGAAGGATATCACGCTCGGCCAGTTTTTCCCGGGCGACACGCTCGCCCATAAGCTCGACCCGCGCACAAAGCTCCTCGTCACGGTGTTTTACGTCGTGGCGCTCTTTACGGCGAAGAGCTACATTGCCTACGGCGTTCTCATTCTGACGCTGATTGTCGCCGTGCGCATCTCGCGCGTGGGCGCGAAGGCGCTTTTCAAGGGATTAAAGCCGGTGCTGTTCATTATCGCGTTCACGGCGCTTTTGAACCTCTTTTACACCCCCGGCACGGAGCTGTGCCATTTTTGGATCTTCCGCATTACGATCGAGGGTGTGCGCGCCGCCATCACGATGATGCTGCGCATCACGCTTTTGATCATGGGAACGTTCCTGCTCACGTATACGACCTCTCCCATCCGCCTGACGGACGGTCTGGAGAGCCTGCTGGGCCCGCTCAAGAAGATCAAGGTCCCTGTGCATGAGCTCGCGATGATGATGTCGATCGCGCTTCGCTTCATCCCGACGCTCATCGAAGAGACGGATAAGATCATGTCCGCGCAGAAGGCGCGCGGCGCCGACTTTGAGACCGGAAGCCTTATGCAGCGCGCCAAGGCGCTCGTGCCGCTGCTTGTGCCGCTGTTTGTCAGCGCGTTCCGCCGCGCCGACGAGCTGGCGACGGCCATGGAATGCCGCTGCTACCACGGCGACGAAGGCCGCACGAAGCTCAATGTGCTGCACTATCAGACGCGCGACTATCTGGTGCTCGGCTATTATGCCGTGCTCGTGGCCGCGGTCATCGCGCTGCGATAAGAAGAAAGGACGCTTTTATGCGAAACATCGCCCTCAAGCTCATGTATAACGGCACGGCCTATCACGGCTGGCAGGTGCAGAAGACGGTCTCAAGCGTCTGCGAGACGATGGAAAAGGGCCTCTCGAAGGTCTGCGGCGGGAACGTCAAGCTCGTCGGCTGCGGCCGCACGGACGCGGGCGTGCACGCCGAGCGATATATCGCCAATTTCCATACCGAGTCGCGAATTCCGGTCGAGCGCCTGCCGTTTGCCATCAATACGCACACGCCGGAGGATATCGTCGTGCGCGAGGCGCTTGAGGTGGCGGAGGATTTCAACGCGATCCTCTCGTGTCAAAAAAAGGAATACACCTACCGTATTTATAATTCCCGCATCAAAAACCCGTTCTATGTCAACAGGGCTTACTTTTACCCCAAGCACCTCGACGAAGAGGTGATGGACTGCGCGGCGCGCGCCTTTGAGGGCACGCACGATTTCCGCGCCGTCCGCTCTGTCGGCACGGAGACGAAGACCAGCGTGCGCACCGTGCACTACTGCCGCGTGTCGCGCTCGGGTGATCTTTTGGAACTCAAGGTCTGCGCGGACGGGTTCCTGTATAACATGGTACGGGCGATCACCGGCACGGTGCTCTACGCCGCCGAGGGGAAGCTCACGCCAGAGGACATCCCCGAGATCCTGGCCTCCGGCGACCGCTCGCTCGCCGGCCCCACGGTGCCGCCGGGCGGACTGTACATGACGAGACTTTGGTATGAGGATGAACGGCTCAATGAATGATCTCAAAGAGGAAAAGGGAACACGCGAGGAACTGAGGCGCTCGCAGGCGGCCCCGCGCCGCTCCGGCGGCGGGCTCAAGCGGGCGCTGATGGTGATTCTGGCGCTTGTGGTCGTGCTGGCCGTGGTCGTCGCCGCGGCGTGGAAGGACCTGAGCAGCCTTGACAGTGTGCGCCGCCTTTTCTCCTACAATAAGGTCACGCAGGATGAGCAGGGCAAGGTGGAAATGTACTCGTTCAGCAACGACCGCAGCAACACCTTTGCGCTGCTCGGCGACCATCTGATCGTCGCTTCGACGACGGGGGTGTCGATCTACAGCAGCAGCGGCAGCGTGGCAGACAGCATGAGTGTGAAATTCACGAATCCCGCCATCGCTGTCGGCGGCCAGACCGCCGCGGTCTATGATATCGGCGGGCAGACGCTTCTTGTTTACTCTGCAAGCGGCCTTGTGCGCGATATGAGTGGCGAGTGCAGCGGCAATATTTTGTCGGTCAGCGTCAATTCCTCGGACTATCTGGCGCTCAACGCCGAAAAGAGCGGCTACAAGTCCGCTGTTACGGTGTACGACGCTTCGGGCGAGAAGACGTTTGCCTTCAACTCCTCGGAGCACTATGTCATCGACGCGGTCGTCATGCGCGACTGCAAGCGCATGGCGGCGGTGACGCTCGGCGAGTCGCCGACACGGTGAGCATCTATTCCCTCGGCAGCGATAAGGCGGACTCGGTCAACACACTCACGGGCTCGCTCCTGCTATCGCTCGACAGCGTGGCAGGTACGCTCTCGTGCCTGACGGACGAGAGCTTGACGCTCTTTTCATCGGACGGTACGCTTTCCGGCAGCTATCGCTACGAATACCCGTATCTGCGCGGTTCGAGCATGGGCGGCGACAACTACGCGGCGCTGCTGCTGAGCCGCTACCGCTCGGGCAGCACCATGAAGCTCGTGACTGTCTCGTCCGACGGTACAGAGATGGCAAGTCTCGACAGCAGTCAGGAGGTTCTGTCCATGTCCGCAGCGGGGAAGTATATCGCCGTGCTGTACAGCGACAGTCTGGTGCTCTACACGCCGCAGCTGCAGGAATACGCGCGGCTGGACGCCACGGAGTACGCGCGCTCTGTCATCATGCGCGAGGATGGTACGGCGGTGCTGATCGGCTCGTCGTCCGCCTGGCTTTATATTCCGTAATTTCTGTAAAACGCTAAAAATGTTACAATTTATGACTTGAAAGGAGCGCGGGAAACGTGAATAATGGTCTTATGATCGATGCAGTCTTCGCGCTCGTGCTCATTTTAAGCGTCGTGTTCGGCGCCAGGCGGGGGCTGTTCCGCAGCTTTATGGCGCTGGCGGCGATCGTGCTCGCGCTGATCGGCGCGTCGCTCCTGACCGACGCTTTGACCGAGCCCGTGACCGACATGCTGATGCCGCGCCTTGAAAAGAGCGTGGAGGAGTGGTTTGATACCGAATCGCAGACACCGCAGGGGGATGTCCCGCAGATCGAGGGGGAGACCCCGGCAGAGAGCGACGCCTCGGGTGAAACGCCAAACGGCGACGCCGCGCAGGACGCGGAAAACGTTTGGCAGGACGATTCGCCGCTCGTGGTGACAGGCCTTCTCAAAAAGCTGCTGCGCTTCGATTTCGACGGCGCGGTGCGTCAGTCGCTTCGAAATGCCGCGCGCGACGCAGCGCTTGCCGCCGTAAGGACGCTGCTCGGCAGCGTGGTGAGGACACTCGTGTTCGTGCTGTGTTTTTTGGTGCTCACGCTGCTGCTCCGCTTAGTGACGGGAGGCATTGACAAGGTGTTAGACTTGCCAGTGCTGAACGCGCTCAACACCATCGGCGGCGGCGCGCTGGGCCTGATCGAGGGCGCACTTTTGCTGTTTCTCGTCTGCGATGTCGCACCGAAGCTCGGCGTCAAGGCCTTTGCCGACTACGAGGGCACGTATCTGTTATCGTTTTTTATGAGTCATACTCCGCGCGGGCTTGTCGCCGCGCTGTTACCCTGATCTTTACCCCAAGGAGGAAATACTATGCAGCCGCAACTTTGTTCCAGATGTAAAAAGAATATCGCCGTTGTGTTCATCACCCGTCAGGAAAACGGGCAGAACGTCAACGAAGGACTTTGCCTCAAGTGCGCGAAAAATCTCGGACTGCCGCAGGTGGACGAGATGATGCGCCGCATGGGCATCACGGATGAGGACCTTGACAATATCTCCAATGAAATGATGGGCGCCTTCGGCGGCGTGGAAAACCTCGAAGGTCTGACCGACGCCGACGATCCGGACGCCGATAACGAGGACGAGGACGGCAAGACCGCCACATTCCCGTTCCTGAGCCGCTTTTTCGGCGGAAATCCCGCTGCGAACGACGCGCCGAATGGCGACGCTGAGCAGACGCAGAGCCCGCGCAGCAACAAGAAGGTCGAAAAGGGGAGCAAGCACAAATTCCTCGACTCCTACTGCATCAATCTCTCCCAGCGCGCACGCGACGGCAAGCTCGACGCGGTCGTCGGCCGCGAGGAGGAGATCGAGCGCGTCATCCAAATCTTGAACCGCCGCCAGAAGAACAACCCCTGCCTGATCGGTGAGCCGGGCGTCGGCAAGACCGCCATTGCCGAGGGCCTCGCCCAGCGTATCGTCGCGGGCGACGTGCCGTTCAAGCTGAGAAGCAAGGAGGTTTATCTTCTTGACCTGACCGCGCTCGTCGCGGGCACGCAGTTCCGCGGCCAGTTTGAGAGCCGCATGAAGGGCCTCATCGAGGAGATCCGCAAGATGGGCAACGTCATCCTTGTCATCGACGAGGTGCACAACATCGTCGGCGCGGGCGACGCCGAGGGCAGCATGAACGCCGCCAACATCTTGAAGCCTGCGCTCTCCCGAGGCGAAATTCAGGTCATCGGCGCGACGACGTTCACCGAGTATCGCAAGCACATTGAAAAGGACACCGCGCTCGAGCGCCGTTTCCAGCCGGTCACGGTCAACGAGCCGAACATGGAGGACACGCTCAAGATTTTGAAGGGCATCGCCCACTACTACGAGCAGTTCCACGGCGTCAAAATTCCCGAGGGCATTCTGCGTCAGGCAGTGCTGCTATCCGAGCGCTACATCACCGACCGTTTCCTGCCCGACAAGGCCATCGACCTCATCGACGAGGCGTGCTCGGATCTGAATCTGCACGACAAGAACATCAACCGCCGCATGGAGCTGCGCCGCGAGATCGAGGATTACGACAAGGAGCGCGAGCTTTTGCAGGGCGCAGAAGAACCCGACTTTGAGCGTCTGGCCGAGCTCAAGAGCCTTACCATCAAGGCGCAGACCGAGCTCGACGAGCTCTGTGCGCAGGGTGACCCGCAGCTCACGATGGACAACCTCGCCCGCGTGATCGAGCTCTGGACGAAGATTCCCGCCTCGCGCATCCGTGAAGACGAGTTCCGCCGTCTGAGCGAGCTTGACAAGCGCCTCAAGGAACACATCGTCGGCCAAGATGAGGCCATCGAGGCCGTCGCCGCGGCGATACGCCGCAACCGCGTGGGCATTTCGCCCAAGCATAAGCCGGTGAGCTTCATCTTTGTCGGCCCCACGGGCGTCGGCAAGACCGAGCTTGTCAAGCAGCTGGCGCAGGACCTCTTTAACTCGCCCGATGCGCTGATCCGTTTCGACATGTCCGAGTTTATGGAAAAGCACTCGGTCTCCCGCATCGTCGGCTCGCCCCCGGGCTATGTCGGCTATGATGAAGCCGGCCAGCTGACCGAAAAGATTCGCCGCAAGCCCTACGCCGTCATCCTTTTCGACGAGATCGAAAAGGCGCATCCCGACGTGATGAACGTCCTGCTGCAAATTCTCGACGACGGCGAGATCACCGACTCCCACGGCCGCAAGGTCAATTTTGAAAACACCGTCATCGTGATGACGTCCAACGCGGGCAGCGAGCGCAAGGAGGGCACTGTCGGCTTCGGCCACACGGTGAACGAGCAGAACCGCGACCGCGCTATGAAGGCGCTCGGCGAGTTCCTGCGCCCCGAATTCCTGAACCGTGTGGACGAGGTCATCTGCTTCAACCGCCTTGACGAGAAGAACTTCGCCGGCATCGCCCATATCATGCTCGATGAGCTGCAAAAGAGCCTTGAGGACAAGGGCCTGCACTTTACGTGGGACGAGGATGTTGAGGACTACCTCGTCAAGAAGTCCTACTCCGCGACCTACGGCGCGCGCAATCTGCGCCGCACCATTCAGAAAGAGCTCGAAGACGTCATGGCCGCGCAGATCATCGACTCCTACGAGCACCCCGTCACGCAGATCCATGCGTCGATGGAGGACGGCAAGCTCGTCGTCCGCAGCCTGTAAAAGAAAGGGGAGGGAGACCATGTTCCATTTGTTCCGCAAGGACATTGAAAAGCACTGCGCCTACTGCAAGAGCGGATCTGTCATCAACGAAGGGCAGGTCATCTGCTCCCGCCGCGGCGTGGTCGACTCTGCCGACCACTGCCGCCATTTCTGCTACGATCCGCTCAAGCGTGTGCCGCCCCGTCCCGCCACGCTGAACGACAAGTACACGTCCGAGGATTTTTCCCTGTAAAGCCGGGCAGCGCCCCGAACAATAAAGAAAGAAGGCCGATTCCCATGAACATCACTCAGGTCTACGCAGTCTATTTCAGCGCCACCGGCAACACCAGAAAGGTGACCACCACGCTTGCAAATGCCCTTGCCGTCAGCTTCGACGTGCCGCTCGAGGTGCGCGATTTCACGCTGCCCGCCGCGCGCGAGGAAGCGTATGAGTTTGCCGCGGGCGACCTTGTCGTATTCGGTATGCCAACCTACGCGGGCAAGCTTCCAAATAAGCTGCTCGACTTTGTGAAGTCCGGCTTTCACGGAAACGGCGCGCTCGCCGTGCCGGTCGTGACGTTCGGCAACCGCAGTTTTGATAATTCGCTTGCCGAGCTCTGCGCCTGCCTCGAAGGGGACGGCTTCCACACCATCGGCGCGGGCGCCTTTGCCTGCCGCCACGCCTTTACCGACGCGCTTGCCAACGGCAGACCTGATTCCGACGATATGGCGGAGCTTGCAAAGCTCGGCTCCGCGGTCGTGGGCCGCATCGTGCGGATGACCGAGTATCCCGCGCCCGTCACGGTCGACGGTGACGCCGACGCGCCGTATTACCGCCCGCTGGGCCTCGATGGCGAACCGAAGGTGTTTCTGAAGGCGAAGCCCAAGACCGACCTCGACAAGTGTATCCACTGCGGTGTGTGCGCCTCACTCTGCCCGATGGGCTCGATCAATCCCGATGATGTCACCGAGGTCGTGGGCGTGTGCATCAAATGCCACTCCTGCGTGCGCAACTGCCCGATGGGTGCGAAGTATTTCGACGATCCCGCGTTCCTCTCGCACCGCGCGATGCTTGAACGCGACTACACGCGCAGAGCGGAGGACAAGATCTTCACGGCGTAAGAAAGTACATAAAAAGGCTCTGTTTGGGAATCCCAAACAGAGCTTTTTTCATTCCTGAATGACGGAACGTTGCTGCCTTACAAACAAAATTTGGGAAGGGCGGGAAGCGGGGACAGCCACGCACGCATACGCTATGGAGAAAGCACCAATTTTGGGAGGGATCTTATGAAACCGGTGTACTTTTTCCTCGGCGCAAACAGCGAAGAGGGCTTTTTCTCGCTCTATGACCAGCTTTTGGGCGGTCGGCTCGACGATCTGATGATTCTGAAAGGCGGCCCGGGCTGCGGCAAGTCGACCTTCATGCGCCGCGTGGGCGCGGCGATGGAGCGCGCGGGCGAGCGCGTCGTGTACATCAACTGCTCGGGTGACCCCGATTCGCTCGACGGCGCGATCTTTCTGGACCGTAACGCCGCCATTGTCGATGGCACCAGCCCGCATGTGCTCGAGCCGACCTATGCGGTCACGAGCGAGCGCTATGTCGACCTGACACGCTTCTACGATGTGGACGCGGCTAAGGCACGCCGCGCGGAGATCGTCGCGCTGAGCGACGAATATCGCGCGCACTACCGCAGCGCCTATCGCATACTGCACGCGATGGGCGAGGTGGAGAGAGAGCGCCGCGTGGCAATGCACGCGCAGATGGATTTTTCGAAGCTCCGCCGCCGCACCGACGGCATTCTCGCACGCGAGCTGCGCGGTGAGGGAGGCGGCAGCGGGCGCGTCGACCGCGCGTTTTTGGGCGGTGTGACGCATCAGGGCGAGATTTGCCGGTTCGACACCGTCGAAGCCCTCTGCCCGCGCATCTATGCCATCATCGACAGTGCGGGGCTGGGAAACGAAATGCTTGAGACCGTCGTGCAGGCGGCACAGGCGAAGCATTTCGACATCATCGCCTGCCCGAATCCAGACCGGCCGCGGGAGCTCCATCACGTATTGATCCCGGAAAAAGGGCTGGCGTTTATCACAACGAACGCGCGCAACCCGTACGACGGGAAGCCCTACCGCCGCCTGCGTCTCGACGCGATG
>OGPW01002517.1_pt1 | contig 10313 bp, 12 predicted proteins | sample 1553061 | NCBI WGS metagenome assembly OGPW01 (sample SAMEA2580292, study PRJEB22360) | human gut metagenome | biome: human gut; feature: human-associated habitat; material: faeces | place: Denmark | collected 2008/2010
CCGTGCATCTGGCCGACTGGCCGTTCCTTGCCGACGAGAAGACCGGCGAGACCACCGAGCTGGGTGCCGTGCTGCAGGACGATGCCAAGCTAGTGGACGCGATGGAGAAGGTGCGTGAGGTTGTTTCCGGCACGCTTTCCATGCGTAAGGCCAAGCAGATTCGCGTGCGCCAGCCGCTCGCCAAGCTGACCGTGGTGGTCGAGAACCCGGATGCGGTCGCCGCCTACAGCGACGTGTTGAAGGGCGAGCTCAACGTGAAGGATATCGAGTTCTGCACGCTGGAGGACGCCGGCTCCCATGGTCTGAAGATCGTGAACGAGCTGCGCGTGAACGCGCGTGTGGCCGGCAAGCGCCTGCGTAAGGACGTGCAGTTCGCCATCAAGGCGTCCAAGAGCGGTGCCTGGCATGTGGACGCCGCCGGCGTGCCTGTGTGTGAGACTCCGAACGGCGAGATTGCGCTTGAGGAAGGCGAATACGAGCTGATCAACCGTGTGGAGGAGGAGAACGCGCAGGAGGCTGCGAACTCCGTGTCCGCCGCGCTGCCGACCGGTGGCTTCGTGATCCTCGACACCGAACTGAACGACGACCTGCTGGCCGAAGGCTACGCCCGCGACGTGATCCGCGCCGTGCAGGAGGCCCGTAAGGCCGCTGGCCTGGAAATTTCCGACCGCATCACGCTGAAGGTGACCGTGCCCGCGGACGATGTGGCCAAGGTCGAACAGTTCAAGGACCTCGTGGCGCATGACACCTCGTCCGACAGTGTAAGCGTCGAAGCCGGCGCCGAGCTGGGCGTGGAGGTTGCTAAGGTCTGAGGTGGTTGGCTGGGTGGCTGACTGACGATAGTATGTGGGGGTGTGTTTCTCCTGTCGAGTTTGGCAGGAGAAACACACCCCCTACTACTATTTGTGTTGGGGCGTACTACGTATGCACAGGTATTTGGCGACGATAATCTTCGAATCAATCATACGGTAATCTTCGAATCAATCATTTCGTTTTTATCTTTTGCTGGAATGCGGTAGAGTAAAGACTATTCAGGGGGGTATCTGTAAAGGAGCAGGTTATGGTTCTATTAGCTCGTAAAGATGAGGAAGGCAATACTCAGGCTTTGTATGACCATCTTCATGGTGCAGGAAGATTGGCTAGTGGTTTCGAGGATGAATTCGCTGATATTCCATATTTGTCTATCACAACTCAGACGGCAAAGACTTTCCGAGATGTACTTGGTCTGAACTCTGATAGCGATGTTCTATTGGAGCATTACTCCACTGCAGGTATGCAACGTTCCGCTGATGTAGCGGATAATGCGTCGAGTGAGTTTGAGGATGCCGGGGAGCATCAGCGCAAGTTGGCGGCAGAGCGTTGGGACAATCCGATAAATCCTTCAACGAATGTGATCGATCTCAATTCACGAATACTACGGGAGGAAAGTACGGTTTGTGCTTTGCTCAGGCTTTTCAGACGGTTAGCGATAACTTCCATGTAATTCCGGATGTCACGCACAATGTTGTGGTCCCGTATGGTCAGGCGACTGAGTTACTTGATATGCTCCACAGGGGAGAATTGTCCGAGAAAATCTCAGTGCTAAGGCGGTTGCAGGAATATACGGTTTCTCTGTTCGATGATGACTATCGTGATTTTCCAGTAAGGAACAAGCTTTGCTGGTTGATAGTGCGTCCTCTCAGAAAATCAACTCCACTTTGCGGTGGTTGGTGAATAATCATGGAACATTGACAGGCAATCAGGCTATCGTTGTCTGGGCAATAAAAAGACCTGAGGAAAAGCCCGTATTGAATCCGCAGTCAGGATCTTTTGATTTTGATGATTCCTTCTCGTCAATAGCTGACGAATCCAAAGCGCTTCATGACGACATCAGCGATGCGCTAAATGCGACAAATGTTCAGTATGCAAAAATTTTCTCAAGGGTTCTGAGAGGATATGAGGGTGCGGAGGATCTGAAGAAGCACAATGATCCGATGGTTGTCGTCATCTTGGATGCTGCTACAACGGGGCGTTTAGGCGTAACGTTCTACTGCGAGCTTCAGAAGGACGAATACATTAAGCGCATACTGCAATGGCATGTCGATGCAGCTTGGCCTCTTACATCTTTCAAAAAAAGCATCGTGGAGGGAGCTGAGCGGGTTAATGTCGTTCAGTATGAAGGGGCCCCATCGTTCACTGACATTATCAACTGTGCTTGTGACACGTCTGATAGGAGCAGCAAGAGCTATAAACGCTTCGCGAAAGATGTGAAGGAACGGCTTATTGAATGTATGTTTGGCGGAGCGCAATTTCCCATGTCGATTTTGAATGCCGCATGCCATAAGGTCACCAGGCCTATGGGATACGACAATATCAGGGTCTGGCGTCGTGATTTTGAAATCGCTTGCAGCCTATGGAAAAAACACTATATCGATGAAACAAGAAAACAGCATAGACAGGAGGATGTAATAACCATGTATCTTGAACCGAATCGAGATGATCGTGATTACCTGTATGGAAGGTTGTTGGCGCTTGCCGACAATTTCGAGGAAAGCGTCTTGCGTAAGCAGGGAGTCAAGGACCGTCCAACCAATGCAATCAAATTGATGAGCAATTTCACGGCGAAGCCCTATACGACGTGGGGCACATTGTGGAAGCAGCTTACGCCATACCTTAAATCGGCAAACGGTGGTTCCTGGTTCCGTAATGAGGTCGATGATGTTATGGCTTTGTTTAAGGAAGGTGATTTTGAAGATAATAAGGCGCTTTCGCCAATGTTTCTTCTGGGATATTCATGTCAGCGGAGAGCATCTAGGCGTAAAGCGCAAGAGATTTCTCAAAAGAATAATAGCAACAACTGACTTTTGTAATTATCAGAGTCGATTCATCGCCTATAAGTAAGGAGTATGTGATTATGGCAGCTTTGGAAAATAAGATTGATTTTGCGATTGCCTTTGAGGTGAATAACGCAAATCCCAATGGTGATCCGTTGAATGGTAATCGCCCGAGAACGACGTCAGAAGGGCTGGGTGAGGTTTCCGACGTCGCCTTGAAGAGGAAGATCCGCAACCGTCTGCAGGATGCAGGAGAATCAGTCTTTGTACAGTCTGATGATCGTTCCGATGATGGTGCCAAATCGCTGTCGGACAGGTTCAATACATATCTGAAGACCTTGCCGAAGGATGAGCAGAAGCAGAAGAATGTAGTCTTCGGTAAGGTGTGCGAGCGTTGGCTTGATGTGCGGTCCTTTGGTCAGGTTTTCGCCTTTAAGAAGGCCAAGGATACCGATGAGGTTTCGATTGGCGTACGCGGACCGGTCTCGATTCAGCCGGCATTCTCCATTAATCCCATTGCAATTGACGATGTGCAAATCACTAAATCGGTCAACAGCGAGACTACGGATTCCGGTAAAAAATCATCCGACACCATGGGCATGAAGTATCGCGTCTCTGGACGCGCCGTATATGTAACTTATGGAAGCATTAGCCCCCAGCTGGCGGAAAGAACAGGTTTCAGCGCAGAAGATGCAGAGAAAATCAAGGAAGCTCTGGTCACGCTTTTCGAGAATGATGAGAGTTCGGCACGTCCGTCGGGATCGATGGAAGTGCTGGATGTCGTCTGGTTTGCACATAACTGCAAGGGGGGGCAGTATTCTTCGGCCAAAGTTCATCGTTCCGTTTCCGTTGACGCGGATGGAACCGTGAATGTAGATGACGCTTCCATTCCAGGCCTTCGCTACGAAGTAATCGAAGGCCGCTGATTACAACGTCCAAGCCTAGATGAGAGGTGCTTATATGAAAGGGCCAGATGGTTATTCAGAAGAAGATTGGCTGGCCCTTTCGGGTATTCAGCATTTCTCATTCTGCAAGCGTCAATGGGCGCTTATTCATATCGAGCAGCTGTGGTCAGAAAATTATCTGACCACAGCGGGGCATCTGGAACATGAACGCGCCCACGATTATGCGGCTTCTGAATCTCGCGGCGATATGCTGATCATGCGGGATTTGAGAGTTTATTCGCGAGCGCTCGGCATAACTGGAGCCTGTGATGTTGTGGAATTCCATAAGTCTAATGATGGTGTTCCGCTTCACGGAAGAGATGAATTGTGGTTGCCATATCCGATTGAATACAAACACGGCAAATCCAAAACGATTGATGCTGATCGTTTACAGCTATGCGCGGAAGCGATGTGCTTGGAAGAAATGCTCGCGTGTGATATTCCTGAAGGTGCTTTGTTCTATCAGCAGACAAAACGTCGTGAGCGGGTAAAATTTGACGAAGATCTTCGCAACATGGTCGAAGCTGACTTCTTGCAAATGCATGATCTTTTCTCCCGTGGATGGACTCCCAAAGTGAAACAGACCAGATCGTGTTCGGCATGTTCTCTACGGGATTTGTGCCTGCCTGAATTACGGAAGATGAAATTGGCAAAAGCATATATCGAAGAACGGCTCAAGGAAAGCGGGGAGTGATGAAGCAGCTGTTAAACACGTTGTTTGTGATGACAGAAGATGCCTATCTTGCCTTGGAGAACGATAATGTTGTGATTTATCAGAATGACCAAACCTTGGCGAAAGTGCCATTACGGTCAATTGAAGGAATCATGTGTTTCTCGTATAAGGGTGCTTCGCCTGCTCTTATGGGGCGCTGCGGCAAACTGGGCGTTTCTATGGCATTCTATTCACCGAGAGGTCATTATTACTGTTCCGTGTTAGGGGAGGAGAATCGTAATGTGCTACTTCGCCGTGAACAATTTCGAGTCGCGGATGACGAACAAAAATCTTTGCGTTATGCGAAATCTTTCATTGTTGGCAAGCTTTACAATGCGAAATGGGTGCTCGAACGCACGAAACGTGATCATGCTTTGCGGGTGAACATCGACCGACTTGCCGAGCAGAGCGGCAAATTGTCGGCGGCATTGTCAAAAGCTCGAAAAAGCTTGACGATTGATGAGTTGAGGGGTGTCGAAGGGCTTGCTGCCAAAGATTATTTCTACGCTTTTGACGATTTGGTTCTGAAGAATAAAGATGATTTCTTTTTCACCAGTAGGTCGAGGAGACCTCCGCTGAACAGGCTGAATGCATTATTGTCTTTTTGCTACTCCATATTGACGAATGATTGCATTGCGGCTTTGCAAGGTGTGGGGTTGGATCCGTATGTTGGTTTTATGCATACGGATCGGCCGGGGAGAGCCTCTCTGGCATTGGATCTGGTTGAAGAGTTTCGCCCGGTGTTGGCTGACCGCTTCGTTCTGACATTGGTTAATACAGGCGCTGTTAAGCCGGGGGATTTTGAAATACGGGAGAATGGCGGGGTGCTGCTGTCTGATTTCGGGCGGAAGAAAGTGCTTACGGCGTGGCAGAAAAAGAAGAGTGATCAGATTCTTCATCCGTTCCTGCAAGAAAAAATTTCGTGGGGATTGGTTCCGTATGTGCAAGCGCTGCTGCTAGCTCGATCGTTGCGGGGTGATCTTGATGATTACCCGCCATTTATGTGGAAGTAAAAGGTGCGTAGCTGTGTGTGGCGGTATGCGATGATTCGTGGTGATGTTTTATTGGAGGTGAAAAACCATGATGGTTGTGGTTGCGTACGATGTGAGTACGGAAACCCCTGAGGGGAAGCGTCGTCTTCGTTTGGTGGCGAAGACATGCATGAAATACGGACAGCGTGTACAGAACAGTGTTTTCGAATGCTCGGTGAGTCCTTCCGATTATCTGGTGTTGGTACACGATTTGTTGAAGATTGCCAATATTGATGAGGACAGTCTGCGCTTTTATAAACTTGGCTCTCGATATGCGGATAGGATTGAGCGTTATGGGCGTGAACGGAGTTTGCCGGTTAATGATGTGATGATGATATAGCACAGGGTAAAATGGCATGGTGTCATAACGATATGGTGTGGGGTATGCCGGGTTGAGTGTTTGAGTGTGACGTGTGACGTCCGGCATCTGGAGCGTGTTCTCTAGCCGGCGGTATTGTGGTTTCGGCAAGGTGGCCGGTCTTGAAATGGTGTTTGTGCGAAGTGGAAGCGCTCATGATGAGGGGTGCCTTTCGCACCTGAAAAACTGTCGAAATCCGAATTGTGATTTTCGTGGGCGTTTGAAAACTAAATAGTGGACATTAAAATGAGACAGAAAGACAGCTGCTCGTTTTAGGCATGTTGTTCGTCGTACCGGTGGTGTTGTTTGATATGCTTAAAGCCAAGCAGCTGGCTTGCGTCTCAGAAAGTGGACAAAAATGTCCAGCTGCACGGTCGCTCTCCTTACGGAGAGCGTGGATTGAAATATATGGCGAAGCGATGCGACAATATACGTCGAACGTCGCTCTCCTTACGGAGAGCGTGGATTGAAATCCCGATTATGAGTTTCGCGTACGTAACAAGGTCGGTCGCTCTCCTTACGGAGAGCGTGGATTGAAATATTAATGGGCGACGTTTGCCGGTAAAATTTGCGTGTCGCTCTCCTTACGGAGAGCGTGGATTGAAATATTGCGCAGATTATGGAAACGCCACGTAACAGTGGTCGCTCTCCTTACGGAGAGCGTGGATTGAAATCGATACCGTCAAGCCATGCGATTTGTCGCAATAGTCGCTCTCCTTACGGAGAGCGTGGATTGAAATCGTATTTCGCGATCACAAGGGACGATAACAAGCGTCGCTCTCCTTACGGAGAGCGTGGATTGAAATACGCCATGACCATTCATCGGAAGTCCAGTCGATAGTCGCTCTCCTTACGGAGAGCGTGGATTGAAATCTCTTGCGAGGTGACGATCATCCTGTTGATTTTCGTCGCTCTCCTTACGGAGAGCGTGGATTGAAATGGATACCACGCCTTCCACGCAGCCTGGCCATGGAGTCGCTCTCCTTACGGAGAGCGTGGATTGAAATTACCAGCGTGAGTTTGAACCTTATGAGGGTGTCTAGTCGCTCTCCTTACGGAGAGCGTGGATTGAAATGTGTAGACGCGGGCGAATGCGTTGGCGTGCTTCGTCGCTCTCCTTACGGAGAGCGTGGATTGAAATGCAGCCAGCTTGTCCACCGTGATGGCATTGGCCTTGGTCGCTCTCCTTACGGAGAGCGTGGATTGAAATATACGCCGGTAGGTTTGACTGCGGGAACAGTGCGGTCGCTCTCCTTACGGAGAGCGTGGATTGAAATAGCTTGGCAACGCCTACGTAGAGCGCGGACACGGTCGCTCTCCTTACGGAGAGCGTGGATTGAAATTCTACGGCCGGTAGGGCATCCTTGGTCCGAGATCGTCGCTCTCCTTACGGAGAGCGTGGATTGAAATTGCGAACAGGTCAATGAACGCTTCGGCCTGGACATGTCGCTCTCCTTACGGAGAGCGTGGATTGAAATGAGAAACCACGCGTCGCATGTTTTCGGCAGATTCGTCGCTCTCCTTACGGAGAGCGTGGATTGAAATTGTAGGGTTTATCGGCAATTGTTGGGAACTCCGCGTCGCTCTCCTTACGGAGAGCGTGGATTGAAATATGCAGTTGGTGTCCGACATGGTCGGCGGCCTGGTCGCTCTCCTTACGGAGAGCGTGGATTGAAATGGTTCCGTCGCCGCCCGCGGCAAGCTCCAGGGCGAGTCGCTCTCCTTACGGAGAGCGTGGATTGAAATACCGTCACCGACGAAAGCGCCGACCACAAGACCAGTCGCTCTCCTTACGGAGAGCGTGGATTGAAATCAGAACGGAGCCATTCCCTGCCAGTCGGCATGCGTCGCTCTCCTTACGGAGAGCGTGGATTGAAATACGAACTGTACGATGGCAAAATACGGACTGCCGGTCGCTCTCCTTACGGAGAGCGTGGATTGAAATCTTTGATGGTGGCTGGCGTGGTGGTTCCAGAGGCGGTCGCTCTCCTTACGGAGAGCGTGGATTGAAATCATGTTGCGGGCGTGGCCTTCTGGATGTTCAGGCGTCGCTCTCCTTACGGAGAGCGTGGATTGAAATATCGAACCCCCGACCGTGGAATGGCCGTCATGAGTCGCTCTCCTTACGGAGAGCGTGGATTGAAATATCGACACGGCCAAGTCCAGCGTCGGCGTGAATGTCGCTCTCCTTACGGAGAGCGTGGATTGAAATGTGCTTCCCGGCCACACTCCCCCGGAACCCGAAGTCGCTCTCCTTACGGAGAGCGTGGATTGAAATCGCTTCGGACTGTTCCATCGTCAATGGACGCCAGGTCGCTCTCCTTACGGAGAGCGTGGATTGAAATATCGTGAGTTTCCCGCGACTCCACGCTCTCAATGGTCGCTCTCCTTACGGAGAGCGTGGATTGAAATTCCGACCTGGCCGCGGACGATCAGGGAGGATACGGTCGCTCTCCTTACGGAGAGCGTGGATTGAAATTTGCGCCATAGCTGACGAAAAGCTGCTTCCACGCGTCGCTCTCCTTACGGAGAGCGTGGATTGAAATGGTTTGACCGGCTACGCGATTCGCGTCACGGGCAGTCGCTCTCCTTACGGAGAGCGTGGATTGAAATCTGCCGCAGCGTGACGAGCTGGTCACGCAGGATATGTCGCTCTCCTTACGGAGAGCGTGGATTGAAATTAAGGACGAATCATGAGTATCACCATAGAGAATCGTCGCTCTCCTTACGGAGAGCGTGGATTGAAATGTCGGCATGGCGAACTTCGCCGGCCAATTGCAGAGTCGCTCTCCTTACGGAGAGCGTGGATTGAAATATTTTGTGGCCTCCAGATATGGGTTTTCGCTTGTGTCGCTCTCCTTACGGAGAGCGTGGATTGAAATCTTTTCGAGGGCGTCAAGTCGTGCGGAAACGTGTCGCTCTCCTTACGGAGAGCGTGGATTGAAATCGCGTTCCATCGAAATTTTTTCGCAAAAGGTTTGTCGCTCTCCTTACGGAGAGCGTGGATTGAAATAGTTTCGCCCGATACGTTTCGTCAAAAATCGGAGTCGCTCTCCTTACGGAGAGCGTGGATTGAAATATCGACACCCACCGGGCCGAGATCAACGACATGAGTCGCTCTCCTTACGGAGAGCGTGGATTGAAATATCGAGGTTTGAGCAACAGACGAACTCTGCTGTTGTCGCTCTCCTTACGGAGAGCGTGGATTGAAATGGCTACATCATCCCGAGCTGGCGTGATCCGCTCAAGTCGCTCTCCTTACGGAGAGCGTGGATTGAAATTTGATGGTGATCTCACCGAGCTTGCCGGTGGTGCCGGTCGCTCTCCTTACGGAGAGCGTGGATTGAAATTCACAGCTCAAGGCGCATACCCGGTCGGCTCGAGTCGCTCTCCTTACGGAGAGCGTGGATTGAAATATCGTAATTATCGGAATTGCGCGGGGTTTCCATGTCGCTCTCCTTACGGAGAGCGTGGATTGAAATTAGGTGTAACAGTGTATGCAGTGGTTTTTGGAGTGTCGCTCTTCTTACGGAGAGCGTGGATTGAAATGAGTTTGGGAAGCTCGTATCTGACGGCCTCGCTATGTCGCTCTCCTTACGGAGAGTGTGGATTGAAATAACGGGGTAGTACTGAAATACTGCATGGCGCGGTGGTCGCTCTCCTTACGGAGAGCGTGGATTGAAATATCGCCATGCAATCATCCGACTACCTCGCGGTCGGGTCGCTTTCCTTACGGAGAGCGTGGATTGAAATATCGACCATAATCAGTCTCCTTACCAGTAGAGGGGTCGCTCTCCTTACGGAGAGCATGGATTGAAATCGACCGGAGCGGGTGCGCGGCGGCGCTCTGGTGTGTTTCTGCAAGTTGGCATCCACAGTATAGGCACTATTTTTCAGCAGCATAGGCAGCTGGTCTCCAACAGAAACTGCGACGTCGGAATCCGCCACCCTTTTCTTCCTAGCTATCTGGTCATGAGGGCGTGCTCGCTACGGTAGGAGCCTCCCTCGAATCTGACGAGCCTTCCGTGGTGCACGGTGCGGTCGATCAACGCGGCGGCCATGTTCTTGTCGCCGAGCACGCGCCCCCAGCCGGAGAACTCGATGTTCATGATATGGGCCATGCTCCGGGTCTCGTAGGAATCCGATATGACCTGGAACAGGAACCTGGAGCCCTCCTTGTCGATCGGCATGTAGCCGAACTCGTCGATGATCAGGAGCCTCGCCCTGGCGATCTGCCGGAGCTCCGTGTCGAGCCGGTCTTCCCGTTTCGCGCGGCGCAGCATCATAAGCAGCCCGGTCGCGGTGAAGAACCTGACAGGTATCGCGCGCATGTACGCGAGCCTGCCCAACGCGACCGCGAGATGCGTCTTGCCGGTGCCGACGGGCTCGTAGAGCACGAGTGGATTGGCAACAGCGTGTTGGACGGTTTCTTAGAGGACGAGTCCCTGTTCGGTG
>OGPW01002520.1_pt1 | contig 10289 bp, 10 predicted proteins | sample 1553061 | NCBI WGS metagenome assembly OGPW01 (sample SAMEA2580292, study PRJEB22360) | human gut metagenome | biome: human gut; feature: human-associated habitat; material: faeces | place: Denmark | collected 2008/2010
AAGCCGATTTCCGTGACGGATCTCCTGGATAAACATATAGTTTTTAATATGTTTCATTTCCTGCTCCAGAGGCACCCTTTCCCCATAATCTTTTCCCAGACTGTACCGGAAGATTTCCCCCAGCTTTCCGCAGATATCACACACGACAAATACCTGCTTTACCGCCGCAATAGAACTGATCGTTTCCAGTGTATTATACAGAAAATGTGGGTTGATCTGCAGCTGCAGATTCTTCAGCTGCGCCTCTTTGTTTTCCAGCTTCTGCACATAACTGGTCTTGATCAGCTGATCCAGTTTTCCGAGCATACGGTTGAACTGCTGATCCAACACAGCGATCTCATCACTTCCTCCGATTTCTTCGCTCACGGACAGATCTCCTGTCTCTGCACGACGGAATTTTCTCACCAACAGTTCCACACGGGAAGAAAAATCTTTACTGTACCAGTAAATCAGCCCGGTCACCGTCACGATCAGAAGCAGTAATAGTGGAAGAATCGCCTCGATAATCTCCACCCGTTTCTGCCAGGAGTCCTGGTTATCAAACAAAAACAGTAGATTCAGTCCATACTCTTCCAGTGTCTGACCGTTCACAGTATACGTGGAGATCTGTCCGTTGGAATTCGCTCCATCTTTTTGGTCCGCCGTTTCTTCCCAATATTTTTTTAAAATCTCATCTCCATCATTTTTCACTGTCTGATACAAAATCTTTGCATCTTTCCCCTGACCCTTATACACAATAACATTGTAAGTGGCACTCTCATCATCCTCCGTTGACGCCGGTACAAACAGACGCTTCATTGCCACATCCAGTTTTATGATTCCCAGCTGCGATCGGCTCAGATGTTCCGTATCCAGCTGTTCAATATCCTTCACCAGTGACAGGATCGGTTCTGAATCCTTCAAGGCAAAATAAGAAAACCAGCCATCTTCTTCCGCTTTTTCCTGCAGATACCATACTTCTCTGCTCGCCTGCTGCATCATAGACGCCCGACTGCCATATACCTTGCAATTTTGCACTCTGGAATACACCATGCAGTTTCTCACTTCACTCTGCATCTCCAGCAAAAGAGAGTTGTCCACCTCTTTGCTGACCAGTTCGCCTCTATCATACGGATTCAGCTTTTCATCCGTCAGTGTATTCAAAATCACCGTATTATTGGCGATTACTTCCAGACTGTTTCGGTACTGTTGCAGTTTTTCCTCAATATTTTTCATATACTGAGAAGTAATCTGCTCATGATAATTCTTCGTCTCTGTCTGTGCCGTATTGTCCAGTTTATAAAATAAAAATATACTGATAATCAAAATCGGCACCAGACTGGTAAGCAATGAAAATACTATTAGCTGTACAAAGATCGATTTTGAATGTATGCCTTTTCCTCTCATCCTGTGCTCCTGTTTTTTTATTCTGATTTTCCATAATCTGCTTAATTAAATTATTTGTTACTATCGTTATTATTCTACCCCTCCATCTTTAGGCCTTGGTCGGCTCCATCCTTCCGGGTACATTTGCTGAGAGTCTTCGGCAAGATTTGCCCCCCGAATTGCGGTAAGCCTCGAAAATCTTGTGGCGCTCGTTCTGAAGTTGCAGGTTTTTCAGAGAATGCTCGCTTTTCAGTTTAGCATACTTCTCATTGAATTCCTTGTTCGCCTGGCTGAGTGTTTCGCGGATGTTACACTCAGTCTTCTCAAACATCTCCTGTTGCCGGTTGACCTGTATCTTATATTCCAGCTTCTCCGTCTGAAGCTTACGGTTAGAGACCGAACAGAAGGTCTTCTGGTCATCGAGGTCCTGCTGAAGTTCTGCGCGCTTATGCTCATACTCCTCGCGTTCCTTATTAATAGCCTCGGTGTTCTTTACTAACTGAGCATGGAACATCTCAGTTGTCATTTTCCCTGTAGCAGTTTCTACTGCTCCGTCCTTAATATCTTTTTCGTTACTCATTTTAATTTGAATTTAATTTTTTCATAATTCTTTTTGTGTTAAAATTCTCACGGTGCAAAGGTACGAAATCTTTGCTGTACGTCAAAGGACAAACATATGAGTGATGTTTGGCTATTTTTCACTCATTTCTTCTATCGGCCGCCAATATACCGCGAAGGTGTTGCACTCCATGAAACAGTCGGCATCGCTTTCCTCTGTCCAGATGAAAGGAATGCCGCCATCATAGCGCATTCCGTCTGCGAGCATTACGCTCTCGTGGTGGTCATCGGGCGTGCGGGGATCATGGAATCTTACCTTGGCTCCCTTCTTGAAGCCGGCAGCCACCTTCAGAAACTCTCTCGACTTGAAGATATACATCCTGTTCTTGGAAATCACGAACTGCAACAGACCGCTATGTGTCATGTGGCATACCTGTTCGCTCAGCTTCAGACCATCTTCGTGAGAGATAGAATTGCAATCCTCGAAGCCTACACGGGTAATCGTGGCGTCGGGATAGAACATCTTGTACTCGGCAAGACGTTCCGCTACATCTGTAAGCATATCAATCTTTGCCATAACTACATCACCTCCCCTCCCATAATGAAGCCACCTAATACAGCTACTGCCATGAAGGCGAAGAAACCTGCTATGGTCATAGCTACTTCGCCATACGTAACCGTCTCCCCACAAAGGTAGGAGAAGGTCTCGCTCTTGGTCTTGGCGAGCTTCCTGATTTCACACTTGAGGGCCTTCATGCCCTCCTCTACGCTGATGCCTGCAGGTCTTACCTGCGCAGGAGACCTTGCAAAACTTGGCTACGATGTAACCATCTTCGAGGCACTTCACAAAGCCGGCGGTGTATTAAGCTACGGTATTCCGGAGTTCCGTCTTCCGAAAGACAAAGTAGTTGCCGCTGAAATCGAGAACGTAAAATCTCTCGGTGTTAAAATTGAGACCAACGTTATCATCGGAAAATCCGTTACCATCGACGAGCTGTTAAAAGATGAAGGATTTGAAGCAGTCTTCATCGGTTCCGGCGCAGGCCTTCCGATGTTCATGGGAATCCCGGGTGAGAACGCAAACGGCGTATTCTCCGCAAACGAGTTCCTGACCAGAAACAACCTGATGAAAGCATTCCGCGATGATTACGATACCCCGATCGCACACGGCAAGAAAGTTGCTGTAGTCGGCGGCGGCAACGTAGCTATGGACGCTGCAAGAACCGCACTTCGTCTCGGCGCAGAGGTACACGTTATTTACCGTCGTTCTGAGGCAGAGCTTCCGGCCCGTGCAGAGGAAGTTCATCATGCAAAAGAGGAAGGTATCATCTTCGACCTTCTGACCAACCCGGTAGAAATTCTGACCGACGACAAAGACTGGGTAACCGGTATCCGCTGCATCCGTATGGAACTTGGCGAGCCGGACGCTTCCGGAAGAAGAAGACCGGTTGAGATTCCAGGATCTGAGTTCGAAATTGAAGTAGACGAAGTTATCATGTCTCTTGGCACTTCCCCGAACCCGCTGATTTCTTCCACCACCTACGGTCTGGATGTCAACAGAAGAAAATGTATCGTAGCTGAGGAAGAAACCGGAAAGACCAGCAAAGAAGGCGTTTACGCCGGCGGTGACGCTGTAACAGGTGCAGCAACCGTTATCCTTGCTATGGGTGCCGGAAAAGCCGGAGCTAAAGGAATTGATGAGTATATCAAAAGCAAAAATGCATAAGGCATTGCTTTTCTAAACTAAAAGCCATATAGACGCGGACAAAAAGTGATCTATATGGCTTTTGGTGTTTTTGACAGATATCCGAAAGGGTTTTAAGATTACAGAATGAAAATTACGATATTAACAGTAGGAAAAATCAAAGAGAAATATCTGCGGGATGCGATCGCCGAGTATTCGAAGCGCCTCAGCCGCTATGCAAAGCTGGAAATTATCGAGGTGGCGGATGAAAAAACGCCGGACAACGCGAGTGAAACCGTAGAGACGAATATCAAAAATAAAGAAGCAGAGCGCCTTCTCAAATATATCCGGGATGACGCTTATCTGATTACATTGGAAATTAAGGGAAAACAGCTCACATCCGAGGAGCTGGCCCAGAAAATAGATACGCTCGGCGTGCAGGGAACGAGCCATATTATTTTTGTGATCGGTGGTTCCTTAGGGCTTGGCGAGGAAGTTCTGAAGCGTTCAAACTATGCGCTCAGTTTTTCGAAAATGACATTTCCGCATCAGTTGATGCGGGTTATTCTGCTGGAACAGATTTACCGGAGCTACCGCATTAACTGCGGGGAGCCATATCATAAATAGCTGCGAATAAGAGAGGTGTGATTGCGATGCGTGAAATGCGTTTAAAAAAGCGGGAGATTACAGATCCTAAAATTTTAAGAGAAATTCTGGAAAGCTGCGAGGTTGTGCGGATCGGGGCGATGGATGAGGAAGGCATGTTTATCGTGCCGATGAATTATGGATATGATGTCCGGGAAGAAGATGGAACTCTTCACGTCTGTCTGTACCTGCATGGGGCAAAAGAAGGGCGGAAGGCGGCTGCATTTGCAGCGGATCCGCGCGTGGCGGTGGAGATGGATTACAACCATGAAGTGATTACAGGTGACTATACGTGTGCGTATTCCTATGCGTACCGCAGTATCATGGGAAACGGAACCATCACGGAGGTGACAGATCCGGAGGCAAAGAAGAAAGGCCTGGGAAAAATCATGGCGCATATCGCACCGGAGGCGAAGATCGCTTTTCTGCCGGAGATGGTGGAGCGCGTTGCCGTATGGCGCATAGACATCGATACATTTACCGGCAAAGAGCGCAGACGAAAATAGAGTGTTCGAAGCTCCGCAGGCTGCAGACGGAAAAAGACAGCAGAAAGGACAGCAGAAATGATTAAAATTGATCTGATTACAGGCTTCCTTGGCTCAGGGAAGACGACTTTTTTGAAACAGTACGCAAAGTATCTGATGGCGCAGGGAAAGAACATCGGCATCCTGGAGAATGATTTTGGGGCAGTCAATGTGGATATGCTGCTTCTGCAGGAACTGCGCGGCGATCAGTGCGAGCTGGAGATGATTTCCGGCGGATGCGACAAAGAGACACACCGCAGACGGTTCCGCACGAAACTGATCTCGATGGGCATGAGCGGCTACGACCGCATTCTCGTGGAACCGTCGGGGATTTACGATGTGGATGAGTTCTTTGACACGCTGTACGACGAGCCGCTGAACCGCTGGTATGAGGCGGGAAGCGTCATCACGATTCTGGATGCCGGGCTCGATGAGAAGCTGTCGGAGGAAGAAGAGTATCTGCTGGCTTCCGAGGCGGCGAACGCTGGTAAAATCGTGCTGAGCAAAGTACAGAATGTTTCGGAGGAAAAGAAAGAAGAAACGATTGCCCATCTGAACCGCACGCTCGAGCAGGCAGGCTGCAGAAGACAGTTTTCTGATGCAGAAATTTTACAGAAAAACTGGGATGATCTGACAGAGGATGATTTCAAAATGCTCTCCGAATGCAGTTACCGTTCGGAGGGTTACCGGAAGCTGGATTTCGGCGAGCAGCAGACATTTGATTCGCTCTGCTTTCTGGAGCCGAAGATTACGGAAGAAGCGCTGAAAAAGGCAGCAGAAGCAATCTTTGCGGATCCATCATGCGGCAATGTATTTCGGATCAAAGGAATTGTAAAGACGGGCGAAACTGTGTGGAGCGAAATCAATGCGACGCGGGAACAGATGACATTCCAGGCAGTGCCGGAGAGCCAGGAAGTGCTGATTGTAATCGGCGCGGGGCTTTCAAAAGAGCGGATTAGTGGAATTCTCGGAATTAAGTAAAAAATGGAGCATGACGGAAAGGGGTATTTTCCATCATGCTCCTGCTGGTTTGGCTAAATAGCAGTTACTGTGAAATGCGCTGCCGTTCTGACAGTGTGGGGAACGGAATGATTTTGGAATTCCGTGCATCATCCGGTGTACAAAGAGCAGTCAACGGCTGCGGCTGATTTTCCATGGTCTGGAAGGAGAGAATGCCATCTTTCCATAAAACGACATCATCCGGTGAATGGACGGCAAAATAGCGGTGCAGCACATCGAAAAGAGAGGATGGAACTGCCGCAAGATCGTGCTCGGGATCGCTGGAATATAGAAAGATCCGGCTTCCCGGAAAACGACGGGAATGGATACCGGCAGAGGGAGCGGTAAAATCCGGGTTTTCGGTAAAATATAAGGATCTTTCTGCGGGTCCGGAAAACGGAATAGACAGCGTTGTGGAAACAACTGGCGCTTCTTCTGCAAGGGCTGGCTGCTTCTGAAATTTGCACAGGAATGGGATATTTTGAAAAAATGTATATTTCTTTCTCATAAGACTCACCTTTCAGCCGGAAAAGATCTGGCATTTGGCAGGGTGGATGTTATCGTTTACTTTAATTTTATCTTATCAGAAGTGCAGAAATAACAGGGTTAAACATTTGTAAAAAGCGTGTAAAACATCTTAAAGAGAAAGAAAAGAGAGGGGAAATCATATGGAACAGGAAGTAATGCAGGCCATTCGGGCAGAACTGGAAAGCAATATAGATGCAAAATACCGGGAATTTCACAGCTCTCTTGTTCCGGGACAGAACTGTCGGATTCTTGGTGTCCGCATTCCGGTTTCGCGACGGATTGCAAAAGCGACAGCAAGAGACCACTATGAAGTTTATTCCGAACAGTTTAATCCGGAAGTCTACGAGGAGCTTCTGATCCGCGGAATGATGATCGGCTACGGAAAGCTGACCCGTGAAGAACAGACGGCAGAACTGGACCGCTTCGTGCCGATGATCAACAGCTGGGGAATCTGTGACAGCTCCTGTGCAACGTGCCATTTTATGAAGAAAGACCAGGAGTATTGGTATGGATATCTGCAGAAATGGCTGAAAAGCAGCCGGGAATATGAAATCCGGTTTGGTGTTGTGTGTCTGCTGGACTTTTTTATCAACGAAGCGTATATCGATGCTGTGCTGGAGGAGATGAAAAAGATTCATCACGATGGCTATTACGTAAAAATGGCCGTCGCCTGGGCAGTATCGATCTGTTATATTCATTTTCCGGAAAAAACACAGAAACTGCTGAAAGAAAACAGTCTCGATGACTGGACACATAACAAAACAATTCAGAAAATCAGAGAGTCGCTGCGGATCAGCAAAGAAGAAAAAGAGATGCTGAAAACCTGGAAGAGATAAAAAGAAAACCGTATCGCCGCGTTTCGAATATCGCAGCAATACGGTTTTCTTTCTCTTTTTTGAACTTATTCGTCCCATCCCTCAAAAAGCCGGATGTTGACGGCAATATTTCTTGCAATTTCACCTTCGCTTTTCCCGAGATCTGCCACATCCGATACCGGCGGAAAATCAGGTTCTTCTTCCGTCAGTTCCAGAGAGATCCAGTCATAGGCGGAGTGAATGGCATCTTCCAGCGCCTCGTCGAGGGTATCCCCTTTTGCATAGCAGCAGGCGAGATCTGGAAAATAACCTTCGTAGGTTCCCTGTTCGGTTTTATGAAAAATGGCTGGATAAGTAAATTTCATAGTGTTTCTTCCTTCTTCCTTTTCTTTTTCACGGAAATTCTTTTTTATCGTAGCACTTTTTCTCAAAAGATACAATGCCTAAAATACAATTGATCGTATTTGTAATCTATGCTAGAATGAAAAACAGATAATTGGAAAATACAAATGAAACCAAGGGAGGATTTCTCTTTGATAAAAGTAATTTTGTGGGACATCGACGGAACACTTCTGAATTTTAAGATGTCGGAACGATATGCAATTGAGTACTGTTTCAACAAGTTTCATATGGGAACCTGCACGGACGAAATGCTGCAGCGCTACAGCGTGATCAACCGCGGTTACTGGGAGCGGCTGGAGACGGGAGAGCTTACGAGAGAACAGGTGATGTTGGGACGGTTCCATGAATTTTTTGAATCGGAAGGACTGCCGACGGATCAGGTAAAAGTATTCAATGATGAATATCAGATCCGCCTCGGCGATAAGGCTTTCTTCTGCGATCACGGAGATGAACTGGTAAAACAGCTGAAAGCTACCGTAAAACAGTATGCAGTAACAAATGGAACCACTGTTGCACAGGAGCGTAAACTCCGCTTTTCCGGGCTTGATCAGCTTCTGGACGGCGTTTTTATCTCGGAACAGGTCGGTGTGGACAAGCCGCAGAAGGCTTTTTTTGATGCGGTATGGAACGAAATCGGAAGTTATGCACCGGATGAGGTTGTGATCGTCGGCGACTCCCTCACAAGTGATATCCGCGGCGGAAAAAATGCAGGAATCCTGACCTGCTGGTACAACCCGGATCATCTTCCGAACAAAATTGAAGTTACACCGGACTGTACCATCGACAATCTTCAGGATATCCTTTCGTATCTGGATGAAAGCAGGTGATTTGCTAATGAGAACACGCGTATTACAGGAAAAAAATTATGCGGAGCGGATGCAGAATGGTGTGGAGCCGTACCTCGCCGCTCATGCAGAAGAATTTTACTGGGAAAGGGAGAGCGGTCATCCGATTCATGTTCTTCGTTACCGCGCATTCCGCCCGAGAGGTGTTGTTGTAATCTCACACGGTTTTACGGAAAATGCAGAGAAATATAAAGAGATCGTGTATTATTTTATCAAAGAGCATTTTCATGTTTATCTGCCGGAACACTGCGGCCACGGAAAGAGCTACCGTCTGGTGGAGGATCCGTCGCTTGTTTATGTCGATTCCTACCATCGTTATGTAGAAGATCTGCTCTTTGTTGCACGAAAAGCAAAAGCAGAGGCATGCGGTCTTCCGCTCGTTCTCTATTCTCACTCGATGGGCGGCGGAATCGCAGCAGCAGCGGCCGCCAAAGCGCCGCATCTGTTCCGGAAAGTGGTCTTGAGTTCGCCGATGATCCGTCCGCTGACCGGAAAAGTGCCGTTCGCCGATGCAAAACGGATCGCAGCTTTTGCCTGTGCCACAGAACGAGGCACACAGTATGTGGTAGGACAGAAACCATACCAGGGAATCGAAAGCTTTAAACAAAGTTCGTCCCTCTCCCGTCCGCGCTTTCTCTATTACCAGCAGAAGCGGGAAAAAGAGCCGCTGTATCACCTAAATGCCGCTTCTTACGGATGGCTCCATGCCGCCGCACATCTGTACCGCGATCTGATGCGGAGCGGATGGAAACGGATCGAGGCTCCTGTCCTTTTATTTCAGGCGGAGAACGATCATCTTGTGTCCAACCGTGCCCAGGAGCGGATGATCCGGAAAATGGCAGAACGCCGTCCCGGCATGGCAAAAATGGTAAAAGTACCGGGCGCAAAGCATGAATTGTTTGGAACCAGAGGGCGCATGCTCCAGACGTACTGGAATATGGTATTTGCTTTTTTGGAAAAAGATCTGTAACAAAAGAGAAGGGATGACAAAATGACACAGACAGAAATCGAAGAATATATTACCCAGTTTCCTATCTATCAGTATGCATTTGTAAAACCGGAGGACATCGAATTCAATGACCGGGTCCGCCAGATCTGCAAAAAGGAGTGCTCCCGCTACGGAGCCTCCTGGTCCTGCCCGCCGGCGGTCGGCACTGTTGAAATCTGTAAGGAGCGTTGCATGAACTACGATCACGTTCTGTTCTTCTCCAGCATCGCAGAAGTGGACAACATCATGGATATGGATGAGACATTAAAAACAAAATCGGAGCACGAAAAAATCACACGCGAAATCGAGCAGCATTTAAAAGACAAAACCCTGCTCACCTTCGCCCTTTCCTCCGATTCCTGCCAGCTCTGCGATAAATGTACCTACCCGAGAGGCGGCTGCCGCCATCTTGAACTGATGCATCCATGCATCGAGAGCCACGGCATCGTTGTTGCAAACCTGATTGAAAAAAACATGATGGATTATTACCTCGGTGAGCATATGGTCATATGGTTCAGCATGATTTTCTATAAAGAATCGTAATCTGTGATGTAATTTTCCATTCTTTCAAACGTATTTACAGTAGAGGATTTCGCTGTAAGAAATTCAGAAAATACACAAGAGGGGGAATGAAATATGCTGAGAAAGGCAGGAAATTTTCTCAGGTATCTGTTCGGTATTCTGATGATGCTGGCGGGAGCCGGTTACTGGAAAGAGGAGAAGGCATATGCATTGTCACTGCTGCTGCTTGGAATCTTCCTGCTTCCGGTTACCTGGAATACGATAAAGAAACGGTTTCATGTGGCGAAAGCACTTCCTGTGCTGCTTCCTGTGTTGCTGCTGGTTTCCGCCTGTGCGCTGACACCTGTGACGTACAGCAGTAAGGAAACACAGAAGGCATCTGCAGAGTCTGTTTCCGTCAGCGTTACGGCAGGG
>OGPW01002527.1_pt1 | contig 10259 bp, 11 predicted proteins | sample 1553061 | NCBI WGS metagenome assembly OGPW01 (sample SAMEA2580292, study PRJEB22360) | human gut metagenome | biome: human gut; feature: human-associated habitat; material: faeces | place: Denmark | collected 2008/2010
CCCGCCGTTCTTCGGTTCCCATATTTCCCGCCCTCTGTGCCGGGTTGACTTGCAGGCCGTAATATCGGATTGCATGATTGAAAATTGCACTTAACTGGTTGTGAACCGTTTTCAGATATGTCTTGGATAGGGGCTTTCCGTGACAATCTGTAAGATTGCGAATTTCATTCTGCCAGTCAATGATGTCCTTGGCCGTAATCTCCGACATCTTCCGTTTGGCAAAGTAGGGCAGAATCTTTTTCTTGATGATGCTCTCTTTAGTGAGCCAGGTGTTGAGCTTCAGCTTGGGCTTGATGTCCTTCTCATATAGAGAGACAAAGCTCTCAAAGGTCATATTTATATCGGCCTGCTTTTCCATCAAGAATTCCCGTTCCCAGGCCAACGCCTCTTTTTTGCTTGCAAAACCGCGTTTGAGTTTCTGCTGGCGCTCACCCCTCCAGTCCGTGTAACGGAACTGAACATACCATGTTCCGTTGTCTTTATTTTTGAATGCAGCCATATTTAGCCCTCCTTCCTTTTCGTCTCAGCCCTCGTACCGTAGAATTTTTCATGAAAGAATTTCCGGTCAATCCGGCCAGCAATCGTGATGCAGCCAGTCTGTGCCAGCTCCTCATTCATTCGCTTAATGAGTTTATAAGCGTAGGGTTTAGATACTCCCAGCTCCTCGGCTACTTCGTCCACACGCATAAAAATCTGTCCTGCCATAAGCAAAAATACCTCCTTTCCTTGTCGTAATCGTTTCTTGTTTGCCGTTTCACCCTTCAGACTCTGGCAGGCAACCCTTCCTGGCGCTGTGCCGTTTGTTCTTCTCCCTGGCACGCTCATATCGTCACCTGCTTCCCCGGAGAAAGTATCTGTCGGACGGTCATTCAGTTTTACTTCGCCTGAAATTCCCCCTCTCACTTTACAACGGACATTTTTTCGCCGTTTTGAGGGTATTCAATTTGTAAAATTTTTGCAACTTAAACTTATTTGCTTATATCATATTCATTATACTAAGCATAACAGTTAAAGTCAAGCAGTTTGCAGAAAAATATTAAATAAATTTGTTTAGATTTCTCTTGACTATCCTAAGCATTTCTGCTATGCTGATTCTATCAAGAGTCCAGATAGGAGTTGGCTGTTATGGCGATTGGAGAGCGAATTCAATTCTTTCGTAAATTGCGTGGTATGACCCAAAAATATCTTGGCACGCAAGTTGGCTTCCCGGAGAAGTCGGCTGATGTACGCCTTGCTCAGTATGAAACCGGAACAAGGACCCCCAAGGCTGATATGACTGCTGCACTGGCCAATATTCTGGATGTCTCGCCTCTGGCGCTATCTGTGCCGGACATAGATTCCTATCTTGGTCTGATGCACACCCTCTTTACCTTGGAAGATCGCTACGGCCTTAAAGTCTGTGAGTGTGATGGAGAAGTCCATCTCCGTGTAGATGTGTTTCAAAGCAAAGATGCTGCTGAGCTGAGCCGATCTCTGATTGCCTGGCGTGAACAAGCCGCCAAATTGGAATCGGGCGAGATCACCAGAGAGGAGTACGACCGTTGGCGTTACCGTTACCCCGAATTTGATACAACCCGCATCTGGGCCAAGGCTATTCCGCAGGGCCTCAGCGATATGCTGGTAGAGGAACTGAACAAGGACAAGAAAGGAAAATAAAAAAGGTCTAACCGACTTGCAAAAATCGGTTAGACCTTTTCTCTTGGATAAGTTTTTAATCTGCACCTGCAAACCGCCCGTTACCTGCCAGAAAATCAGCAAGTATGGATTTGACGAGTGCTATCAATCTGCTATCAAATGGGAAATTTGAAAATCAAAAACCCAGTGTTTATGCGCCTTTGCGGGCCCTCATATCCACTTTTTGCTTATTCCCATTCGAGCGCCAGACCTTAATTTCTCGTGATTTTATGCACTAAAAGTACGCTTTTAGTCCACACATTCCACATATTTCACGCTATCCGTAGCGTCTTTACGAATTCTGTAGCCATTTTGTAGCCACCAGCTACAATGCAACCTCCGCTGGCTGATTCACCTCAAAGCCACTCGGAACTATCTATTTCATAATGATACATGGAGGTTTGCAATATGAAAAAATACATCTACGATAACAGCAACGGTCTTTGGTATGAACTGCACGGAGATTATTATCTGCCGTGTTTGGTCATTCTGGAAGAAGAAGTCCACACCATCGGTATCTGGGGCAGAAAGCACTTGGATTACATCAAGGAATACCGCCCGCTACTGTACACCGATCTGGTTCTCAGCTGTAGGCTGCACAACTACCTTGCTGACATTGACACTCAGGCTCGAAACAGGCTCTCCCTGCTGACGAAGCAGATGGCAGAGAAAGAGGGCATAAACGACTGTCTGAAAGCGCAGGATCAGCTGGCATGGGTCAAGGCTATGAGCAACATTCGCAATCGTGCGGAAGAAATCATTAACACAGAATTGATTTTCGCATAATAACTTTATAAATATCAATATGCAGCCTGTGAGCGGCCAACAATCAAAAGTTGGTCGCTCACAGGTTGCTTGTTATTCAGTTATTATTTGATACAGCTGCTTTCATTGCTTCAATCTTTCTATCTGCATACATAGATACTTCTGTCATTACAATTTTATGAACGGCGGAAATAATAGTTTCCATCATTTCATAATCCGGCTGACCATTTTTGATCGGTAGCATAATATCAAGATTATCAGCGTCTTTTGCATAAAAATTTCTGCCGTAATCAAACTGACCATTGTGTGATGATTTATGAATTGCTGCTGTAACGAATACTGCTGCTTTGGCTGGCAATTTTTCTGTATGAACAACTGCCACATGATCATCTCCACCGTATTCATAATTTCTGTATTTCGCAGAACCAAACATATCAATGGTTGTTGTATTTGGAGAGAAAACATGAACCTTATTGCCAATAAAGTCAGAAACACCTTCATCAGCTTCACCAGCTGTGACGAATGGCAATTTGCCCGGTATTCTGTCTGCACTTTTCAATCGTTTTCCTCGTGTAGATTTCCCGAACAGTTCTTCCAAGTTAAATTTTCTCCAATGCAACGCATCATAATTTACCAAAGCCTGTTCCTCTTGGAGGGACAGAAGCGTATCTTTTAGTCCAGTGACTGAAAGATACGCTTCCAGCTCAGCGACACGCTGAGCTTCCAGCTCAGCGACACGCTGAGCTTCCAGCTCAGCGATCAACTCGTCCATTAACGAAAAGTATATTTTACCGTCTTTCTTTGGCAATTGAATGTGTTTTTTCTTAACAACATTCCATCCTCCAAGTTTATTCTTATAAGAATAAATAGGCAAATCGGTAACTTTGTTAATGCACATCACCATAAAGAGATATTGTCTGTGAGAAAGCTGCGTTTCAGGGGATTTCCATCGGATAGCATACGCATCGGACAATACTGTAAACTCTCTTGATTGGTAATAGGCACGATATACATCGCTGTTGGACGGAATTGATATTACATCTTTCAAGATGGTCGAGCCTTCTCTTGGTACATAATAGTTCAGCCCTTGGTTATTAAAACTCGAAGTCAAACAAGGCAATGTGTATTCACCTGTTGGTCGCTTAGGAAGATCATCTGCTTTATATGGCAATTTGTTTGTTTGAATTTTTTCAAAAAGATCGCCTATTTTGTATTCGCCCCACTCAACGCTTCCCAACTTCTCGCTGAGTGAGGCACTTATTTTCCCAGGCCGTTATCTCCATAATCCTGATTTTTCAGCAGATTTGAAACCTCCCACGCAAGATAATCACTTACTGTCTTTTTGAAATCATCCAAAGTAGGCTTTGTATCAATAGGCGCTGTTTGATTCCAGTCTGCACCGTTTTCTGGGTCGATTGTACTCTCATAATACTCTTTTTCGGAGAAAAGGCACAATTTACTTTTCCCGAAACGTACTAAATCAACAACCTCTTGATAGCGCTCTTTTGCATGATCAGTATCTCTCAAGTTGTTGCTTGCCTTTTTGCGATTAGAACGAGTATAACCATCATTAGAAAAGTCGATAAATTTAACGACATCATCCTTTTGATGTGCTTCACCAACTCTGAAAACATATATATTTGTTTGTACACTTGATTTTCCTATAAACAAATCTATAGGCATTTTTATACTTGCCAGCAATGTACTATGTTTCAGTATTCTCTTATTATAGTCAACAGCCTTTCCAGACCCTGCTGAATTTTGAATAATGATTGCAGCATAGCCGTGGTGCATCATCGACAATGCTTTTTCTACAAAATTCATTCCATTTCCAGGTGCAGAGTATGGCGGATTTAGAACAAAGGCGTCCGCAGGGAACTTGTCATCGGTTTTGCCAAAACCATAGTTACCGTTAAAGTCTGTCAGCGAGTCTTTGTTCAGAATATTCGAGCTACCATCTCCCATAAGAATCATATTTAGGATAGCAAGCATATAAACACTGGAAAGCAACTCTATTCCCAATAACTGCGTTGCTTTGATCTCTGCAGCTTTTTTCTGATACTCATCAGGAGACTTAATGTTTTCTTTTGCATCATTAAGCATTTCGTTCATAGCCGCTACAAGCAGACCTGCCGAACCAGTCGCAAAGTCCCATACATAAGAATCTTTGTTAACCCTTGCCAATTTGACCAGCAACTTTGCAACATAGGATGGCGTAAGGACAACGTCATTTAGCTTGTCCTGTGAAAAGCCTAACCATCCGTACATCTCATTGAACAACTTACCTGTAAAATCAGTAGTTAATCCAATTTTATAGTAAATGCCTAAATCATCTACTATTTTGGTAAACACTCGCTTTAATTGGCTCTCACCATTTTCTACACGATTGATATTATCTGTAGTCAGCGTATTCTGTAAGGTTCGGACGATGAGGTCTTTCTTCTCTCTGGGCAATTGTTTTTCATTCAAAAAAGCCTTGATTTTTCTTACCAGAATATCGCCATCGGTATTTCCTTCTTCCAATGAGGATTTAAGCTCAGATTTTTCCAGAGGAGCTACTTTCCCCGGAATACCCAGTGTGGCAATTATGGATGCTGCTACAAGATATACACGATCATTTTCGCCCAATCCTTTTTCGTTTTGGTATATGTCATTATTCAGTCTTACCAAGCTGGCATCAATTTCTCGCTCTCTTTGCTCTTTTAGCTTATCAATTTCCTCTTGAGAAAGCTGCAACCTTTTTACTTTTTCAATAAAGCTATCGAAATTCTCTTTTTTGAGGAACGAAAAATCAGTATAATCATCAATTTTCTGACCAACGCCAAAATTGCTTTTAGAAACATAGTAAACACCGATAGAATACTGAAGATTATCAGCTTCATCCTTATAACCAGTCATACCGATCGCAATGATATCCGTATAACTGGTATGGTGAAGCAATGCGTTGGCATAATGGACAGCACCATTCACAGCGTAGGAATTTATGTTCTTAAAATTCGGTTCGTTTTTGGCAGTTTTATTATCAACCTGACCGTCAACATTGAGCTTAACGAGTTTGTCTTTATAACCTTTGTACTCTATCAGAACGGGATAGAAACTCAAAGTTTTATCCTGAAGCAAAAGTTTGCAGTCAGGTCTGTTCCCTCCAACGCCGCCGTTTTTTGAAAAATAATCGTTAAGAGCTGTATCAATTTCTGTGTTCAAAGATTCCTGCTCCAGCTTATAATTTAACTTATATGCTCTCAGCCAACCATTTGCTAAATCTGCAATATTTGGCTCTACAGATTTAATACTTGTTTTCGTTGCCATTATTCTTTTACCTCAACTTTCTGATGTTCCTGTAACCACATACGGATCAACGCAGAAACTGTAATGTCTTTATCAAGTGCAATCTGCTTTAGAGCCTTGCGTTCTTCTTTAGTCATAGTAATCGTAAGATTTACCATATTTCTTTCAGCCATAATCTTATACCTCGTAACACATTTACTTGTGTATCTGTGTAACAGTGTAACATAAGCATTCCTAAAAATCAATCTATCCTCTGTGTTGAAAAAATCATTTCGCATAGGTTAATATTTTCTCGTTTTACAAACTGGCAAGCAGTGTGAACCTGTACAGGTTCACTCGTTTTCTTAATTTCCCCTCTGGGCCAATCTTTGCAAATTGCTTGTTGGGGAAGCATCCCCAATCCCCTTTGAACGGTATCTGCGATACCGGCTGCACAATTTTCAATCGTTTTGTAAGGAGAAAAATTTTTCATTTTTTTCTTTACAGAAAAAAGTGATGACCGCAACAACACCAAGTGGGGTGCACCCACTTTCAGTGAAATCGCTGCAATCATCACTCTCTTATCTGCAACTAACAGGAGCGTGGCACGCTCCTGTCATCTCTCCCAAGGAGGAGTTGTCCACCGGAAACTCTGAGGAACTCCACGCTCATCCAGATAATGCTGGCGGGCTGCTTCTCGTTCTTCCAGGGTAGAGGCAGTCTTGTACTTTGCGTACCATTCATGCCTCACCATAGCTTCCAGTTTCTGCTCCAAGCCATGTTTGATTTCATCTTCATAATCGTCATCCATCATCAGATGATATTGAAGCAAGGCAACAAATAAATCATAAGGGATTTGCACATCTTTCATTTTCGATTCGTTCCTTTCCTGTCCGTGTCGGTGGTGACGATGGTGACGGTGTTTTAGACACCTCCACCACTGTCAAAATCATCGTCACGACCGTCACGCATCGTCACGCTGCTCTGAAACTCGCTTTAAGATGATCCTTCTTCCTGCATGAGTGCGAATATTTTCATATTGGGTACGGCACTCGTGAAGCAATCTACTTACATTGACATTTAGGTGTTTTGTCAAAAGATTAGGCTTCAGCTCTAACTTCAACGCTTCTGCAAGCTCTGTCGGTGTTCCACTCCACTCTAAAATATCTTCCGACAGCAAAGCGGCAACCTTTTCCAGAATCGGATCTGGTGGAACCTGCCACAATTCCGTTTCGGCTTTTTCCAATTCCCAAACAAGACGTTCCATATTCTTTTTTAGAATCAGCCTTTGTTCCGGCTGATCTCTGCCGGACACTTCCAGTACCGCTGTATTTCCGGTGCGTTTTTCCTTTTGCAGAACAAAAGCTCCGTCGGCAGCGCCGAGCAATCCATTGGTGCCGGAAATCATATCAAACTTATCATCTGCCTGCTGTTTTCGGGTATGATGTACCAATAGCAGCGCAATGCCAGTCTGGTCGGCAAAGTGTTTTAGCTGACCAATCATTTCATAATCGCTTGCATAGCTGTATCTGTCTCCGCTGGCTTCTCTGATTTTCTGCAAAGTATCAATGATAATCAGTCGGGTATCTCTGTGCTCTGATACAAAGCGAGCCAGCTGTTCATACAGCCCTGCACCAAGCTGTTTGGCACAAGTTGCGAAGTGCAAGGTGTCTGTGCCATCTACTCCAAACATACGATATAAACGCTCCTGCAAGCGTCTGTAGTCATCTTCCAATGCAAGGTACAGTACAGTACCTGCATGGATAGAATAATTCCAAAGAGGAAGTCCTGTGCTGATATGATACGCAATCTGTGCCATCAGGAATGACTTACCAACTTTTGGAGCACCTACAAACAGATAGGTTCCGGGGTAAAGCAGACCGTCGATAACAGGCAGTCTGCTTTCGTATACAGTGTCATACAGCTGGCTCATAGTCATGGTAGCCAGATAGGACGGGTCAGGCATTCTCTGCATCTGACGAAGCATCTCCTCCATACTTTCATCTATGGGATTGATTTCTTCGTTGCCAGTTGTTATAATTTCATTTGTTACATAGGAAAGCGACTGTTCCCCATCTGCGCCAACAGATGGAATCGGGACGGTCGTTTTTTCATTTTCCTGCATCAAGCGTTGTCACCTCCAATTTCCAGACCGTAAAACTTCTGCTTAAAGAACTGGATTGGGCATTTGCCTGCAATGGTATGATAGCCCATACTTTTCAGCTCCTTATTCAGCTGTCGGATTAACTTATAGGCATAAGGCTTTGATACGCTTAGTTCCTGTGCCACTTCTTCGGCACAAATAAATCTGTTTTTCATATAATCAGTCCTTTCTTTCGTTTTTGATTGCCGTTCTATCCGAATGAAGTTCCAGCAGGTATTCCCTGTTCGGCACTGTGCTGTCCCGATATACCGTAATAGATCAGGCGCTCGCTTGCCGTCTGGCAAGGTCTTGGCGGTTTATACTGTTCGGACGGTCATTTTGTTTTTATTAAACTTATTTGCTTAATTTGAACTTATTATACTAAGCATATTTGCTTGTGTCAAGTGGCTTTTCTGAAAATATTAAACTTTTTTGTTTTGTATTATCTTGACTTCTCCTAAACATATCTGCTATACTCATTGTAAAATACATACAAGGAGTGGACACGTTATGGCGATTGGAGAGAGAATCCATTTTTTCCGCATTCTGCGTGGGATGACACAAAAATATCTTGGTACGATTGTCGGCTTTCCTGAGCGAAGTGCCGATGTACGTTTAGCACAATATGAAACAGGAACAAGAAAACCGAAAGCGGAACTTACTGCCGCACTAGCACAGGCACTTGATGTTTCCCCTCATGCCCTCGATGTACCCGATATTGACAGCTATATCGGACTGATGCACACTTTGTTTACCCTTGAAGATTTATACGGTCTGACTGTCAGCGAAGCAGACGGAGAAGTCTGTCTGAAAGTCAACAAGGACAAAGGAAAAGACGCTCACGAACTACTGAAAATGCTCTATGCTTGGAAAGAACAGGCGGACAAGTTATCTTCCGAAGAAATCAGTAAGGAAGAATACGATAACTGGCGTTACCACTATCCAAAGTTCGATACCACACAGAGATGGGCGAAAGTGCCATCACAGGCACTTAGTGACGCATTAGTCGAAGCATTCAAAGACCAACATTCTAATAAGTAAAGGAGTTGATACAAAATGCCAGTTGTTCCAATTTATCTCGATATCGATGAAAAAACATACGCAGGTGTGAAGGCTGGTGCCTTGGAACTATATGGGTTAGCTAAAAATGTGGATAACAAAAGGGTAGCCAAGCATATTCCAGCGGTTGCTGATGCCGCCAAAGAGGGCGCATCTAAAGCTATTGATTTTATTCGAGTCCATCAAAAAGGTACTATCATCGAGGGCGGTGTCCTTATCGTAGGTGGCGCAGTCGCTGGAACGGTAGGATATGTAGCACATCGAAAACAGAGAAAACTTGACAGACAATTCGGATTAGCTTTACAGGAGTACTTAGATTCTGCTCGTAACGGAACTTTGAACATTGACATCTTGAACACTCTTATCAACTCCATCGAAGCAATCGAAAAAAATAATCCAAAGAAGTCTATTAACCTCAATATTTCCGCAGCTCAATTTAGTGATTTGATAAATTGCATATTTGATTTCACTAAACGCTTAGCTGAAGCTAATAACATTAACACACATTCTATAAACCGACCAAAATATTTCAAAAAGAAAACCTCTGATGATTTGAAATACTATTTGAATATGCAAAAACAGATTTTTGAGCAAGTAGCATAAAGACGACAAAAAGCCCTTAGCCATGAGTTTCATACCCACAGCTAAGGGCTTAGTTTATAATATGGATTTATTTGTTGCACAACCACCTGTCAATCATTCTTTAACCGCAAAACCATTGGATTACAAGAATAATGGCTCTTATGCAACTGTTATCAATTTGTTATCAAAAGACTTTTGAAAGTGCCGCAAACCCACATAAACACTGGGTTTTTACGATACTCCAACTTATTCCCACTCGATCGTTGCCGGTGGTTTAGAAGTGATGTCGTAGCAGATGCGGTTGATGTGGTCAACTTCATTGACGATGCGGACCGAAACCTTATCCAGCACCTCGTACGGGATGCGTGCCCAGTCGGCAGTCATAAAGTCGGAGGTGGTAACACCGCGCAGTGCGAGGGTATAGTCATAGGTTCGGAAGTCGCCCATGACGCCGACCGAACGCATATCGGTCAGAACCGCAAAATACTGGTGGATGGATTTATCCAGACCTGCTTTGGCAATCTCATCGCGGAAGATGAAATCTGCTTCGCGCAGGATGTCCAGCTTTTCTTTGGTAATCTCGCCGATGACGCGGATGGCAAGACCCGGACCCGGGAACGGCTGGCGGTTGACCAGATAATCCGGCAGACCCAGCTCTCTGCCCAGTGCGCGGACCTCGTCCTTGAACAGCAGGCGCAGCGGCTCGATGATTTCCTTGAAGTCGACATAGTCTGGCAGACCGCCGACATTGTGGTGAGATTTGATGACA
>OGPW01002532.1_pt1 | contig 10250 bp, 7 predicted proteins | sample 1553061 | NCBI WGS metagenome assembly OGPW01 (sample SAMEA2580292, study PRJEB22360) | human gut metagenome | biome: human gut; feature: human-associated habitat; material: faeces | place: Denmark | collected 2008/2010
ATCGTTGCAATGGGTGCCCGATGGTAATCTGTACGATTCCGGTTTCCCGTGCTTCGGTGAGCATGCGTGACACCGATGACCGCGAATAGCCGACCTCTCCGGCAATCTGCGATTGATTGAGTCCCTCGTCATAATACATCTGTGATACACGAATCAGCTTTTCGATATGCTGTCTGGTCTGCATCGACGAAAGCGCGGAATCTTTGAACATATGTGCATGTTATCTCCAGTGTCCATACGAACACGCGCGATAAGCATACGTTTTAAGCCCATCATCAACCGATACTCCGGTAAACCAGCAGTGTGGCGAACTGCACATATTCTCATTCACATCCCAATGTCATTTCATCCTCAAATTAGTCTATAACCGGCTCCAGGAAGAACCGGGCCCCGCGTTACCGAAGGATGATCTTCGGGTGACGCGGAAGGAACAGAGGGAGAAAAATACCATGTCGAAAGTATGGCAATACTTGAAGCAGCATGCGTATGGCGCACTCACCATAGTTACGGTGTTGTTGTGCATTCTGGGCAGCTGCATCGCGAATCTGGCACAGACGGATTTCGGCAACGTCACCAAAGAGAATCTGACCATCGAAACATCATCCGGCCATAGGCTCGGCGTCAACATGCTCAAGCCCAAGACCGCCACCAACGACAAGCCGGCACCCACCATCGTGTTCGCGCATGGCGGCAACGGTCTCAAGGAAAAGTGGGATCTGTACCAGATCGAATGGGCACGTCGAGGCTTCGTCGTGTTCTCCTTCGATCTTTACGGACACGGCGACTCCGAGATTCTGAACAACACCGAATGGCTGGTCAATGGCCGTGGCCTGTATGACACGGTAAAGTACGCGACCACACTTCCATTCGTGGACAAGGACCAGATCGCCGTATCCGGCCAGTCCCGCGGAGGCAACACCATTCACGAGACGATCCTTCTTGACAACAAGGCCAAGAAGCAGCTGATCAAGGCCGTGCTGTACGTCAGCCGCGACGCCGTCTACAAAGACAACGAAACTCAGTCGTTCGGCTATGTGCCAGGCAAGACCACTTCAGCCCAGGCCGCCTCCAAGAATAACGGCGAGTACTTTAATTATTACGGCAATCGCAATGTAGGCATCATCGCCGGCAAATTCGACCAGTACTCCTTCAAGGAGACCGACAAGACGACCGGCAAGATGCTGCCGAATCCGGACTATCTCAAGCACAATAACGCCAAATCGTTCCTGAACTTCGGTATCACGCCTGACTCTTCGACTGCCGACGGCGTCAGCGGCAAGTATTATACGAAGAAGGTCGATGGCAAGGAAGCATTCCGTGTCATCTATCTGGAAAACGGCTTCCACACTTCGCAGCTCTTCCAGTCGTCTTCTACCGCAGCTGCCATGGAGTTCATGGTCAAAGCCTTCAATGTGAACACCTCGTTGCAGTCGGGCGACCAGATCTACCAGTGGCGTATGATTGGCAGCACCATCGGTTTCATCGGCATGTTCATGTTCGCCGTGTTCTTCGCTCTGTGGCTCTCCCAGATGCCGCTCTTCAGGGGAACTTCTCGTGGCAATGCCATCATGCGTGTCGCGGAATCGCATCCGGGAACCAAGGCTTGGGCATGGGGCTGCCTTATCGTCAACACCCTGTTCGCCACCGTCAGCACGTTGTTCCTGTACTACAACGGCGTCGACACCCATATCGGCACGTTCTTCAGGCAGGGGCAGGCACTATTTGCAGGCTCCATGCTGGCGATTTCCTCCGTGTTCACCGCCATTGTCACCTACATCTGGTACCGCTGCTTCGCTAAGAAGAATGGTATGAACATCGATGAAATCGATTTGAAGACATCTGCTTTCAGCGTGTTCAAGACCATCATGCTGGCTCTCACCGTCACCGGCGGCACTCTGCTGTTGGTCTGGGGAGCGCAGTACTTCTTCAAGACGAACTTCTCGTTCCTGTACTGGGGCATCATGCCATTCGGCTCCTTCAAGATCGTGGACATGCTTAAGGTACTCCCGATCTTCCTGATTGGCTACGTGATTTCCTCCATCTTCATCAACTGCATGAACTACAACACTTCCTATGGCAAGAACAAGATCGTGAACATCCTGGTACTCGCTCTCGTCACCGCCGCCGTGCCGGCACTGGTGTCCGGCGCAGGCTGGGCCAAGTTCATGCTCACCGGTGTCAATGACCTGTTCGGTGCGGCCTACACCCGCATTCCGGACAGCATGTTCCTCACCGTATTCCTGCTGTTTATCACTCCGCTGACGGCTCGCGGCATCTATTCCAAGACCCGCAATCCGTACCTCGGTGGCATCATCAACGCGATTTTGGCCATGGTAATCACCTGCGTGAATTGCCAGGTCGTTTTCCCGGCCTGATCGCGATAGCACAGCATGACAAAGGGTGGTGGCTCATCGACTGAGTCACCACCCTTCTTATTTGCAAGGTACGCTACGCCTTCCAACGACATCAGGCGCGAAGCAGGCATGGAAAACCCGCCCGGAAAATCCGGGCGGGCAGGAAGGAAGAAAGGAATTCAGAATAGGGCTACTTGGCGGCCTCCTCGCTCTTGGCCGTCTCCTTGGACTTGCTCTTCGGCATAACCCAGAACTTGAGCAGCGGGTAACTCACGATCACGGCGAGCAGGGTGTTGACCACGGAAGCGATGGTGCCGGCGATGCCAGCGCCCATGCCCCAACCCTGGCACAGACCGGTCACGTAGCCCGGCAGCACAAGGTTCACTACCACGATGATCACGGCGAGGATCACATACTTCCAAGCGGCGTCCTTGAAGCTGGAGTCGGACTTGAAGACCCACTTCATCTGCACGAAGAAGTTCACCACCTGCGCAAGCACCTCGGCAAGCAGGAAGGTGAGGAATCCGCCCAGGCCGTTGCCCTTGGTGTCATAGTTGAAGATCAGGAAGTGGAACGGCTGCGTGAGCCCCAGACCGGAGATGAAGATGGCGGTGCCGATCCACGTCACCACGAAACGGGTGATGGTGGAGATGTTCGACAGCACATTGAACAGGATGAACTCCCAGATATTCGGATGATCCTTGATCCACTGGCGAATCGGTCCGGCCTTCTTCTCGCCGGCAGCGGTTTCGGCCGGCTTCGCAGCATTGTTGTCAGTCATGGTTCAGCTCCTTTGCGGTGCGCTTGTTGGCGGATTGGTTGCGGAAGAAGCCGGCGATCACGCCGCCCAATCCGCGGAAGGTATGCCCGTTGGCGATGTTCACGATGGCGTCGACCATCGCCGAGTCGACCATGCCTTGGGTCATCTTGCTCATGGCGCGAGGCGGCATGTTCAGGATGAACAGGGTGTTCAGATCCGGCGAGCCGGTCTTCTGGCGGATCTTCGCTTCGCGCTTGGTCAGCGTCTTGGCGACGGTACGCGCCACGAAGCCCTTGGAATCCACCCACGACATGATCGGATCGTTGACGCCGAACGTCGTCGGCTTGCCGGGGGCAAGCACCTCATGGCCGAACAGCACTGCCATTTCGGCGTCGGTCACGTCCTTGACCCGGCCGGTCAGATAGTGGCCGAGCGCGGGATCGGCGGCGCAATCGGCGGTCGTGCAATCGCCGGCCACGGTGTGAGGAATCGCAAGCGGCAAATGCTCCGCATTGTCGCCGACCAGCAGCGTCCATTCGCCGCTTTCCGTCTTCCATGCATTGGCGGCAACATCGAAATGGCGGAACGTGTAGCGGTCGAAATCGATGTGCACGCTCTTGCTTTCATGCGCTGCCAGCTCGACCTTGATGAAGCCCTTCAGCTCGCGGTCGGGATGGAGCACGCCGCCCTGCGGCGCGCGCACATACAACTGGGCCACGGTGGAGCCGGCGACATCGGAATCATTGGTGACGACGAAATCCACGCCGGTCGCGGTGGCGGTGATCGCGCTGTACGTGAACGTGGAGTAGCTCAGACCGTAGCCGAACGGGAAGCGTACGGGCACGCCCACGGTCTCGTAATAGCGGTAGCCGACGAACGGGCCCTCGCGGTAGATCGCGTCACGCCCGATGGCCGGATACCAGCCGGAGCTTGGGCAATCCTCGTATTGCATCGGCCAGGTTTCGGCCAAATGTCCGGATGGGTTGACTTCGCCGGTCAGCGCGCGCACGGTGGCGGAAGCGCCTGCCTGGCCGGACAATCCTACGTACAGCATGGCCGCAACATCGTTGAACCACGGCAATTCCACCGGGGAACCGGCGACGAGCACGATCACCACCGGCTTGCCGGTCTTCGCCAACGCCGTTACGAGATCGTTCTGCACCTGCGGAATCGCCATGGTGGATCGGTCGAGGCCTTCGGATTCGCTGCGTTCGTCGAGACCGACGACGGCCAACACCACATCCACGGCGTCCTTCTTGGCGAGCGCGACGGCGTCGTTCAGCAGCACCTCATCCGGCTTGCCTTGGCGGTCGTAGCCCTGCTCGTAGCCGGCCAATACCAGTCCTTCGGCGTTCTTGACCTCGTCGAGGATGTTCTCCTCCTTGGTGGCGTTCACCTTGGATGAGCCGGAGCCCTGATAGCGTGCGGCCGCGGCCATATCTCCGATGACGGCCACGCGGGTGCCCGGTTTGAGCGGCAGCGTGGCGGCGTCGTTCTTCAGCAGCACGCTGGAATGTTCCGCGACCGTTCTGGCGATATCATGGTGCGCCTTCGCGATGTCGTCCGACAGCAGATCGTCGCGGCCGACGCCGACGAGCTTGGTCGCCGCCGCGATTTTGGCGACTTCCGCGGCACGCTTGTTGATGTCCGCCTCGGCGAGCGTGCCCGCTTTGACCGCGCCTTCCAGCTCGCGCACGGAGGTGAAACCTGGCGACGGCATTTCCAGCGAGCCGCCGGCTTTGACGGCTGCGACGGCGGAGTTGGAGCCGCCCCAATCGGAGACGACCATGCCGTCGAAGCCCCATTCGTCGCGCAGGATATCCTGCAGCAGATGCTTGTTTTCGTGGGCGTAGACGCCGTTGACCTCGTTGTAGGAGGTCATGATGCTCATCGGCTTGGCCTCGCGCACGGCGATTTCAAAACCGGTCAGATACAATTCGCGCATGGTACGTTCGTCCACCACGGAGTTGCTGGCCTGGCGGCGCAGCTCCTGGCTGTTGACCGCGAAATGCTTCGGGCATGCGGAGACGCCGTTGCTCTGGATGCCGCGAATGAGGCCGGCGGCCATACGGCCGGCGACGATCGGATCTTCCGAATAGTACTCGAAGTTGCGTCCGCACAGCGGGTTGCGTTTGATGTTCATGCCCGGTCCAAGCAACACGTTCACGTCGAGATCGTGAGCTTCCTTGCCGAGCGCCTCGCCCATCTCTTCGGCGAGCGCCGGATCCCAGGTGTTGGCCACGGTGCAGGCGGTCGGGAAGCAGGTGGCCGGCTTGGATGAGCCGATGCCGAGGTGGTCGCCTTCGCCAAGCTGCCTGCGCACGCCGTGTGGGCCGTCGCTCATGACGAAGCCGGGAATGTCGGCGCGATCGTTGCCGCGCGAATCCCATTCGGATCCGCCGGACAGCATCGCCGCCTTTTCAACGATCGAAAGATCTTCAAGTTCCATGGGTTCTCCCTCGCACTAGGTGTTGCCAAAACCTGCTTTGCCGAGCCTGCCCTGTCCGCTCCGCCCGACTGCGCTGTTTTCTTGCGATTTCCCGCTGCCGTACCGCGCTGCATCGCACCGTGCCGCACGCGGGATTTCGCCGCTAGTTTGATTGAACCAGCTTTTGCGATGCCATCACCGCCGTATTACACAACCTGTCGTTTTGCTCGCACAATCGGCATATGGGCGCGGTGAAGAGGGTATGCGGTGGCGCAGAACGCGCATAAAATCGCATCGTTCCATTTTGCAATCGATGGCAAGCGTTTCGATATGCGCATATCGTTGCAATTTCAAGCGACTCGCCGATATTGATACCTTTTTGCGCAAGCGCTATCATACTTAACGAAAGTAAGTTTTGCTAACTTTTCTTCAATGCGGAACATGCTTTGATCACTCAACGCGGAGAGCGATGTTTCGCAGCGCACAGAAAGGATAATGAGATGCGCGACCAGCAAAGCAGCGACACGAGCATCGCCCTGGACGCCAATACGGACGTCCAGCATCGTCACGATGACCCACAACTACAATCTCGTGTTCCCCACCGCCATCGTCATCGCACTGTGCGCTGGCGCGTCGGTCTTGACCATCAAGCGCATCAAGTAATTCAAACGGGACCGTACCGTCGCATATGATGACACGGTCCCAATCCAGTTCTCCCGATTTTTCCCACACTCAAAGGAGCCCCACATGGTAGACAGCACACTGTTCTCGCTGGCCACGCTCAACGCCCATCCGGCAATGAATCCGGATTCGGTGATCCAGGGCGATCATTGGCGCATCGGCCTCATCACGGACGCGCTCGTCCGTTTCGAATGGTCCGACAGCGGCCGTTTCGTGGATGACGCCACGCAGATGGCGATGGTCCGTGATTTCGGCGAAAAGCCTGAATTCACCGCCACCGAACGTAATGGCTGGCTGGAAATCGACACCCCGTCGCTGCATATCTCCTACAACCAGCGCAAGTTCTCTCCGGAAGGCCTGTACGCAACCGTCAAGCACGTCAACGCCATCGAAAACACTTGGCATTACGGCGACGTGCAGCGCAGGAACCTCGGCGGCACCTACCGTACGCTCGACGAGGCGAACGGCCGCATCCCCGTCGATCCGGGCGTCAACAGCATCGACGGTTGGGCGATCATCGACGATTCCAAGTCGAACGTCATCCGCGAAACCGCCGAAGTGAACGGCAACCACAACGATTTCGGCACGTGGGTGACCCCGAAGGAAGAGCCGACCACCGACCTGTATCTGTTCGGCTACGGCCACCGCTACCGTGAGGCCGTGCACGCCCTGTACCGCCTGACCGGCCCGACCCCGCTGCTGCCGCGCTTCGTGCTAGGCAACTGGTGGAGCCGCTACCACCGCTATACCGAAACCGAATACCGTCAGCTCGTCGAACGTTTCGAAAAGGAAGGCATTCCGTTCACCACGGCCGTTATCGATATGGACTGGCACCTGGTTGACGACGTCGACCCGAAGTACGGCTCCGGCTGGACCGGCTACACGTGGAACAAGGACTTCTTCCCGGATCCGAAGCGCTTCCTCAACTGGCTACACGAGCATGGCATGAAGGCCACGCTCAACGTCCACCCGAGGGACGGCGTGCGCGCGTTCGAAGAGCTGTATCCGCAGGTCGCCAAGGCCATGAACATCGATCCGGAAAGCGGCGAGGCCGTGCAGTTCGACCTGACCGATCCGAAGTTCATGGAGGTCTACTTCGACCAGCTCCACCACCCGATGGAGGAAGATGGCGTCGACTTCTGGTGGATTGACTGGCAGCAGGGCGGCCTGACGCGCCAGCCGGGCCTCGACCCGCTGTGGGGCCTGAACCACCTGCATTACCTCGATTCCGCCCGCAACGACGGCAGCGACTACAGCGAACGCAACCCGCGCCCGCTCACCTTCTCGCGTTACGCCGGCCCGGGCTCGCACCGCTACCCGATCGGCTTCTCCGGCGACACCGTCGTGACGTGGGAGTCGCTGAAGTTCCAGCCGGAATTCACCGCCTGCGCTTCCAACATCGGCTACAGCAGGAATGCGGCGCTGCCAGTCGCTTCGGGGGGGGGGAGCCACGACACCGGCGGCCACATGTTCGGCTACCGTGACGAGGAGCTGGAGGTCCGCTGGTACCAGCTGGGCGCGTTCAGCCCGATCAACCGTCTGCATTCCACCGATTCGCCGTTCAACGGCAAGGAGCCGTGGAACTTCCACGGCGATGCGGAACGTGCGATGACGTCCGCGCTGCGCCTGCGCCATGCGATGATCCCGTACCTGTACACGATGAACCGTCGCGCCGCATTCGACAACGAGCCGCTCGTGCAGCCGCTGTACTGGGACTATCCGGAAATCGAAGCCGCATACAAGCTCACCGACGAATTCCGTTTCGGCACCGAGCTGCTGGTCGCGCCGATCGTCGATCCAGCCGAGCGTTCCGTGCAGCGTGCGAAGGCCGACGTGTGGCTGCCGCAGGGCGAATGGTTCGATTTCTTCGACGGTCGCCATTACACGTCTCGTCCGGCCGAAGGCCGCCGTCTGGAGGCTTGGCGCGATCTCGACCGCATGCCGGTGTTCGCTAAGCCCGGCGCGATCGTGCCGCTGCAGATGCCCGCCGAGGGTGAGGCGCTCAACTCCGTGGCCAACCCGCGCGCACTGCAGGTAGTGGTGTTCCCGGGTGCCGAAAACAGCTTCACGCTGTGGGAGGATGACGGTGCCGCACAGAGCAAGGATCGTTGGGCATCCACCGAAATGGCGCTGCGTTTTGAGGGCGATTCCGCACAGTTCTCGATCGCCCCTGCGGAAGGTGCGACGGACGTCATTCCGGTTTCCCGCGATTGGACGGTCACGTTCCGTGGCATCGCTCCGGAAGCGATGCACGCCGTCCGCGCGACCGTCGACGGCTCTGCCGCCGCTCCGGAAGTCGCGTACGATGCGGAAACGCTGAGCCTGACCGTCACGCTGCGTGACGTGCCGACGAGCGCCGCAATCGCCATCGATTTCGCCGACGGTCTTGCCGTTGCGGACGATCCGGTTGAAGCCGACGCGTTCGCCGTGCTGAAGGATGCGCAGATGCTGTACATGACCAAGGAGCACGCATACCGCGCGATCCGCGAGCTGGGCAAGGATGCGCTGCCGGCACTGAGCACGCTGGAGGATCTGCACGGCGTTGGCGCGCAGACCAAATACCAGTCCCACATGCCGCAGCCGGTCATCCAGGCCCTGGCCGAAGTGCTGACCCGCAACTGACCTCATCGCAATAATTCAAAATAAAACGCGTGCGCGTCCGGATGGTTTCCGCCCGGACGCACACGCGTTTTGTTTTATGTACGAAATTAGTATGACTCGACATTCCGCATAGATTCGAAGAAGAATCAATGACACGCCCATCGCAAATGCGATAATTCCATAATCACAACAGGCATGTTGCAGCTTCTCTCGCTTGAGAAAGGTAAAGCATTAAAACCCTAAAGTGGATCGGCGGTGTTCCACAACGTGGATATCTGGCGCAGGGCCTTGCCTGCGAACGGCGATCCGATGTGGTCGTTCTGGCCTTTCGGACAGGCGTGGATGTGCCGGAACCTGTTCGACCGGGACAAGTCGTACCTCGCGCGCATCTGGCCGATTCTGAGGGAGAGCGCCCGGTTCTGCATGGATTTCCTGTCGGACACCGAACAGGGCCTCGCCCCTTCGCCGGCCACTTCTCCGGAAAACTGCTTCCTGGTCAACGGGAAGCCAACGTCCGTCGCGCAGGCAAGCGAGAACGCCACCGCCATCGTTCGCACCTGCTCGACGACCTCATCCTTGCCGCGCAGGATATGGACGACCTCGATGGCGATGACGAAAGTCTGGTCCAGGAGGCAAGGATAGTCGTCAGGCAGTTGGCCGAACCGCAGATCGGTACGGACGGAAGGATCCTCGAATGGAACGACGAGTTCATCGAGGAGGATCCGCTCCACCGCCATCTGTCGCATCTATACGAGTTGCATCCAGGCACCGGCATCACCGCGAGAAGTTCGCGCTTGGAGAACGCGGCCCGCAAATCGCTTGAGATCAGGGGCGACGACGGCTCCGGCTGGAGCATCGTGTGGCGCATGATCATGTGGGCCAGGCTGCGTGACGCGGAACATGCCGAACGAATCATAGGCATGTTCCTGCGCCCGGTCGACGCCGACGCCGCGACCGGTCTGGTAGGAGGAGGCGTATACGACAGCGGCATGTGCGCGCATCCGCCATTCCAGATCGACGGCAACCTTGGATTCCCGGCCGCGCTGGCGGAAATGCTCCTGCAAAGCCACGACGGTCTGATCCGGATTCTTCCCGCCTTGCCGAAAGACTGGCATGAGGGACGTTTCCGTGGATTGAGGGCGAGAGGGGGCGTTTGCGTCGATGCGTCATGGACGGACGATGAGGTGAAATATACTTTGCGTTCGTCGGGGCCGACGGAAGTCACGGTGATTGTAGAAGGCGTCAATATGGCGCACGTCGTGGTATCTCCGGATAAGCCCCTTGATGGCACGGTACGGCGGAGATGATCGGATTCGCACAATATGAAGCGATCCCGTTCGCAGACTGTCATTTTTGTTTGCGGATGGGTCGTTTTCATTGAAAACGAAATTTCCGACATTGATGGCAATTACGCTTTCAAACATGA
>OGPW01002538.1_pt1 | contig 10234 bp, 7 predicted proteins | sample 1553061 | NCBI WGS metagenome assembly OGPW01 (sample SAMEA2580292, study PRJEB22360) | human gut metagenome | biome: human gut; feature: human-associated habitat; material: faeces | place: Denmark | collected 2008/2010
GGCAGGCTTAAGATTAGCGCAACAGGGGCGGGGGGGGGCCCGCGGGGGGGGCGGCCGCGGCCCCCCCGCCGGTGTTCTTCTCGTTCAATCGCTTCGACGCTACCAATCCCGCGCCGGCCGACGAGCTGATGGCCTCGTTCCCGCGCCTTCGCTTCATGCTGCCGGAAATCGTGCTCATCGAGAATGAGCGCGGGCGCTTCTTGCAGGTGAACTCGCTGGGTCCGGTGTACCCCGGTCGCGTGGCCCGCTTCACGCGCATGGTGGCCTCCGCGCCGACCCGCCAGCGCACGAGCATTCCGTTTGCGCTTGAGCCCGACTCCCGCGAGGCGTGGGGCGAGGCCATGGACGCAGCGCTTGCGGCCATAGGGGAGGGCCGGGTGTCGAAGGTGGTGCTCTCGCGGCGGTTGCGCCTTGCGGCCGAGCATCCCTTCTCATCGAAGGATCTGCTCGTAAACCTCATCGACGGCGACGCCCGCGGCACCGTGCTTCTGTACCGTTATGCCGACGTCTTTTTCTGCGGCTGCACGCCCGAGCTTCTCGTGCGCAAGCGCGACGATGTGGTGGAGTCGATGTGTCTGGCGGGGACGTGCCCTGCCGGAGCTACGGCGGCGGAATCGGACGCGCTGGCAGAGGCGCTTCTGGCCGATGGGAAGAACCGCTCCGAGCACGATTATGTGGTGCAGCTCATTCGCAGCGTTCTCGACCGCGTCTGCTACGACGTGGACGTGCCTGCCACTCCCGAGATCATGCGGCTTGTCCATGTGCAGCACCTGTTCACGCCGGCCCGCGCCCGCGTGCTCGCCGGCATCACGCTGGCCGACCTCATGGAAGACCTGCATCCCACCCCCGCCGTGGCCGGCACGCCGGTGGGGGAGGCGAAGATGCTGCTGCGTGCCATCGAGCCCTACAACCGCGGATTTTACGCGGGGGCCTGCGGGTTCGTGGACGGCGCCGGCGACGGCGAGTTCTCCGTTGCCCTGCGCACCGGCGTTTTCGACGGCGAGATGGGTTATGTGTACGGCGGCTGCGGTATCGTCGGCGAAAGCGATGCGGACGCCGAGTACGAGGAAATCGATCTGAAGCTGCGCACCATCCTTTCCGCTTTCGGCGCGTAGCCTCTTGTCGCGCGGCTCTCCGGGGGCGTTTCGTGCGCTATCATGGACGGACGAAATTCGCGAAAGGAAGTGGCGATGCCCATAACGACGACTCATCAGCAGGATACCGCGCTGTTCGTGGCGGCGTTTTTCGACGAGATGGTGCGCTGGGGCGTGCGCGAGGTGGTGGTGAGCCCCGGCTCGCGGTCGACGGCCTTGGCCATGGCGGCCTACGAGCTGGAGCAGCGCCGACCCCAGGATCTGCGAGTTTACGTGGATATCGACGAGCGCGGGGCTGCTTTTCTCGGCCTGGGTCTTGCGAAGGCGAGCGGTCGCCCCGTGGCGCTCGTGTGCACCTCGGGCACGGCCTTGGCGAACTACTACCCGGCAGTTATCGAGGCGGAAACGTCCCGGGTGCCGCTCATCGTTCTGTCTGGCGACCGGCCCCCGCAGCTGCAGGGCCTCGGCGCGCCGCAGACCACCGACCAGCTGAAGGCCTATGGCAGCCATGTGCGCTCCTGGGGTCCGCCTCTCCTTCCGAGCCATGCCCACGCCGCGCGGGCGCGATCGCGATATCGCCTTTGCCCGCCAGGCGGCTCGCGAGGCGGTGCTCGCCGCGCTTGGCCCGACGGCTACGCTGGCTCCCTACCGAGAGCCGGCGCCGGTGAAGGAGGGGTTGCGCGAGCCCGTGGCGACCGGCGTGCATGAAGGGACGGATTCTGCGGTCGCGGCGGCTTCCCTCGGCAAGCATGCTGCTGTTTCAGCTGGCTCCGGGGCCGCCGCGCTGCCGAAGGATCCTGCTGCCACCATCGCGCTGCCGATGGATCCTGCTGCTACCGTCGCGATGCCGGCGAATTCTGCGATCGATGACGCTCCCGCCGATGCTCCTGCGTGGGATACTGCTGGCGACTTTGCGGCCGCAGCCGTTGAAGAGGCCGATTCTTTCCAGTCTGTCTTCTACAACGAGGCCGGCGACATCGTGAACTACGATCCAAACCTGCAGGTGGCTTCCCGCGCCTGCATGCACCTGGCCGGCCCCGTGCACGTGAACTTCCCCTTCGATGCCCCGCTCAAGCCCGATTTTGCCGGTGCTGACCTGCAGGCCATGCAGCGTGCCGCCCACGACTGCTTCGCTCTGGGCGCTCGCAACGCCAGTATCGCCGCGAAGGATGGTGCCCGTCTCGATCTGGGCCCGCTTGTTGGCCCTGCCGGCACATTGCCCCCTTCCAGCATCGAGGCCATCGAGCGATTGTTGTGGAAGCGGCCCTCTTTAGTGCTTGCCGGCGAGGGCTCCTGCGAGACCGTGGCGGAAGCCGAGGAGATTCTCGCTTGGGCGCGCAAGCTGTCGCTGCCCGTGCTCGCCGACCCGCTGTCGGGGCTGCGCCCCATCGACGACCCGCTCATCATCGACAACTACGACAACCTCTGCGCCCGCGCCGACTGCCCCGCGCCCGAGGTGGTCATCCGCTTCGGCCGCTATCCTATCTCGAAGAGCGCAACCGCCTTGCTCGAGCGCACGCGTCCCGTCTCGCTGGCGGTCGATGTCGCCGAGACGCGCGATTTCAACGCGGCGACGGACGTGTTCGTGGGTACGACACCCCTCGGGTTCGTGCGCAGCGGATGGCGCGCCGAGGGCCGCAAGGCCCAGCGCCGCTTCGCTGACGCCTGGGTCGCCCTCAACGACGAGGCGCGCCTGCGCATTCTCGCTGTGGAATGGGACGGCGTGGCCACCCACGATTCCGAGGCCACGGAAGGCGCCTACGTGCGCTCGCTTCTCGAGCTGGCGCCGGAAGGCTCGTGCCTCTTTTCGGCGAATTCCATGAGCATCCGTGCCGTGGACACCTTCTACGTAAAGGACGGAAAGCCCCTGGCTGTGATGGCCAATCGTGGGCAGAACGGTATCGACGGCGTGGTCTCCACGGCCGTGGGCGCAGCGCAACATTTCGCCCAGACGACGTTCCTCACCGGCGACTTCACGCTGCTGCACGATCTCTCCGGCTTGGCGCTTCAGCGCGAGATGCTGCTCCAGCGCCGTGGGCCGGAAGGAACCCCGTCGCTGGTCATCGTGCTGCTGAACAACAACGGCGGCGCCATCTTCGACATGCTGCCCCAGGCCTCCGCCGACCCGTACTTCGAGCGGCTGTTCCTCGCGCCCCAGGACGTGCGCTTCACCGAAGCCGCCGCCGCCTTCGGCATCCCCTCGGCCAGCGTGCACACGGTCGGCGCCTTCCGCAGCGCCTACGAGCAGTTTCTCGGCACGCCGGGCATAAGCCTCATCGAGGTCGCCCTGCCCCTACGCGGCGTCCGCGACCGCTACGCCCCCTATCAGCGCTAACGCTTATGGGTTCGGGTGAGTTGTGCGATGGCGGGACGATTACGGAGGGACGCGGTGGAACCGTGGTGAGATCTGCCGGTGAAGGGATGGCCCCCTGCATCCTTCTGCACGGGTTTGCTCAAACGCCTGCGTCGTGGGATGCGGTAGCGCAGCGGCTGCAGGCGGCCGGTCACCGCACCTATGCACCCGATTTGTACGAGTGCAAGGGCGACCTCAAGCTGCCAAGCGTTGAGGAAGTTTTGGAAGGTACGGAGGCGGGGGAAGACGGGGAAGACGGGGAGGACGTGGAAGGCGACGCGAATGCCAAAAACGTCTCCGGGGCGGTGCGCGACCCGCTGACCTCCCTCGATGCGGTGTGTGATCGGGTGGCGGCCATCGTGCGTTTGGTCGCGCAGGTCGATGCCGCGCCCGTGCTCGTTGGCTATTCCATGGGCGGCCGCATCGCCGCTGAAACCGTGGTGCGCTATCCCAATCTGCCGCTGGCCGGGCTTGTTTTAGAAAGCGCGGGGCTCGGGCCTGCCGACGAAGCCGCTCGGGCCGTCTTAGCCGAGCGCAATGGCGCCTGGGCTCAGCGGCTTCGCGATGAGGGCGTTGCGGCCTTCATGGACTGGTGGGAAACGCTGCCGTTGTTCGCCAGCCAGTGTGCGCTTCCCGCGGAAGCGCACGCCGCCATCCGAGCCGAGCGCACCTCCCGCGATGCAGAGCCTTTGGCCCGCTCTCTGGAAGCCTGGGGTGCTCACCATCAAGCTGCCGAAACGGTTGCGCTTGGCGTCCTTGCCGACCTGGCCAACCGCGGCGTTTCGGTGCTCTACGTTGCCGGCGTCCTTGATGAGAAGTACTCCGCGGTAACCGCCCGCGTCCGCGCTGCCGGCCTTCCCACAGAGCTCGTCCCCGATGCTGGCCACAACGCGCACCTCGAAGCCTCTTCCAATTTTGCGGGAATCGTTGAAGGCGTTCTCGCTGAAGATGTTCTTGATGGAGATGCCTTGGCGCGAAATGTGGCTTCAAAATCACGAAAGATCGGATACGGGGCCTAAAAGAGACCTTCCCGCGGCCTTTTTGGCTTAGAAATCACGAAAGATCGGGCGAAGAGCGCCAAAAAGGCCTCTCAGTAATACAAAAGCGCTCGTTTTCCCAGGTGGCGTATTACAAAAAAGTCTCTACTACTCCGATCGCGCCGATTTTTCGTGATTTTCAAGCCAAAAAGGAACTCGAAGTCGCGAAAGGGACTTAATGTCATCACGGCTTCCTGATATCTTCTAAGCCATGGCCGCGACAGTCGTGGCTGCAGCATCTTCTCGCCGGCTTTTCCAAATTATGACTCACAAACACACTTTATTATGCTAAAGTGTCGGCCATGATTTTCGTTCAGGGACATAAAGGTGGCATGGATGCGGCGGCGCTCGCTGTGGCAAGCCAGCACATCGCCCAGCAGTCGCGCGATGCGGTGGCCTGCGCCCTCATGAGCGCGCATAAGGCTGCCCAGTGTTGCACCGACGCGGTCGAGTGTGCGCTGGCCAGTGCGCACAAGGCGGCTCAGTGTATCGCCGAGGCGGCCCGCGCTGTTGCCAGCCAGCATGAAGCCCAGCAGTCCCTGCGCGAGGTCTCCCCACAATTTGAGTTCCGATACCAATAGCACACGGGTTTTCGCCCGTGGCTATTTTTTTGTAGCCCCGGGCGAAAAGTCGTGTGCGCCATCGGACGTATCCGCGCAACGGAAGGAAAGTAGAAGGAAATGATCGCGAAAGTTCTCTTGGTAATTGCCTTTGTGGCCGTGGCTGTGGCGGTGGGCATCTACTGCCGCCGGCACACGGGCACCGTGGACGGCTTCATTCTGGGCGGCCGCAACGTCGGCCCGTGGATGAGCGCCTTCGCCTACGGCACGAGCTACTTCTCGGCCGTGGTGTTTGTCGGCTACGCGGGCCAGTTCGGCTTCAAGTACGGTATCTCGGCTACCTGGGCCGGCATCGGCAACGCTATCATTGGCTCGCTGCTCGCCTGGTGGGTCCTAGGCCCTCGCACCCGCGAGATGACCCATCGCCTGCAGGCCTCCACCATGCCGGAGTTCTTCGGCAAGCGCTACGATTCCCGCGCCCTGCGCATCGCGGCGGCGGCCATCATCTTCGTGTTCCTCATCCCGTACACCGCGAGCGTCTACAATGGTCTGTCGCGTCTGTTCGGCATGGCCTTCGCGCTGCCCTACGATGTGTGCGTCATCGGCATGGCGGTGGTCACCTGCATCTATGTGGTGCTTGGCGGGTATATGGCCACGGTCATGAACGACTTCATTCAGGGCATTGTCATGCTGCTCGGCATCATCGCCGTCATCGTGGCGGTCATCTTGAACAACGGCGGCTTCTCCGAGGCCATCATCTCGCTGTCGCAGATCCCCGCCGAGGGTTCGGCCATGCAAGGTCCCTTCGTCAGCTTCTTCGGGCCCGATCTGTTCAACCTGCTCGGCGTTGTCATCCTCACGTCGCTGGGCACCTGGGGTCTGCCGCAGATGGTGCAGAAGTTCTACGCCATCAAAACCGGTCCCGCCATCAAGCAGGGCGCCATCATCTCCACCATCTTCGCCTTCGTGGTGGCCGGTGGATCCTATTTCCTCGGCGGCTTCGGTCGCCTCTACGAGGGCCAGATCGAGTACGCCGCCAACGGCACGCCCATCTACGACTCCATCATCCCGACGATGCTGTCCACCTTGCCCGACGTGCTCATCGGCCTGGTGATTGTGCTCGTGCTGTCGGCCTCCATGTCGACGCTCTCGTCGCTCGTGCTCACGTCGTCATCTACCCTGACCATCGACTTCATCAACGGCAACATCATCAAGAACATGTCCGAGAAGAAGCAGCTTGTCTGGATGCGCGGCCTGCTCGTGGTATTCATTGCCATCTCGGCGCTCATCGCGCTGTTCCAGTACCACTCTTCGGTGGTGTTCATCGCCCAGCTCATGGGCTACTCTTGGGGTGCGCTGGCCGGTTCGTTCCTCGGTCCCTTCCTGTGGGGCCTGTATTCCGGGCGCATTTCGAAGGCGAGCGTGTGGTGCTCGTTCGCCGTGGGTGTGGGCCTGACGGCTGTGAACATGGGCTTGGCGCTGTCCGGCGGCACGCCGCTTATCGCGAGCCCCATCAACTGCGGCGCTCTGTGCATGATCCTTTCGCTCGTGATTGTGCCAGTGGTGAGCCTGTTTACGCCAGCGGTGCCTTTCCAGATTAAGCCGCCGACTCCGGAAAGCGCCATCGACCGCGAGTACGACCGCGAGCTCGCCCAGGAGGAGCTGGAAAGCGCCACGGTAAGCGCCGCCGCCGACGTGTAAGTGCGGAAAGTCACAACCGTCACAACTGAAGATGAGAAACCTGGAAAGTCCCGTGTGATCGCGGGACTTTTCTCTGACTAACTCGGATATACTTATGCTGTTCTGTCACCAGAAGGCCGGGGGCAGGGCACCGGCGACGGCCGCGTTTCGTTGTCACGTGCAGAGCGCTCGCAACGTTCGCATTGCGCATTCGCGCGCTGAGCGCTCGCATCGCGCTCCGGGGTCGCGCGTTCGCGGGTGTCATGCCCTCGGCCTCTTGAGGAAGGAAGGTCATGGAAGGGTTCGAACTCATTGCCACGGGCCTGTGGTCCATCGTGCCGCCGATTCTGGCACTGGTCCTGGCGCTCATCACCAAGGAGGTGTATTCGTCGCTGACCATCGGTGTGTTCACGGGCATGATCATCTACCAGTTCACGCTGAACGGCGCCGGTGGCGAGCAGCTCGTCGCCTCGTTCACCATGGTGCCCCAAATGATGGCCGAGCAGATAGCCGGCAACGGGGCGCTGCTTTTGTTCCTTGCGCTTCTGGGAGCGCTTACCGTGGTCATCGCCACGGCGGGCGGCTCCCGCGCCTATGCGGAGTGGGTCACCACCCATGTGAAGAACGCCCGCGCGGCCTCGATTCTCACGGCGCTGCTCGGCATCATCATCTTCGTGGACGACTACTTCAACTGCCTCACCGTGGGCGCCGTCATGCGCCCGGTGACGGACAAGTTCCGCGTCAGCCACGAGAAGCTCGCCTGGATCATCGACTCCACGGCGGCCCCGGTCTGCATCATCGCACCGGTGTCCTCGTGGGCCGTGGCTGTGGGCGGCTATATGGGCGAGGACGGCTTCAACACTTTCGTGGCCTCCATCCCCTACAACTTCTACGCGCTGCTGACCATCTTCTTCGTGTTCTTCATGCTGTTCCTGCAGAAGGACTTCGGCCCTATGGCCGCGGCTCAGGCCGATGCCGAGGGGCGCATTCCCCCCGAGGGTTCGGCGCTTGAGGCGGTCTCGCTCGCCCGCATCGCCGACAAGGCCCAGGTCGATTTGGAAGGCGCGCCGAACATCCCCACGGTGGTGACCGAGGAGGGCGACATCGACGACGCCGCCGCCGGGGCCATTGAGGAGTACAAGGGCCTGAACATCTCCGAGCGCGGTACCATCTGGGATCTTATCGTGCCCATTTTGGTGCTCATCGTGTTCTCCATTCTGGGCATGATGTACATGGGCGGCTTCTTCAGCGGTGTCGACTTCGCCACGGCGGTCGGCGAGAATCCGGTCATGGGCCTGTGCATCGGCGCCTGCGTGGCGCTCGTGGTGGCCGCTTGCATGTTCCTGCCGCGCAAGCTCATGAACCTGGGCGGCTTCGTGGAGGCCATGTCGGAAGGTGTGCGCTCCATGATCGGCGCTATCATGATCCTCGTGCTGGCCTGGTCGCTCGGCGGATGCTGCCGCTACCTCTTGGGCACCGGCGAGTTCGTTTCCGGCTTCTTGAATGGCCTGGGCGTGGGTCTCGACCTTCTGCCGGCCGTCATTTTCGTAGTGGCGGCCTTCATCGGTTTCGCCATGGGTACGAGCTGGGGTACCATCGCCCTTATTCTGCCCATCATTATCGGCGTGTTCGCAGCCGACGATCCGCTGTTCCTCGTGGCTGTGGGCGCGGCGCTGGCCGGCGCAGTGTACGGCGACCACATCTCGCCCATCTCCGATACGACCATCCTGTCCTCGGCCGGCGCAAAGTGCAACCACTTGCGCCATGTGGCCACGCAGATTCCCTACGCCACGCTGGTCATGATCGTGTGCTTCGTGGGCTACATCATCGCCGGCTTCACGAAGAACCCCTGGATCTCGCTGGCGCTCGGCGTGGTGCTCATCGTGATCGCCGTGCTGGTGCTCGTGCGCATGGAGGCGTCGAAGAAGGCGAAGGCGTAAGATCGATCCCGCTGGCTGAATCCGTAGGGAGCGACCTTGGTCGCCCCTCTCAACGGGGATGATCTCTCTTGTCGGGAGGGCAGACCAAGGTCTGCCCCTACAAAGCGAGCCAACAACGGATTGATGACCTGGCGCAACGACGCAGAAAGAAGGCCCCAACCTGGGGCCTTCTTCGTTGGTCGGCTATGGAATGCGGCAGACCGTCCGCCGTTCGGTCGCTTACGCCGCGGCAGCAGCTTCGGCGAGCAGGCGCTGGCTCTCGGCGATGAGGCGCCCGGCCAGAAGTTCCTTGCCCATGGACTCATCCTGGGACGCGTCCAGCAGCATCTGAAGCGTGATGCTGTCGAAGTAGGCGTCGTAGCCGGTGAGAATCAGATCGTACGCTTGCTTGATGCCTTGCACCATGGACGCATCGGCGCGATCCTTGCGACGGGTGCGCGTCGTGTCCTTGGCGTCGTCGTCCAGCGCGTTCACCACTTGCAGTAGGGTGATCTTCGAGGGGTCGTTGGCCAAACGATAGCCGCCGTGCTTGCCGGGCCTCGCCTCGATGATGCCGGCATTGCGCAAAAGCTGCGCGAGCTGAATGAGGTAGTCGCGGGGGATCGACATGTCCTGGGCGATATCCTTCGACGAGCAGGTGTGCCCCTGCGCGGCCAGGTACAAGACGGCGCGCAGTCCATAATCTGTTGATGCTTTGAATTGCACTGCAGCCTCCTAACGTGTAAACGCCTACGGGTCTGCAGCTTGCGCTCATAATCGCCGACGTGCCAGCTGTAATAGCTGAAACTCTCCTGCTCGGGGTCTGCTTCGACAACCTCGATGCGCGGGCGGATCACAAGACCGCCGCGGACCTTGACGTCCTTCACTTCACCCTTGCGCGCGGCGAGGGCCTTGTCCAAAAGCTCGGGAAAACCCGCACCGAAGCCGTAGTCCACCCAGTCGCCGGACTGCACAGCCTTGACAGCCTGCTCCGGCGCAACAAATTTAGCCTGATAGTCGTTCATAAAAATTCTCCCTTGGTTCGAATCGCTTTTAATGTAGCAGAATTTTCGCCGCTTGTAAATCGTTCCGAAGCGGAAAGCGACCTCAAATCTTGCCGTTTCGCGGCGCGGCGCATTTTTCTGTTGCGCCTCCGGCGCGATTCTGCTATGCTTGCCTTAGTCTGATATTCCGTGCCTGAAGGAGGCTAACGCATCATGGTCGAAAATTATCAGGAAATGCTTTCGAGCGAGCACAGTGGCTTTATCCGTCACAACGGCATCCGCGTCGTTTCGGTCGACGAGGAAAAGAGCGTGCTGACCGCCGACGTCACGCCGGAAAATTCCAACATCTGGGGCGGCGTGCACGGCGGCTTTCTCTACGCGATGGCGGCCCCCGCCGCGGGCGCGTTCGCGCGCATCAACTACAGCCAGCACAACGTCACGCTGAACGGCTCGATCAACTATCTGCGCTCGACGGTGCAGTCCAAAGCGCTCACCGCCGTCGGCCGACCGGTCAGGGTCGGCGGCCACATCGGCTTTTTCGAGGTCAATATCACCGACGACACCGGCGCGCTGATCGCCCGCGCCGA
>OGPW01002542.1_pt1 | contig 10212 bp, 8 predicted proteins | sample 1553061 | NCBI WGS metagenome assembly OGPW01 (sample SAMEA2580292, study PRJEB22360) | human gut metagenome | biome: human gut; feature: human-associated habitat; material: faeces | place: Denmark | collected 2008/2010
GAGTTCTTTACGATAACGGAAACGGAACTTATTCTGATGATAATGGCTTCCGTTACAGTTATCAGGGAAATGGTACCTGGGCAGATGCCAATGGAAATTCCTATAGTACATGGAATGATGAGGATTATAATTTCGGAATCGAACTGGAGCAGCGTGAGCTTCAGGGCGTCAATGGAACGGTGGATATAAAAGAGACTACAAACGGTGATTATTATTATCGTGATTCAAACGGTGTAGGCTATACCGACAATGGTGATGGTACCTGGACTGATGAGAATGGAAATACTTATACGGAATAGAAATATCCCGAGTGAGTCACACGTTAACTGATACTAGAATTTAAAAAGTATTTATATGTTCCTGAATAGCAGCGATGAACTGCTGTGCAGCAGGAGAGAGACCGGCATAGGAACGGATACCGATACCAAGTTCTCTGGAAAAATTGGGTTCCAGAGGCAATGCCTGAATCTGGGCTCGTGCGTTTCCGATGACAAGATTTGGAAGCATGCTGATTCCGAGATTATTGGCAACCATAGAGATTACCACATGATCATCCATGGAGGAAAAACGGATATCCGGTTCGATGCCGGTTTCTTTCAGTACCTGATGGATGTCATAATCGACACTTTCCGCGGAAATAACGAAAGGCTGATTGGCCATTTCTGTGATTGGGAAAGCTTTCTTTCCATGCATATCCATGTCTCTGGGGAGAATTGCCATCAGAGGATCTTCGTACAGTGGAATCCATTCCAGAGAATCTACATTCCATTTGCTTAAAAGTCCGAAGTCTGCGCGGCTGTTTTCAACCCAGTGAACGATGTCATCAGTTCCGCCTTCGAGAAGTTCGATTTCGATTCCGGGGAATTTCTGCTGATATGTATGGATCACAGTGGGAAGCCAGCTGCGTCCGATGCTTGCAAAAGAAGCAATCGTAAGATGACCTTTGGTAAGTCCGTTCAGAGAACTGACGGTCTGCTCCAGCTGTTCGTTGACGGCAAGAAGCTGACGTACCAGAGGAAGGATCGCCTCGGCATTATGGGTAGGGACGACACCCTGTTTTGTTCTGACAAACAGTGGAAAACCGAATTCAGATTCCATGGCCTTCAGGATATGACTGACACCGGGCTGGGTGTACCCCATACGTTCTCCGCTTTTTGTAAAATTTCCTGTGTCGGCAACATCTGCGAAAAGTGCATATTTACTGATGTCCATAAAATCACTCCCTCCCAAAATAAAAAGAGGACACACATTGTCTGTGGTCCTCCATCGGTTATTGACATTATAGCGGATAAAGGAAGCATTTGTAATATCTGTAAAAGCTTTTGATGTTATTAAAATTTGGAATGACAGGGATAAGAAAGTGTTTCTTTACTAATAAAAAGCGGTTTTATATAATAAGATAAAATTATATAAAGTTTATGTTCGGCAAAGATGTCTGTAAAAGATGTCTTTGCTTTTTTATTGGAAAGGAAGGATGTGAAATGGGATTTCAGCCAAAAGTTCTGCCATATGCCTATGAGATCAAAACAATTGATTCGCACACAATGGGAGAATCAACCAGAATCGTTTATGATGGATTTCCGTATCTTCCGGGAGATACCATGATGGAAAAAAAGAAATATCTTATGGAAAATTATGATGTTCTTCGTTCTGCACTGATGTTGGAACCACGCGGACACAGAGATATGTTCGGGGCTCTTCTGACACAGCCGGTTCATGAGGAGGCGGATTTCGGTGTAATTTTTATGGACAGTGGCGGTTGTCTGAATATGTGCGGTCATGGAAGTATTGGAACTGCATCCATGGTGGTGGAAACGGGAATGGTTCCGGCAGAGGAGCCGTATACAGAAGTAGTTCTGGATGCGCCGTCAGGCCTGATCCGTACCAATGTCCATGTAGTAGATGGTAAGGCGAAAGAAGTCAGCATCCTGAATGTTCCGACATTTTTGTATAAAGAAGATCTGTGTACAGAACTGTCGGGGGTGGGAGAAATTCATTTTGACATATCTTTCGGAGGCTCTTTTTTTGCACTTGTAAATGCCAGAGAGATCGGGATTTCTCTGGAACTTCAGAATGTGGAAAAACTGACACAGATCGGAATGGAATTGAGAGAAAAAATCAACCGTACAGTGGAAATCAGACATCCGTATCTGGATATCACAACCGTTGACCTGGTCGAGTTTTATGATACGACAGAAAATGAACAAGCTGATCTGAAAAACTGTGTGGTTTTTGGCGATGCACAGGTAGACAGAAGCCCATGTGGCACAGGAACGAGTGCCAAAATGGTGGCGTTGTATGCAAAAGGAAAAATGAAACCCGGGGATACGTTTATTTATGAAAGTATTACCGGATCTCTGTTTAAAGGGGAGATCGCGCAGGAGGTGGAAATCGATGGAAAGAATGGTATCATTCCTAAAATTACCGGAAGTGCCTATATTACCGGAATCAACAACTGGATTCTGGATGACGATGATCCGCTGGAATGTGGATTCCTTCTGGGAACAATGGAAGAACAGGAGGAAAGTGTGCGCTCCAGGATTGTGCGTGCGGCGTGGAGCCTTTTTGGAGAAAAAGGATACAAAGACACCTCAGTAGCAGATATAATAGAAAGAGCAAAAATAAAAGAGTCGGAGTTCTACGAATACTTCACTGAAAAAGATGAACTTCAGGATACAATGGGTGATTTGTTTGACCAGAAATATGCGGACCTGATGGTTTCCATGAATCCGAGATTCAGTCAGTATGAAAAGCTGATTTATCTGAATCAGGCGTTGTTTGGGCTGATTGAGGAAGGGCAGAAAAACGGCGAATTCAGTAAGGAAGACAGCGCGGAAAATCTGGCGGATAATTATGCTTCTCTGGAGCGGGGAATGATCTATGACTGGTGTCTGAAAGGCGGCAGTTATAGCCTGAGGGAAAAAGGTAAGCAGCTGCTTCCAATCTACCTGCAGTCGCTGCGAAAAGCAGGGTGAGATGTAATGGAAAATTCTTTGATCACAAATATACAGAAATATTCGATCCATGACGGGGAAGGTACAAGGACAACAGTATTTTTTAAGGGATGTCCGCTTTCATGTAAGTGGTGTCACAATCCGGAAATGCAGTCGTATAAAAAAGGATTACTGTTTTATGCGGAGCGATGTACAGGATGTAGAGCATGTATGGAAGAATGCCCACAGGGTGCGGTTTCTGTTAAGAATGGAAAAGTGTTTACGGAGGCAGGCAGATGCACCGGATGTGAAACATGTATTGATATTTGTGTAAATAATGCGAGGGAAATCTGCGGAAAACATATGGAATACAGGAACTGCAGAAAAAACTCCGGAACTACATAAATTATCCGGTTTACATCGGTGGATAGAAAGAGGATGAACGAGGAAAGAATGGCAGGAAAACGAGGTGAAGTTCTGTATTGCATTTCTGAAACAGCTTCGGCGTTCAGCAGTACTAAACTTTCTTTTTTCTGTTAAATACATTCACAAAAACTGCAAACTCGCGTACCGCTCAGACAGTGCAGTTTTTGCTCATAACACAGAAAACAGAAAGCTAAGAACTGCTATGAACTCCTGCAGAGGTTTTCCGAACTGCAACACAGAAACTCACTTCTGTTGGTTTCCCGCCATATCTTTCCCCACTCCATCCCCATTTGAATATCCAGCCGATGAACCGTTCAAAATCCACCACCACCCCGCCCTCCCCACGAAACAAACTATCCCGCACCCGAAAGCAAAACGACCCACCACCCCGACCTCGCGGAGCGAGCCACAGACAGGGAGAAACCATTGAGGACTGGGGAAATGAGGAAACGCGAACAACTGGAGATTGCTGGTATGTCATCGGAAAACCTCTGGAAGAGTTGTAGAAGTTCTTGACAATGTTCTGGCTGTGTTATTCATAAAAGCCGGCTCTGTTTGAGCGTTAGCGAGTTTGCCTGCTTTTATGAATGTTTTTAACAGCTAGGTCATTGTCAAGAACTTCTAAACGATGAAGCTGTTTCCGATGACATACCAGCAGTCTTCAATGTTGCGTTATTTTCATTCCCCAACATCAACCGTGACGACCAATATCAGGAAAGGAGCATATATGGAAACAAGAGGCATGAACGCACGTATCCGATCCCTGCGTGAACAAAGTGTTACCACGCAGGCACATATCGACATGGAACGTGCAAAATATTTTACAGAAATATACAGACAGTACGAAGGAACCGTCAGTGTACCGGAACTGCGTGCGCTGGCGCTGAAAAACTATTTTTCGAAAAAAACCTTATACATAGGTGATGGCGAACTGATCGTTGGTGAAAAAGGCTGTGACCCTCAGGCTGCACCGACATTCCCTGATCTTTGCTGCCATACTGTACAGGATCTGAAAGTCATGAATGACCGGAAACTGATCAATTTTACAGTCAAAGAGGAGGACTATGATTTTCAGAAAAAGGAAATGATTCCATACTGGGAGAATCGTTCAATCCGGCATAAGATACTGGCACATATGACTCCGGAGTGGAAAGATGCATATGAAGCAGGTATGTTTACCGAATTTATGGAACAGAGAGGACCGGGTCATACAGTAGGCTCAGAAAACATCTATAATAAAGGCTTTTTGGGGCATAAGGCAGATATCCAACTTGCCCTTGAAAAACTGGATTATATGAATGATTCTGAAGCCCTTGATAAAGAAGCTGAACTGAAAGGCATGGATATTGCCTGTGATGCGATCATGATTCTTGCAGAGCACTATGCAAAGTATGCCGAAAAACTTGCAGGAGCATGCACAGAAGAAAAAAGAAAGGCAGAACTTCTTCAGATTGCAGAAAACTGCCGTGTTGTGCCGGCTCACAAACCGAAGACTTACTGGCAGGCAATTCAGATGTACTGGTTTGTACATCTGGGAGTGACAAGCGAACTGAATCCGTGGGATTCCTACAGTCCGGGAAGACTTGATCAGCATCTGATACGATTTTATCGAAAAGACGTAGACGATGGAATTCTGGACGATGACAAAGCAAAAGAACTTCTGGAATGTCTGTGGATAAAATTTAACAATCAGCCGGCACCGCCAAAAGTCGGAATCACGTTGAAAGAAAGCAGCACCTATACAGATTTTGCAAATATCAATACAGGTGGAATCACACCGGATGGAAGGGACGGCGTCAATGAAGTAAGTTATCTGATACTGGAATGTATGGATGAAATGAAACTTCTTCAGCCAAGCTCCAATGTACTGATCAGTCGCAAGACACCGCAGAATTTTTTGAAAAAAGCATGTGAGATTTCCCGAAAGGGATGGGGACAGCCTGCTTTTTATAATACAGATGCGATTGTGCAGGAACTTCTGAATGCCGGAAAGACCATTGAAGATGCCAGAAAGGGTGGAACCAGTGGATGCGTGGAAACAGGTGCATTTGGAAATGAAGCCTATATTCTGACCGGTTATTTTAATATCCCGAAGGTGCTGGAACTGACATTATTTAATGGTTACGATCATACGAGCGGAAAACAGCTGGGACCAAAGACCGGTTATGGATATGAATTTGAAAGCTATGAAGAACTGTGGAATGCCTTTTGTACACAGATGGAGTATTTTCTGGATATTAAGATCAGAGGAAGTCTTGTGATCGAAAAAATATATGCAGAAGAGATGCCGGTTCCGTTTCTTTCAATTCTCACGAATGACTGCATTTCCAGAGGAAAAGATTATAATGCAGGTGGAGCGAGATACAATACCAGTTACATTCAGGGTGTGGGAATCTGGTGACAAACCGTACACCGAAATATGGAAACGACGATGATTATGCAGATGAGATTATGGAAAAAGTATTTGAATTTTACCGCAAGAGTGTGACCGGACGCCGAAACAACCGTGGCGGTACTTATCGGATCAATATGCTTCCGACGACCTGCCATGTATATTTCGGAGATGTTATGATTGCGAGTCCGAACGGAAGACATGCCCACAAACCGGTATCAGAGGGAATTTCACCGGAAAAAGGTGCGGATGTGAACGGACCGACAGCAGTTATTAAATCCTGTGCAAAGATGGATCATCTGTCAACGGGAGGAACACTTCTGAACCAGAAATTTACACCGTCCGTTGTGGCGGGCGAAAACGGACTGGAACAGATGGCAAATCTGGTTCGCTCGTACTTTAATCTGGACGGACATCATATCCAGTTCAATGTCATAGACCGGCAGACTCTGATCAATGCACAGAAACATCCGGATGAATACCGTGATCTGATCGTTCGTGTGGCAGGCTACAGTGATCATTTCCGAAATCTTGACAAAGCACTTCAGGATGAGATCATCGAAAGAACAGAGCAGAGTTTTAATTAGAAAATATGTCAGAGAAGGCAGCCGCAGAGCTGTCTTTTCTGTTATATTAGATGTGAAATGACGCGCATCTCGCAGCAAGAATGCCGAGGCATTCTTGAATAATAAAAGTACAAAGCAGCAAAAGGAGGACATGATCATGAAAAAAGAGTATATGTATGCGGGAACTTCGGTACTATGTTTTGGAACAGTGGCAACAGCGTCAAAGCTTCTGATGAATCAGCTGGATGCAGTTTATGTGCTGGCATTTTCGTTTCTGGCAGCAACGTTGTTTCTGGGAATTTATAACTGGAAAAAGGGATATTTACATGAATTACGTGAACTGTCCCGTAAAACGGTGATCCGCATGGTGGTGATCGGTTCACTGGGTGTATTTTTTTATAATTATTTTCTGCTTCTGGGGACAGCGCGTCTGGAAGCACAGACTGCTTTTGTGATCAATGAACTGTGGCCGGCACTGATCATTCTTTTTTCCTGGTGGATCCTTGGGGAAAAGATGAACATCGGAAAAGCAGCGGCAGTTGTTTTCTCTTTTCTCGGAATTCTGGTTGTGACAACGGATGGAAAGCTGACAGAGTTCGCTGTCGGGGATGCAAAGGGAATTCTGTTTGCCCTGCTGGCAGCAGTCTGCTATGGTTTGTATTGTACGTTGAATAAGAGAGAAAGTTATGACAAAAACCTAAGCGTTATGGTTTCTTATGTAGCAGGTACGGTGACGGCATTTATCCTGATTCTGATACAGGGAAAAATCGAAGCGCCGACTCTGAGCCAGACGGCTGGAATGATCTGGAACGGAGTCATCTGTAATGCACTTCCGTATCTTACCTGGGCGCTGGCGTTGGATCTCGGAAATACAGCTGTGATCGCAAATCTGGCATATCTGACACCTTTTGTATCACTTCTGTGTACACACTTTGTACTGGGAGAGAAGATCACCGTATTTTCTGTACTGGGTCTGGTATTGATCGTAACAGGAATTGCGATTCAGATGCTGGTAAATAAAAAGATAGGGAAGAATTCGTGCAGAGCACGAATTCTAAGATAAAAAAGTGGATATCTGCCAGTTTTAGGCGCACTCTAATAAGCCCCTGGCTTTATGGAGTTGGTAAGTCCTATGCTATGAGAGGCTTTACGCTTCGAATGTATTCATGATGGTTGATTTTGTCTGCAAGAACAACAGTAATGAGTTGTGTGATGCCGGCAAGAATCAGATCTGCATGCAGAGTCTTTTTATTTTGAGTCCGGCGCCCTGCAAGACACAGATTATCCTTGATGTGATTGATATCTCTTTCCACTACAGTCCTGATTTTATAAGTATCATCCCATTCTTCGGTTCCACGGATTGTCCCGGGATAAGCACGAAGGTTCTTTTCAGGATATATGTATATCATACAATCATGCAAGCATGAACAGATTTTTGATCTTTTTCCTCTGATATCATAAAAAAACATTAACAAAATTTGTAAAACAATATTGTTGAAAAATGATAATTGACAAATTAGAAGTTGATGATATACTAAAATCATAAAAACGTTTGCGCAAACGATTGCTTACAGAAAAATATAATTAGGAGGAAAAAGATGCAGAAAAATAATATGTCTTTTTTAAAAAATCTTACAACAGTAGCAGATGCAAGAACTGCCAGAGCTTCAAGCTGGGATCAGAGTGGCAGAAATAAAGATTACTGGCTTGTAAATGCAGGGGATACAGCGGTTATGGCGGACGTTGAAGGACCAGGTTGCATCAATCATATCTGGGTAACGACTTTTTGCAGAGAAATTCTCGGACCGTCTATTCAGCATCCGGTTTTAAGTGGCTCTGTTGCACCGGTAACTGAAATGGAAAATGCGGAAGGCGTTAACTGGGAAATCAATGATCCGGATTATTACCGTAAGGTCCTGATTCGTATGACCTGGGATGATTTTGATGGTCCCAGTGTACTGGCACCGTTGGGAGATTTCTTCTGTATTGGTCATTCCATGCCGTCAAGTTTTTCGTCTATTCCTTTTAATGTATCTTCAAGACCTTGTGAAGAGCTGACTTTTGGTGGAACTGCTTCTATGAATTGTTATTTTCCGATGCCTTTTAACAAACGGGCCAAAATAGAGGTGATCAATGAAAATGAAAGACCACTTGGTCTGTTTTTCCATATTGATTATGAGCTTTATCATGAAGAAACTCCGGATATTGCTTATTTTCAGGCCGCTTGGAGACGTGATCTGCCATGCAGTGGATGGGGAAATGATCTTTGCGTAAACTCTCCGGAAGTTAACAGTGTTCCTAATCTTGACGGGAAAGAGAATTTCCTGATGCTGGACACAAAAGGACGTGGTCATTATGTCGGTTGTAATCTTTCTGTACTTCATTTCCAGGGAAGCTGGTGGGGAGAAGGCGACGACATGATTTTGATCGATGATGAAGAAGAACCTAGCATTAATGGAACAGGTGCTGAGGATTATTTTAACCATGCATGGGGAATGCAGAGAAATCAGTCACCTTATAATGGTACGATTATGCATGACGGAGATACAAAAGGATATCAGGTATCCTACAGATTCCATCTTACAGATCCAATTCATTTCAAGAAGCATATTCAGATCAGTATGGAACATGGCCATGCAAATCATCTGTCAGATGACTGGGCATGCACAGCGTACTGGTACCAGGCAGCTCCTGTTACTGCGGTAACCATTCAGCCGGTAGAAGAGAGAATTCCGCTTAAGAGAACTTTTGATATTCCGAAACCGGCTCATCAGGTGGAACTTACACCGGAGATGCAGGAAGCTTACAGAAGCCGAAATGAAAGAATGGAAAAATTTAAAGTTGAAAAGGCAGAACAGATCAGACTTAATGCAGCAAGAACAGCACCGTCAGAAACTGGAAACAAAGAACTGGCACATAAAGTAAAGAAAGAATTTGATAAAGAAAAATAAATAAGCACGTGTGTAGCAAAAGGAGGGGCTTTTTATGAATTTAAAAAAATTTTTATCAATGATTATGGTTTTGAGTATGACAGCAGCGGTATTTACCGGATGTGGAAGCAGTTCAGACAGTACATCAGATGACAGTGCAGTAGCTGGAAAAAAAGGAACAGAAAATAATACCGGTGAAGAGGATTCTTCAGAGGGCGATAAAGAAAAACTTACTTTCTGGGATTTCCATACAGGAACTGAGGCAGATGTTATTCAGGATATGGTAAATGCATATAATCAGTCACAGGATAAAGTCAAGGTTGAATATTCAAGTGTCAATCAGACAGATTATACGACAACACTTGTGACAACCGCATATGCAAATGGCGAATGCCCTGATATCCTCTGGGTGGAACCGGCGACTTTTAAAAAATTCTCGGATGCGGAAATGCTTGCAGATCTTTCTTCTTATTATACGGATGATCTGAAAAAAGATATTCTTCCGTCGTTTCTTGAAGCGGCAAGCGGAGATGACGGAAAAATCTATACACTGCCATTTGAGTGTGAAACCCTTGGACTGTTTTATGATGCAGATGCACTTGAAGAAGAAGGTATTGAACCACCGAAAACATGGGAAGAACTGAAAAGTGCAGCTGAAAAACTCACAACAAAAGACAGATACGGAATTGTTCTTCCGGTAGAAAAAACAGCATATACGTTGTTTAACTGGTGGCCATTTATGTGGATGGATGATGCAGACATTTATGATGCTGATGGAAATGTAACGGCCGGCAAAGACAGCATGGCAGATGCTCTTGATTTCTGGGGTTCATTTTATCAGAATGAATACTGCCCGTCATCATTACAGAACGGACCATGGAGTATTGATAATGTTGCAAATGGCGTCGCAGCTATGCAGATTGGCGGAACCTATATGATAAATGCAGCAGAAGAATACAACAAAG
>OGPW01002545.1_pt1 | contig 10202 bp, 8 predicted proteins | sample 1553061 | NCBI WGS metagenome assembly OGPW01 (sample SAMEA2580292, study PRJEB22360) | human gut metagenome | biome: human gut; feature: human-associated habitat; material: faeces | place: Denmark | collected 2008/2010
GAGACGTTTTACACGCGCGAGCTGATCCTTTACGATTGTTTCAAATGATTCCATATAGCTCATAGTTGATTACCGATTAACCTTTCATATAGTTGATTTTTCCGCCTTTTAAGATCAGCGCGATCTCCAGATCCGAGAAGTTGGTGGCTGCCCGATAAGTCTTCCCGCTTGTTTCGTTTTTGATTTTAATGATGCCGGATTTTACCTGCTCCTGGGCGTTTTCGATGACCAGCTTGTCTCCCAGTTTGAAGTCGTCGTAATCCGCAGGATTTTCAAATACCAGAGGCATGATTCCGCTGTTGATCAGGTTGGAACGATGAATTCTCGCGAAGGATTTCGCAACTACGAATTTTACGCCCAGATACAGCGGCGCTAAAGCGGCGTGTTCCCGGCTGGACCCCTGTCCATAGTTGTCTCCTCCGATAATCGCGCAGCTTCCCGCTTCCTTGCATCTTCCGGCAAAATCCTTGTCGATCTTTTCAAAACAGTAATTGGCAAGGTGCGGAATGTTGGAGCGGTAAGGCAGCAGTCTGGAGTCGGACGGCATGATATCGTCGGTTGTAATGTTGTCTCCCGCGTGCAGAGTTACCGTTGCTTCCACTTTTTCCGGCAGAGCGGTGTTTCTCGGGAACGGCTTGATGTTCGGTCCACGCAGGATCTCTACCTTGTCCATTTCCTCTTCCGGTGCCGGCAGAACGATCATGTTGTCGTTGACACTGAATTTTTCCGGCAGGACGAAGTCCGGCATCTCGCCCAGTTCTCTCGGGTCACTCAGATAACCGGTCAGTGCAGAATATGCAGCCAGTTCCGGAGAAACCAGATAAATCTGACCGTCCTTGGTTCCGGAGCGTCCCAGGAAGTTCCGGTTAAAGGTACGCAGGGAGATACCGCCGGAGTTCGGGGACTGTCCCATGCCGATGCACGGACCGCAGGCGCTTTCCAGAATACGTGCGCCGGCAGCGATCAGTGTACCCAGGATGCCCATATCTGCCATCATGTTCAGCACCTGCTTGGAACCAGGAGCGATTGCCAGAGAAACATCCGGATTTACAGTCTTGCCCTTGAGGATGTGCGCCACCTTCATCATGTCCAGCAGAGAAGAGTTGGTGCAGGAACCGATGCAGACCTGGTCGATCTTCAGCTTGCCGATCTCAGCCACGGTCTTGACATTGTCCGGAGAATGCGGACATGCAGCAAGCGGCACCAGTTCACTCAGATCAATGTGCAGTTCTTCGTCATAAACAGCGTCCGGATCTGCCTTCTGCTCGCTCCAGACTTCGCCTCTGCCCTGTGCCTCCAGGAACTGCTTGGTCACTTCGTCCGACGGGAAAATAGAAGTAGTCGCACCCAGCTCAGCACCCATGTTGGTGATGGTGGCACGTTCCGGAACGGACAGAGTCTTGACACCCTCGCCGCAGTATTCGATGACCTTGCCGACACCGCCCTTTACGGACATCCGGCGCAGCACTTCCAGGATAACATCCTTTGCAGCCACCCACGGAGACAGCTTGCCGGTCAGTTCTACCTTTACTACCTTCGGACAGGTGATGTAGTATGTACCGCCGCCCATTGCCACTGCAACGTCCAGGCCGCCTGCACCCATAGCAATCATGCCGATGCCGCCGCCAGTCGGGGTGTGGCTGTCAGAGCCGATCAGGGTCTTTCCCGGAACGCCGAAACGCTCCAGATGTACCTGGTGGCAGATACCGTTGCCGGGACGGGAGAAGTAGATGCCGTGTTTCTTTGCAACGCTGCCGATAAAACGGTGGTCATCTGCATTTTCAAAGCCGTTCTGGAGTGTGTTGTGGTCGATATAAGCCACGCTGCGCTCAGTGCGTACACGAGGTACACCCATTGCCTCAAATTCCAGATATGCCATTGTACCGGTGGCATCCTGTGTCAGTGTCTGGTCGATGCGGATTCCGATTTCAGAACCCTTTACCATTTCGCCCTCTACCAGATGTGCTTTCAGGATCTTTTCCGTCAGGGTCAGTCCCATTCAATATCATTCCTTTCGTAGTTGGCACTGCAAATACACGGCAAGCCATCCATTTACAATACGATTCTTATACCGTATTATTATAGCAAAAAACAGGCGCTGTTGTCAAGTCTGCGGCGACTTTGAAAAGATAAAAGAAAAATCCGGATTTGCTTACAAATAAAATCCGCCGCTCCCGGCAGGGTGCAAAAACAGCCCGAAGGTACATTTCCCTCGGGCTGTCGTATTTTATTCCGTCTCGGAAATATGGTACACATGGTCGCCGCTGAGACGCTTTTCATACTCGTCGTGAGGCAGCGGACGGTCGAACAGAAATCCCTGTGCCATACAGCAGTTGATGCCACGCAGGAATTCCGCCTGTTTCTGGGTCTCCACGCCCTCGGCAATCACTTCCATATCCAGATCGTTCACCATGTTTACGATGTTCTTGATTACGATCACATCGTTTTTCCGGTGCTTTTCCTGTTTTTCCATGTTGTTGAGGAAGGATTTATCCAGCTTGATGATATCCACATTCAGATCTTTCAGCAGGTTCAGCGAAGAATAGCCTGTGCCGAAATCGTCGATGGAGGTGCTGACACCGTTTTCGTGCATGGTCTGCACAAAGCGGAGCAGTGTCTCATAGCTTTCATAGCCGGACATTTCCGTCAGTTCCACCTCAATGTATTTGGCAGAGACATTGTACTTTTTCAGCACTGCCAAGATCTCTTCCGCCAGATTCGGATTTTTCAGGTGCATCTTGGAGAAATTCACGGAGATGCGCACCGGTTCGATTCCTCTCGACAGCCAGTCCTGGATGTTCTGGCAGACACGTTCCAATACATAGAAGTCCAGCTTGCAGACGCTGCCCTCTCGTTCCAGCACCGGAATGAAGTCCATCGGCGGCACCATGACACCGTTCCGGAACCAGCGCACCAGTGCCTCGCAGCCGCAGAGCTGGTTGTCCGAAAGGGTCACCTTCGGCTGATAGAACACCTCGAACTCCTGGTTTTCCAGAGCATTGGGGAACATCTGCGACACTTCTTTCTGACGCAGTGCCTTTTCCAGCATCGTGTCGTCAAAGTGGAGCATATCCGTCTTTCCGGACATCTTTGCCACGTGCATTGCAGTCGATGCGGCGTTGATTACCTCGCCTGTGTTCTGGTTTTCCCGGATATCGTATACCCCGATTCGGGAGCGTACATCAAAGGTGATCTGCTTGTCCTCGTTGGAGACCGTCACATACTGGTTTCCGATCTTTTTCAGCAGGTTGCCCATATGCTCTTTTTTCGCCAGCAGCACAAAGTTGTCACCGCCCATCCGGGCAAAGAACTCGTCTTTCTCCAGCATATTCTGAGACAGACGCACAAATTCACGCAGTACCACATCGCCTTTTCGTGCGCCTACCGCACGGTTGATGTAGTTGAAATTCTTGATGTTCACGAATGCGCAGGCGTAGTCTTTCAGTTTGCCCTGCGCCAGAAGTTTGCCGCCGGTCTCGTTGATGCCACGGGTGTTCAGCGCACCGGTCAGCAGGTCTGTTACGGAAATGCACCGCAGCAGCTGTACCAGCTTGACCCGTTCCAGCATCAGAAAGATCTGGTGAGACAGGAACTGGAGCATTTCCGCCTGGGGCTGTGTCCATGCGGTATCCTTTTCCGGATAAAAGTAAAAGACAGCGCTGCAGTTTTCGTCCATCTGCACCTTTTCTTCACAAGGCGGCGCATCAAATCCCTTTTCGCTCTCATAGATCAGATAACAGTCGTCCTGCCCATTGGGATCCATCACCGATTTTGCCGCATAAAACCGCAGTTCAAATTTTCCCAGCGAAAAAACACGTGCCACTTTCTGCATCTGATCCTGCAGCAGTCTGATCAGATCATCCACAGTTTTCACATTCTTTTGCAACGAATCAAAAAGCTGCTGGTAACTCTTTACATGAAAATTCATATCCATACCAATCACCTCATTCAGCGCCTGTTTCATGTCCGTACAGAGCGCAAAACAAACGGAATACAATTTCTACCCACTATTCCCACATTATTTCTATGATAAAAACTATATCATATTTTTTCGGAATTGTCAATCAGACACATAAAATAAATTGAGCGGAATCAAATATTTGTGCGTTATCACGAAAAGACTTTCTCATTTTTGTTGGTTCCTACAAATTTGACAAATGAGAAAAAATGCGGTACACTGATAGACAGAATAAATCGAATGGATGTGAAAACCATGCAGACTGTACTGCAAAACCTTTCTTTCAGCCTAAACGCCACCATTCCCGTATTTTTGATGATGGTATTCGGCGGTCTGATGAAAAAAGTAAACCTGTTGGACGACCACACCACCGGGAAATTGAACCAGTTCGTGTTCAAGGCACTGCTGCCGGCGCTGCTGTTCATGGACTTGTCCCAGGCGGATTTCCGCTCGGTCTGGGACGGAAAGTTCGTCCTGTTCTGTTTCTGCGCCACCTTTCTCAGCATCGGCATTGCCTTTCTCCTGTCCCTGCCACGCAAAAGCTGGTCGGAGCGTGGCGAGATCATCCAGGCATCCTACCGGAGCAGCGCTGCGATCCTGGGCATCGCCTTTGTCAACAACATCTACGGTCACGCCACCATGGCGGCGCTGATGATCGTGGGAACTGTGCCGCTGTACAACGTGGCGGCTGTCCTCATCCTCTCCCTCACTGCGCCCCATGACGGCGAAAAGCCCAGCGCCAGAAAGCTGCTGCTGCGCACGCTCCGGGATGTGGCGACCAATCCCATTATCCTGGGCATTCTCGCCGGAATGCTCTGGTCAGTGCTGAAAATCCCGCAGCCTGTGATCCTGCAAAAATCCGTATCCTACCTGGGCAATATGGCAACGCCGCTGGCGCTGATCGCCCTGGGTGCGTCGTTCCAGCTGAAGAGTGCCAAGGGCAAGCTGGGGCTGACGCTGGGCATCTCTGCGGTAAAGCTGTTTCTGTTCTGCGGTCTGTTTCTGCCGGCGGCGGTCTGGCTGGGATTCCGCACGGAAAAGCTCATCGCCATTCTCATTATGCTGGGCAGCGCCACCACGTGCAGCTGCTTTGTCATGGCAAAGAACATGAAACACGAGGGTACCATCACTGCCTGCACCGTAATGATGACCACCCTGCTCAGTGCGTTCTCTCTGACGATGTGGCTGTTCGTGCTGAAGAGCCTGGGGTATATTTGATGATATGAGAAACGGGCTTGCCGCACCATTCAAAAAGTGCAGCAGCCCGTTATTTTTTTACCCTGATTTTCTCCGCCTCAGACCTCATTCTCCTGCAATTCCTGGAAGAATGTGAAATAGTCCTGGCGCTTGTCGTTGGTGAATGCGATCGCTGTCCGGGGATGCTGATTCAGATAGCCGGTCAGCAGGTACTGGATGTCATAGCCCCATACCACGCCGTCATTTTTCAGTTTCTGCATCTCATCCTGGAGGAAACGCAGCACCGGCTTGATGTCATACTTCGGGTTTTTCAAAAAGCCCAGCAGCAGTTCCATTGCACAGTTACCTGCGCCACGTCCCATTGCCGCCATTGTGGCATCCAGATAGCTGACGCCCATCATCGCACACTCTGTGGTGTTGGCGAATGCCAGCTGCTGGTTGTTGTGGGCGTGAATACCGATCTTCTTGCCGTACTTCTCGCCTGCCTCCAGATACCGCTGTGCCAGCTGACGCATCTGCAGCGGATAGAGAGAGCCGTAGCTGTCCACCAGATAGATGACCTCAACGCTGCTCTTGCCCAGCATTTCCAGCGCCTCTTCCAGTTCAGACTCCTGCGCCTTGGAAACCGCCATAATGTTCACTGTGGTGTGATAGCCCTTCTTCGCACAGGTCTCGATCATCTCGATGGCTGCCGGGATGGTGTTGATGTAGGTTGCAATGCGGACAACATCCAGGATGCTGTCCTTCTTGTCCGGCAGGTCACGAGCCACGTTGGCACGTCCCACGTCTGCCATCACTGCCAGCTGCATCTTCGGGTCGAGAATATCCCCCAGCACCTTCCGGATAGCGTCCTCGTGGCAGAACTTCCACTTGCCGAACTTGGACTCCTCGAACAGTTCCGGGTCTGCCAGATAGCCGATTTCCATAATATCCACGCCTGCACGGAGGTTGGTCAGATACAGCTTGCGGACAAAATCGTCTGTAAACTCGAAGTTGTTCACCAGACCGCCGTCCCGGATGGTGGCATCCAGCACTTTTATGTCAGGACGATAGGAGATCATCGTGCCTTTTATCATATCACTCATTGTACATTCCTCGCTTTCTGCTTTTCCCGTGCTGCTTTTCGTCAGCACAGTACTTATATTATACCAAAAAATGCACCTTTCTGCAAGTATTTCCGCCTTTTTTCTGCATAACCTGCATAAATCGTGATTTTCGCCAATCCGCATTCCCAAAAACTGTTCAGTTTGCCAACGAAAAAGGACTGCCCTGCGACAGTCCCCTTTTCCAGCGTTTCTTCCAATCGGTGCATTCCGTCTTATCCGGCGGTGTAATATTCCGGCATCTCGGTGGTCAGATCTTTCAGTGTGTAATAGGTGTAGCCATGCTCTCCGTCCGTAGAAGTGTAGAACTCGATCACGTTTCCGCTGTCCCCGAACACGGCATAGACATCCGTTCCCGGGTCGGCACAGTTGGTCTGCAGTTCCTCTGTCGGCACAGCTGTCTGCCCATAAAGTGAAACAGTCAGACACTCGCTGGAGTCAGCCGCCTTTCCCAGCAGCTTTGCGTCAGACGGCACAGTCGATTCCGAACCGTAAAACGCCACGCCGTAGTAACACGTCCCGTTGTAAACAATGGCGTTCATCCCTTCGCCCTCTGCCATATCTGTTTCTGCGATGCTGGTCTCTGCCGGTTTTGTTTTCGCCGGCTTGGTCTCAGCGCTCTCCTGCGAAGATGTGTTTCCGCCGGCGCAGCCCGACAGCAGCATCGTTCCGATCAATCCAATACAAAACAGCTTTTTCATAAAGATCACCTCAAGTCGTCTGGTCATTTTTGCTCCTATGCCATCAGAATCCTTTCTTCTGATACTGCTATTGTACCACATTTTCTACACAATTGCAATATTATTTTTACTTTTTTTATGCGAAAACAAAAGACTTGTTTTTCTGACAGCCCATCCAGTCGGATATTGGAAATGATTTTCAAAAAGATTCCATAAAATCCACATGAAAGTATCTTTACAATGTTCTGCAAACCAGGTATAATAAAAATAGTACACTTTCAGGAGGTATCATATGTTTTTTTCTGAAACTGACCTATCCGACTTCATCGAGGAAAATGACGTAAAATTTATTCGCATGACCTTTTGCGACACGTTTGGAAATATGAAAAATATTGCCATCATGCCACGGGAACTGCACCGTGCCATCACTGACGGCATCCCGTTCAACGCCACCGGACTGCTGGAGGCATCCCATCAGAACCTGCTTCTGAAACCGGACACCTCCACCCTGTCCATCCTGCCCTGGCGGCCCCAGTCGGGACGTGTGGTCCGCTTTTTCTGCAAGCTGTATCACATGGACGGCACACCCTATGAGGGCGACCTGCGCCGGAATCTCCGGGAGACCATGAAGTCTCTCCAGAAACAGGGCTATCAGTGCGAAATGGGAACACGCTGTGAGTTCTATCTGTTCGAGACCGACATGGCAGGAAAGCCCACCCGGATTCCCTGCGACCAGGGCGGTTATCTGGACGTTGCACCGCTGGACAAGTGCGAAAACACACGCCGTGAGATCTGTCTGTCCCTGGAGGAGATGGGGCTGAATCCCACCACATCCTGCCACAAGCACGGCCCCGGACAGAACGAGATCGACTTTGCGTGCAGCAATCCGCTGACCGCAGCCGACAACATGGCACACTATAAGACCGTTGTCAAGACCATTGCGGCACAGAACGGTTTCTATGCGTCCTTTATGCCGAAGCCGTTCAAGGACTGCAGCGGCAGCGGACTGAAGATCACCCTGTGCATCAAGAAAGACGACAAGAGCATTTTCGGCACGAGCCACAAAGACCTGACACCGGAGGGCAGAGCCTTTATCGCCGGAATCCTTAACCGTGCCAGAGAATTCACCATGTTCTCCAACCCCACCATCAACTCCTACGACCGGTTCGGTTATCGTGCCGCACCGTCCCGGATCAACTGGTCAGAAGAGAACCGGATTCCGCTGGTACAGCTGCTGTATGCGCCGGGCAGAGACGGCTCCATTGAGTTCCGCTCCGCTGATGCGTACTGCAACCCTTACATCACATTTCAGATGCTGCTGAGTGCCGGCATGGCTGGCATCCAGAACGGCGAAGAGCTGTACGACAACATGAACGCTGCCAACGAGAACTCCGCCATTCCCACGCTGCCCCATTCCCTGGAGGAATCCATCCGGCTGGCGCAGGAGAGCGACTTTGTCCGCAGCACCGTTCCCGAGGCAATTCTCCACGACTTTTCCGCCGCAATGCAGAAAGAAGTGGACGCATATCATCTGGCAAAAGACCCGGAGGCGTTTTGCTTTGAGCGGTATTTTTAAGCAGCCGGCAAGCTGTAATCTGAAAAAGAGGAGGGAACACAACGGTGTATTCCGAACGCACACTGATTATCTCCGGCTCTGAAAAAGGGCTGGACGGCGTGATCGGCTTTTTGAAAACCTGTGGCTGCGGCTCCGTTGCAGTCGTCTCCAGCGGCAGCGAGGCAAGACGCATGATTCCCCACGACGATTATGATTTGATTCTGATTAACACGCCGCTGAAAGACGAATTCGGTCACCAGCTGGCGGTCAAGCTCTGCGAATCCACCTGCTCCGGCGTTATCCTCATCTGCAAGGCAGATCTGGCGGAAGAGATGGTCAACCGCACCGGCGACTACGGTGTCTGTGTGGTATCCAAACCGCTGAACAAGCAGGAACTGGTGAAAGCGCTCCGCATCGGCAGCGCTTTCCGGCACCGTCTGCTGACGATGCAAAAGGAGAACAACAAGCTCCGGACAAAGCTGGAAGAGATGCGGTATGTTTCCCGTGCCAAATTCCTGCTCATCTCCGAACAGGGCATGACCGAAGAGGCGGCGCACCGCTACATCGAAAAAAGCGCCATGGACACCCGGCGCACCCGGAAAGAAGTGTCCCTGGAAGTTATCGCAAAATACGAATAAACATCGTTTGGAAAAACGAAAAACCGCAGCGGAAAGAAAAAAACTTTCCGCTGCGGTTTTATTTTTGTGATTTTATAAGTCTTACTTTGTGCCGAAAATACGGTCGCCGGCATCTCCCAGACCCGGAACGATATAGCCCTTTTCGTTCAGGCTCTCGTCCACGCCGCCGCAGTAGATGTCAACATCCGGATGCGCTGCCAGCAGAGCGTCACGACCCTCCGGGCAAGCCAGGATGCACAGGAACTTAATGCTCTTGACGCCCATTTCCTTCAGATCCTTGATGGCTGCGATCGCAGAAGTACCAGTTGCCAGCATGGCATCGATCACGATAACTTCACGCTCTGCGATGTCATCCGGCATCTTGGAATAGTACTTCACGGCATCGTGTGTACCCGGTTCGCAGAAAATACCGATATGACCGATCTTTGCCGCCGGAATGAGCGAAGTAACGCCGTCTACCAGTCCCAGACCTGCACGCAGGATGGGAACGAAAGCCAGCTTTCTGCCGGAGATCACCTTGGTCTTAGCGATGCCCTGGTGTGTCTCGATGGTGACTTCCTTCATCGGCAGATCCCGGGTCGCCTCATAACAGATCAGCATTGCTGTCTCAGAGGTCAGCTCCCGAAATTCCTTTACGCCTGTCATTTTATCCCGCATCAGTGAGATCTTGTGCTGCACCAGCGGGTGGTCTACTACATGAATCCCTGCCATGTTCTTATCCTCCTGTTACCATTCTTTTTCCAGTTCAGTAATCATATTCACACGGTTCTCGTGTCTGCCGCCCTCAAAAGGCGTATCCAGGAAAATCTCCACCAGTTCCAATGCGAGACCGCTGCCCAGTGTCCGGGCGCCCATGCACATTACATTGGCGTCGTTGTGCAGACGGGTGTACTTGGTGGAAAACGCATCTGCGCACAGTGATGCACGAATGCCCCGTATCTTGTTTGCAGCGATCGACATACCGATTCCCGTGCCGCAAATCAGAATCCCCATGTCACCCGGATGAGATGCCACCGCAGTACCGACTGCCTTGGCGATCACCGGATAATCGGCTCTTTCGCCGTTACAGCC
>OGPW01002553.1_pt1 | contig 10178 bp, 10 predicted proteins | sample 1553061 | NCBI WGS metagenome assembly OGPW01 (sample SAMEA2580292, study PRJEB22360) | human gut metagenome | biome: human gut; feature: human-associated habitat; material: faeces | place: Denmark | collected 2008/2010
TACATTGAAAAAGTGCAATATTATCCAAACCTGGCAGAGGCAACTCTGGGAATTAAGGCGGTAGTAAAGGGGCAGGGCACACTGGAAGCAAAGGCCTTTTATGAGGGAGAGCCCTGTGGCAGCGTAAGCGCAAAGTCAGAGGGCGGCACCGTTACCATGACACTTCCTTTGTCCCGTCTGGAAAAGTGGGAGCCGGGTCATGGCAGACTGTATGACCTTACATTAACCTATGGAGAAGATAAGGTAGAAAGCTACTTTGGTATGCGTGAGGTAAGACTGGATGGAGAGAAATTCCTCATCAACGATAAGAGCGTGTTCCAAAGACTGGTGCTGGATCAGGGCTTCTATCCGGATGGCATTTACACAGCGCCTACAGAGGAAGCACTTGTCAAGGATGTGGAACTGTCCATGGCTGCAGGCTTCAACGGCGCAAGACTCCATCAGAAGGTATTTGAGCCTCTGTTCTTGTATCACTGCGATAAAGCAGGCTATCTGGTATGGGGCGAGCAGGGCTGTTGGGGACTGGATTACAGCAATCCCGCAGCATTAAAATATTTCCTGCCTGAGTGGATGGAAGCCTTGGAGAGAGACTTCAACCATCCCGCCATCATCGGCTGGTGTCCGTTTAATGAGACATGGGATTATGAGGGAAGAAAGCAGGATGACAGCTTACTGGCCAATGTGTATAAGATGACAAAGCTGTATGACACCACCAGACCCTGCATTGATACCAGCGGAAATTATCATGTGGTGACGGACATCTATGACTTACACAATTATGAGCAGGATCCGGCAAAGTTTGCAGCAACCTACGAGTCCTTTAAACAGGGAGGTGATTTGGAAGATAATCATGGCTACAGGCAGACACCTGTAAAGGGTATCCCTACCTTCATCAGTGAGTATGGCGGTATCAAGTGGGACGAGGAAGGTGTTGAAAAGGATGGCTGGGGCTATGGTGCAGGTCCTGCTACCAAGGAGGAATTCCTGAACCGATATAAGGGACTGACCGATGCCCTTTTGGACAATCCCCATATGTTTGCCTTCTGCTATACCCAGCTGTATGATGTGGAGCAGGAGTTAAACGGTCTGTATACCTATGAACGTAAACCCAAGTTCGATATGGATGTGATAAAGGCAATCAATGCCCGTAAGGCAGCAATCGAGGATTAAAAGCATCCCGCAGAGTATAAAAGAAAGCGTGTGAGAGACATTGTGGTCTGACCCTCTTACAATTTTCTTGGTGAGATAAAAAACAAGTGCAAAACTTTTAAATGTATAGCTATAAATGAGCAAATTTGAAAAACTGTACAAACAAATCTGCTATACACGGACATTAAGAGGATTAAACAATTTATTGTCCGCTACACTTGGCGGTAAATACCCGTGACTGGACTTGCACCAGCAAGATTAGTGCCATGCTCGGCACACAAAATGACTGCCCCGCCTGCTCAAATGCAGGCAGAACAGTCATCTGATCTTTTTATTCACTTTTTATGAAACAAATTTTCCAACGATCAGGCAGATTACAACCGTAATCACCATATCCGGCAGAGTGTTTCCCAGCGGCATGTCGATGTTCATCAGATTTCGGTATACCACAAATCCAATCACCCAGATGATCAGATTCGGAATATGTACGGCCAGGCTGCTCTTGTCCCGTTTCAGCAGGAAAAAGTCGGCAATCTGGATTGCGATCATCGGTGCAAAGACCGAGCCGATCAGATAGAGGAAATCTGTGATGTTGTCCATCGGATATACAATCGCTGCGATGGTTCCAATGACGGTGACAACGATGGCCACATGCTTTCCATTCCATTTGCTTACGACGGTCTCGCTGGAAATTCCTGCGGAGTAGGCATCCAGAAATGTCGTTGTTACTGTTGAAAATACAATAATCAGAAGGCCCGCAATGCCAAGGCCTGCCTTCAGCATGATCTGCGCGATGTCATATTCTCCGGTGATGATCGCTGCTCCCATTCCAATCACATACATCCAGCAGCTGACGATTCCATAGACAACCGCGCTGATGGCCGTTGCTTTGACCGGTTCTTTTGCTTCTCTTGTGTAATCGCTGATCAGCGGCAGCCAGGATAACGGCATCGCAACTGCAAGTTCTACTGCTGCACCGAATGTCATACTGTCATCCGATGGTGCTCCTGCTCCGCCTCCGGCAAAGATGACCTTGCTCAGGATCAGGCTAAGCAGAAATAATGCTGCCATGGCAACCGTGTTGATTTTACCAAGATTCGTGATTCCGATCACAATCCAGAGAATAATCAGGACTCCGATCACAAGGCACCAGATCCATCTGCCCGTATGCATTACGCCATCTGCGGCGAGCGCTCCGTCATAGATCATGATGGCGGTCCAGCCAACGAGCTGCAATACATTCAGGACAGCAAAAAGGATGCTTCCCTTCTGTCCAAAACTCATTTTTACGGTTTCCATGGCACTTTTTCTGACCCTGCCGCCGATCACGCCCGCCAGAAACAGCATCAGGCATCCGATGATATGGCCGATAAGAATCGCTGCCAGACCTTTTCCCATGCCGAGCGGTGCAAGGTAGGTTCCGGTCAGGATTTCGGCAATCGAGACACCTGCCCCAAACCAGATCAGGCCATTCTCGAACAGGCCGGTACGTTTTTCGTTCATTTTCATGTTCCTCTCTTTGCTTAAATTTTCATACCGGAAACCATTTTAGCACAGAAGGGAAAATGCGGCAATGAATTTACTCTATCCGTTCATCTGACTCCCAATCTTTCTCCAATCATCCCAGCTTTTCAGACCATTCTGCTTCCTTAAAGCCGATCAGCACGGTATCACCATCGATCAGCAGCGGGCGTTTCACCAGCATACCATTCGTGGCAAGAAGCTGCAGCTGTTCCTCTTCGCTCATGGCAGGAAGTTTGTCCTTCAGTTTCATTTCTTTATAAAGAAGGCCGCTGGTATTAAAGAACTTTTTAAGTGGAAAGCCGCTCTTAGAATACCATTCCTTTAACTCACCGCAGGTTGGATTCACATCCACGATGTTGCGCTCGGTATATTCTATTTTCTGTGCATCTAACCATTTTTTCGCTTTCTGGCAGGTTGAGCATTTTGGGTAACATATAAATAACATTTCTCCATCTCCAATCAAATATAATTTATCCATAATCCTGTATCTTTTGCCGGAATCATTTCAGCACAGGAACGGAGGATCGACAATTATTTTCCTTCTTCCAAGATCAATTCCAGCACCTTCATCAGCTTCGGAATCCAGCCCATCTATCTTATATAGACGAGCTGTTTGAGCTCTTTTGGTCTTTCCTTTTTCACAATTATGCAATAATAATCTATAACTTTGCACATACCAAATCATACAAAGCACTCATAAGTTCTTCCCCGTTCCGGCATTCTGCGACCATCGAAATAACCGCATTCTTGTCCGGAAGGATCATGGAAATCTGAGAATATTTTCCATCCGCCCGGTAGGAATTATATTCTCCTCTCCAGAAAAGATAACCATAACTGTCTGTATCGGATGCTGCTGTACTTTCTTCTATCCATTTTTCGGATAAAATCTGTTTTCCATTCCATTTTCCCTTATTCAGGTAAAACAATCCGAATTTATGAAGTTCAGAAAGTGTAAGGAACAATCCACCTGCGCCAAAACTGTTTCCAAGAGGATCCGTCTCCCATGTCGGCCGCTTGATTCCAAGATGTTTAAAAGCCTTGGTGTAAGATAAGAGACCAGATCGCATCCGGAACGTCTCTGTACAAGAATGCCTGCCAGGTAGGGACCAACATTATTATATACAAAATGTGTACCTGGCTTATATTGAAACGGAATCGCCAAAGACATTTTTACCCAGTCATCCTCCTGGTATAATGGCCGCTGTTCTCCCATAAGGCTGCCCTGTTCCTGTCCTAAACACATCGTAAGCAGGTCTCGAACCATCGCCATTTTCAGATTATCATCGATCACATCGGGTAAATCTTCAGGAAAGGCATCGGTCAGTTTTTCATCTAAAGACAGTAATCCTTCCTGGACAGCAAAACCAACTGCACAGGATGTGAAGCTCTTCGTTGCAGAATAGATATTTCTACGGCATTCGGGTTCGCTGTACCATTCATTTATGAGGTCGCCATCTTTTGTGACCTTTATTCCAAGGACGTGAAAGGTTTTTGCAGCTCCTATAAAATCAGATATGTCCATAGCTAGGTTCCTCCTTTATTTTTACTATAATAATTTGTAGTATCTTTGCCATGTTGTCTTTCTGAAATTTTTATAAACCTATGTATATTTCCTCCTCATCAACCACTTCTGATCAATACATTTCACCTCACCATCAAACCGAATATGAAGATGAACTCCGCCAGATCTCAGATTAATCTTTTCTACGATTCCATCTCCGAATTTCGGATGTGTGACATTATCTCCAATTTTATATTGAACAACTTCATCCTTCTGCTTCTGTGCTTTCTGCTGGCGCTGATACGTATCTCGAATCGGCACTGTCTTATCATGAATCCGGCTTTTTAATACTTTATCATAGTTATGATCCAACAGCGCCTCTCCTGCCTTATAATAAGGTGTCGGTGCTGCACCTATAAGAGAACGACAATATTTCCACGCACTTCCATGTGTTCCAGCCTGCCATTTATACTTCTCAGGTATCCGCATATTGTACTGCATGTAATGCGCATATTCATGCTTGAATAAATCGATACGGTCCTCTTTTGACAACGGATTGTTGACTCCATACGCAACAAAGAGCAGGGAAAAATGAAAATGTTCCTTTTCATGAGCACTCTGCCTTGTATAGGATCCCAGAGAATCGGTCTCAAATCCAAATGTTACCGGTATTTTTGCTCCATTCAAATGAAATTTCCGGTCCAGTTCCTGATATAAATTCTGAATTAATGCTGTCAAAATTGGGATTTCTTTCTGCAGCCGCTGGCGTAAAAACTGGTTTTCTTGATCATAATAAGTCATTCTTTCATGTTTCCTCCCAGCTTTTCTATTGCCACTTCTTCCATATCTCCGGCTGATAACCGAGCGTAGAAAGTTTTCCATTTCTGACCACTGGTGTCTTAATTACAGATGGATTTTCCAGCACTTTTTGAAGCTTCTCCTCATCGGCAATGTATTTAATCAAAGCTAATAAATCTTTGTCTTTGCCATCCCAATTAATCATATTTTCCAGTCCGCCATTTGCCTGAGCTACAGAATTAAATTCCCCTTTACTCATGCCTTTTTCCTTCATGTCTACGAACTGGTACTTGATGCCGCGCTCTTTGAAAAAACGCTCAGCTTTCTTTGTGTCGTTGCATTTCTTAGTTCCGAATATTTGTATGTTCATTGTAATGTTCCCTTCTAGCTCCAAAATTATATTTAATTCTTCGGATTATCCCTTTCGCAATAAAGCACTATAACAACTGTGTCATTAATCCTCAATAACCAGTACCTTCTCACCCTATCACATTTCCGAGATAATCACACCTTCACTTAAGGCGACTTGATTCCATACTTTACAGATCAGTTCATACTTATTTCAACTCACGTCTTTATGGAATACGACTGTAAGAAGATCCAACTTTACAAATTTTTTTTTCTATTTTCTAGATTTTTTCTTCAATATATCCCGTTTTCTGTAGTAACCGACTCTTCCATCGTATCTGATATTTCCTATACGCACTGGAATGTATTTCCTGTGTTTTACATTTATTCGCAACAATTCGGTATTGCAATTGATATTCCACTAGCTGAGACCGCAAAGCATTTTCCGTTATTGGTTTAATTGGGTTGTCAAGAGTGTGCAGTATTTTTTTGGAGTGCTATAGAATCAGCTTTACTGCATCAATCAATTCCTCGCCGAATCCTTCAAGCTCATCCATTGTGATAACTCCATCTCCAACCAAATATGCAATGTCCCAAATCGCCGTGGATTTCCGAATTTCAATCAGAACTCCCGGATTTTTCTTATCCTGCCTGATGCGCTTCTCAAGTGTCCAGAAATGATCTGATGCATTTCCTGTGTTCGCGGGGTCAGGTACCTGTTGCAGATGTCGCCTTGTATAGGATCCCAGAGAATCCGTGTCAAATCCAAAAGTTATCGGAATTTTTGCTCCGTTTAAATGAAACTTCCGGTCCAGTTCCTGATACAAATTCTGGATTAATGCCCTCAAAATCGGGATTTCTTTCTGCAATCGCTAGCGTAAAAACTGGTCTTCTCGATTATCATAAATCATTATTTTATGTTTCCTCCTGATGTAAGGTGCTGACCCCAATGCTATGAATCTTCTATGTTCTCGGTCACTTAATTATATATTTTGTTCCTCTGCCTTTTCCTTCAACTGCAACCACGCCTTTTTCTCCCATTGCTTTCAGCAACTGTGTTGTTTTCGATTTACCAAATGGGACATATGGTGCAATTTCACTTATTGGTTTCAGCATCGTCTTACTTAAAAATTTGTAAATCACTTTTTCGTCTTCGGTTAAATTGACATTCGTTTCAAATATCGGTAATACAATTTTTATAGCATTTTCTGACACTTCAAATTCTGGTTTTATCAAACTCTCTGCATACAGTTGTTTTATTCGTGTAATTCCTGTTCCAAATATCTCTACAAATCCCAGTCTGTAAAATACATTTGCAAGATTTCTATTTCTTAAAATAGATAGTTTACCTGATAAATATTCTTCTGCCGTTATTCCAGCCGGCAATCCACCAGGAGACACTACTTCTATTCTATCATCAAACATAGAAACTCTGATGTGTGAATTAATATCCCATACCCTATGAATCAAAGCATTTGCAATTGCTTCTCTGAAAGCTGCTTCCGGTATTTTCTCTACCATCTTTCTGTCAGCCCCCTGTATTACTTCATATTGGTAATAATCTCTAAATACAGCAAGTGCTTTTTCATATATTTCTAAAACCGATATATGTTCAAACGTTACTCTTTTTTGAATAATACTGATATTCTCACCGAACTTAACAATATCAATTCCTGAAAAATGATTTTTATCTGCCAAAAGTCCCGCTGCATTATTATAACCATTTATATTGTCATACAGGTTCAATGTCTTTAAAGTATCTTGATTGAAAGTTTCAATGTAAATATTTTCTTTCAGTTTACACTGTAAAATTTTAAAAGATAGCTCCTGATCTTTACAAGGTAATTCTTCGAAGCTAATATTTTTTCCATCTAATACAAGCCTTGAAAATTCCAATGTATCTACCTCTATCGTTGCTGTATCATTTCGTTTGTATGCTTTTGATTTATATAAATACGGTTTTTGAAGACCACTTTTTACAGTAAGTTTTATCGTCTGGTCATTGTTCTGTATTTCAAGTGTATAGTTTGGTTGAGGTAATATACTGTCATTGATTTTATTTTCGATATCCAGACAGGCCTGTTTTACATCTGGCAATCCTTTCACATTTCCATTATCATCAACCCCAAAAAGAATTGTTCCACCATTGTAATTCGAAAAGGCACTAACTGTTTTCAAAAAAGTATTCGTAATCGTTTCCTTGAATTCTAATATTCTTGTTTCACGCATAGTAATCGTTCCCTTTCCAACCATAATGATTATATTATATGCAAAAATGCGCAAAAAATCAATCGTATTTTTTTACGATTGATTTTTTAATTGATTTTGAGTGTAGTATTATTTTTTGACCAACTGAATTATGACAACTTTTTTAATTATTCCGATTCGGTCTTCCAAAGGTATAAATAAGGTGTAAATTATTTGTTTCTATCTAGAAAATCCTACAAAATCAAGTCTTTCTCGCCATACTTTAAATGTTGCCGTGACAGATAAAAAGTACTCTAATCATAAAATTCTCCTGTTCTGAAATGCCCTGTATTGCCGAGTTTTGCGTTGTTTTATCGGCTTTTCAGGGTATTATATTTTTCTTGTTTAAAACTACACTTTTTGCAAAATACTTCAACTCATACTTACAATTATAATTCTTCTTGTTTTCAGACAAGCTATCCCTTATACTTATTAAATAAAGAAATATAGTTCTTATTTCATAGGGGGACATTACAAAATGAAACATTCTAAAAGTAAAAAAAGTGGTTTTACTTTAGTAGAACTGATTGTTGTATTAACAATTTTAGCAATTCTTGCCGCACTACTAATTCCGGCATTAACAGGCTATATCGAAAAAGCGAAAAAAGATAAAGTCATCGCAGAAACTCGAATGCTGCACGAAGCAGTACAAACTGTAACCTCTGAATTATATGCAGGTTCAACGCAATGGAAAGCCTCTAGTGGAGCGATAACACTTGCCAGTTTTTCTGGAAATCCTGCCCCATACAGTAATGGGCTTGCTGGTGTTAACCTGAAAGATTCCTACAATGAAACGGTAAAATTATCCGAAGTACCAAGTTTGCAGGACGGATCCGGTCATTTCTTAGCTCTCATCAATGGAAACGGAAAGATCCATAGCATCATTTATACTGCTAGAGGATACTTGGGATTGTACAGTTCCGATACCAAACAATATGAAGCATATAAAATCGGTGAAACAACAGATTATGGCACAGTAAGTGATTCCTCATATTCTAGTTACTATAGTTCGATTTATTATCTTGCTGCAATTGATGAAGGTAACTCAACCGATCTAAATGTTTCCCGTGCATGGTCTTGCGCCGGTATTCGCGCTTGTCTTGGAATCGGTGAATTTCAATAAAAGAAGAAACTCTGCATCTTTTAATAAAACAACGCTCACACGCGGTTTTAAAGATGTAGAGCTTTTAATTTCTAATTAAAATCGGTCGAAATCTTCCTGCGTTGCAAGCTCTGCATACTTACAATCATCATTTCTGCTCTCTGCATACATGTCATTGATTAGGCCAATCGACAGCAGTTCTAAGTCTGCCATCGAAAGACCTAACTGTACAACTGACTAAATACAAATAATTTATCAGTCCTACTTCATATTCTGTTATACGAACCAATCCATATCCAGAAGTTTCTTTGATTTCCACTTTCATACCTCTACCTATTGGCATACCATAAAAAATGATCGAATTTTCTTCTCCTGAATGGGATGTGAATATTATACTCGTCTAATAATCCTCCAATGCATTCATTAAACGCTACATAATTATATTCCGATCTCCAAACATCTAATTTATGTTTAGACAGTCCATCAACATAGTTAGGTAGTGACTCTTTTACAATTCCATCAAATATCGAATAATCATCCCTGTGATAAACCTCTACATTGTGATATGTACAATACTTAGAAGCAAAAGAAAACATATTGATTGCCCCTACATTCTTAGCAATAATATTCACAAGTTCAGGATCACCTGCTGCCAATCTAACATCAAAAGCAGGAATATCCAAAATTACTTTTGCCAAATCATATAACGATAATTGACTCTTATACTGTGACAAATGCGTAGAATTTGTCACATCTATTACAGCAATTTTCATTGCGATTGTATTTAAATCGTCATGCTTTGGATACGCATTCAAAACCTCTCTAATTATTAAACCTTCCTTACCATAGTTTGCACTTTCTTCTACTAAACGGTGCTGTTCTTCTATATTTTCTGCTGTAATAGGCAAATATATTTTTTTTGACGAGGATTTTTTTTGTTTTACAATTTTTTTATCAAAAACTTTCAAATTATCCATTTTTAATATTTTATTTATACACCAGTATGTAGTTGCTCCTTGAATTGGTTCTATTCCTTTTTCCTCTAAATATAACAAAAGTAATCCTCTCTGTTTTCCCTCTGGAACTATTCCTGTTTCTGCAACTTCAATATGTGGTTTTAAGTTATCTTTTTTTTCATTATTTCCATATACCACATACTCCGTATTATCAATTGTTATTTTTTTCATGTCTGATCGCTTCCTTTCATAATCACACAGCATCTTGACACTTCTGTATACAACCATAAACACGCACAAGCCATTTCTGACTTAAGCTACATTTGATATTTTTCTAAACCACTTTAAACATTTTCTGGCTCACTGGCTTCTTCTGCCCTTTCTCCAATTTCCTGCGGGCATTTTCCATTTCTTCTATATCTGATATACTATTTATTATATCGTCATTTTCTTCTCATTTCCATAACAAAAAACGCTCCAGCTATCGCCAGAGCACCTCCAAACTAACTATTCTCCTATATTGCTTTAAACATCTTCTGTGACACAGGCTTCT
>OGPW01002555.1_pt1 | contig 10167 bp, 5 predicted proteins | sample 1553061 | NCBI WGS metagenome assembly OGPW01 (sample SAMEA2580292, study PRJEB22360) | human gut metagenome | biome: human gut; feature: human-associated habitat; material: faeces | place: Denmark | collected 2008/2010
GTCTTCGGAAGACTCGGTAGAAAGATAGACAAAATGACCGTAGACATCAACGGTGAAATCTTTTACATCGGCAAAAACAGCGTCAAACTTTGTGTCTGTGCTGAGCGTGTCTTGCTGAACTGCATAGTTGCCTTCACCGATCGTATACGGTGCAGGGCTTCCGGCTTTGCCCCTTGCTTCATCGCTCATGCCGAAATACTGCAAACCATGTCCGTCCGTTGCGTGTTTTTCCGCTGCGGCATCAAAATGATACCGATTTCCGCTTAACTCTGCGGCTGTCCAGCTGCGTTTGGATTCGCCCACCATGCCGGAAACCCGGTCAGCCGAAATTCCGTTTTGCACGAACAAATAGGTGAGCGCATTTGCTAAATCTTCTGCGCTGCCTTTTTGCTCTGTGACGGTTTTATAGAGCGAACCGTTTTCGCCGCCTTCCTGCGCAAACTCGGAAGCTACCGTGCGGTAAAGGCTCAGCGCTTTTTCCGCTTCGTTGGCATCTTTGTATACGCAGCTTTCTACCAGTGCTTTTACGGCAGCATCAAAGGTATCTGCATCCCCGCTGCCGGTATACGCAATTTGAAAAGCACCGTCTTTTGCGGTTACTTCCGCCAAAGCGCTGTACGGCGTTTCGGCAAAGACCTCCGCCGCACGCTTTGCGGCATCTTCATCCGTATAGGGTTCCGTTTCTTTTTTGCTGCAAACCGCATCCACAAGCGCCTTGTATTGTTCTTCCGCGCCGCCTAAATACGCAGCGGCACCGGCGGTTACGGCATATCGGTTCACTTCAAAATCAATCATTTCCGGCGCGGGCGGTTCCGTGCTTTCCGGCAGTACATTTTGTTCCGTACTGTCCGCAGTACTCGGCACCGCGCTTTGCTCTGCGGCGGCTTTGCTGTCCGTCTGCGCACAGGCGGACAGTCCCAAAACCAGCAGAACCGCTAAACATATCATTATGGTTCGGTTCATTTAGCAACTCCTTATGTTTGCTTGATTTCTTTGATCGTTGTCTTTGAGTTTTCTTCTTTTATAGAAATACAAGCTTACGTAAATAACAATTAAAACTACTAATCCCGCAATCTGATAGGGCGCAATAAATACCGTAAATACTCCCGGATATAATGTATCTGACATATAAATTTCACAGGTAAAATACAGATACAAATAAAAAGAGGCATATAATGCTCCTGCTAATGACACATTTACTATTTTTGCGATAAAGTGCTCACTCTTGAAGAATTGCCAGTTTATATATGCAGCAATAACTCCTGAAGCAATCGTTACAGATACAAAAAGCAGCAAATATATCACAATTTCTATCAAGTTGCTCCACATCGTAGTATTAACCCAAGGTTCAATCGTCTGCATAATCAACGATGATACAGCAACTTCCACGATAAAAACTATCACTAAAAATATTTCAAATAAAAAGATCAACAAAGACGAAAGAAATTTTATGATTTTTCTCATAGGTTACCTCTAATAATGTTATTAATTAATAGTAGAGTATCCCAAATTTGTGCCGAGTGCTCTGATCAGATTTGCAGAATTTGTATCTATATGCTATAGAAGTAGCCCAAAATACGTAATAGAAGCTCTCATCTTCCTCGTTTAAATCAACATCTTTGGCTCTGTTTTTAAGATCATTAAAAGGTCCAATTCTAAAGCCCTTAAAAATATTGTAAGCAAAATTATGAGCATCCCATTCGTATATATAGCTCTCTTGACTTCTATGAAAAACAGATGAATCATAAAGCGAACTTGACATAACCAAATCAAGTATCACTTTCATTTCAGTTCGACTTTTTACAGTATACGAGTCCTGAATGGATATATCTGGATCAATGTTACCAGAACGCCCAATATTATTGGGGTTAATAAGTATATTTAGTTTTCCGTTTTCATATTGATCAGAGCTGCTACAAATATTCACTGTGCTTCTATTGTATTTCATTTTAGCAATAGTTTCTTTTCTTATACGCTCATGTGCAGCTTTGTTGGAATTACTTCCGTCACCACCGCCGCCAGCTGCATCTAACCACATAGAACCAGTATTATCAAACCTATTCACCGGCTGATTTCCGCAATAAGCGAACATATTGCCGCTTTGCATGTCTTGACCGGTAAAGACGTAGCCGTCCGGGTTAATATAGCGCTTCGTTACGGTATCATAATACCTCGACTGCAAGTAGTACAGCCCGGTTTCTGCATCGTAGTAGTAGCCACGGTAGCGGATGGGGTTGATGCTGGCTATGTGGAGCGGGTCGGTTATGGCTTTGCCGCTTGCATCGGTAACGGAGAGCGTATTGCCCCATGTGTCGTAGATATACCTTGCGACAAGTTTACCGGATGTACTGAATATTTGATCCACGTCGCCGGAAAGGGTGCAGCGGACGATGTAGTTTGTTGTAACGCCTGCCGCGTTTTTATACTGGATGCCGCTCAGCACACCGAGTGCATCGTAGGTATACCGCAGCACAACGCCGTTCGAGCGTTTTTCGCCCAACAGCTGCCCGTTCACATACTGATACTGCGTTGTCACGCCGCCCGCCGTTTTTTCAAGGCGCAGGCCGTCAACGTCGTATTTATATGTGTTCTGCTTGCCGTTTTGCGTCAGCGTTGTCAGCTGCCGTCCCGTCCACGTCATCGTCATGCCGTCGCGGTAGGTCAGCGGATTGCCGATCTCATCATACGTGATGCTCTGCCCGTTGTAGGACGTCATCAGGTCTTTCCAACCCGTCTGCGCATATCCGTACTGTATCGTTCTCGCCGCCGGTACCGGCGTGGGCTTTGGCGTAGGCGTGGAAGTCGGTTTCGGCGTTGGCTTCGGAGTCGGCGTAGGTGTAGGCTTTGGCGTGGGCGTCGGGGTCGGCTTCGGTGTTGGGGTGGGGTTCAGCGTGACCTGTATGTACTGCGAAGATACATAACCCGTCTTGCCGCTGTACGTCACCTTGTACCAACTGGAGTTCGATATATCCAGTACCGATACCGTCGCGCCGAACGGAATAGAGATTAGAATGCCGTAGCTTGTTCCCGGCCCCGAACGCATATTCAATCCGGCAGACGCCGTGATTTTGCCCGTGCCGATGACCGTCGGCGCCGCCGTGGGTTTCGGTGTAGGCGTTGTCGATGTGATCTGCACATACTGCCCAAGAACATACCCGGTTTTACCGCTGTATGTTACTTTGTACCAGCTGGAAGAAGAATCCAACACCGTTACAGAAGCGCCAAACGGAATAGAAACCAGTATGCCATAGCTTGTGCCGGGGCCGGAACGCATGTTTAAGCCATCCGGTGCAATAATTTTGCCCGTAACCGTTGCCGCGCGGGCAGCAAGCGTTTCCGCTTCCGACTCGGCAAAAGTGCTTTCTTCCACTTCTTCGGCAGGTGCTTCGTTCACAGCTTCTGCCGGCTGCTCATCGGCAATGACTTCCGTATCCGTAACTTCGTAACCGGATTTTTCATCGCAGGGGAGCATTTCCTTGTTTTCCGGTTCTTCCGAACCGAGAGCAAAGGTCTGCATCGCTGCGCTGCTCGGCGGCATGAAGCTGTCCCACTCTTTAACCTGAACAAGGTTTCCGCCGGAGTACGTATACTCGCGTGTTTTGTTAGAGTAAGCGCTTGTCTCCCAAATCAGCTGATTGTTGTCATCATACCGATAATATGCTTTGGCAGCATAGTTCTTTCCGTTTGATGTCTGCCCGTCTCGCACGCCTTCTTCGATCTTCGTGATATTGCCGTTATTATCGCGCGTGTAGCGAATCGCAGTGTTGCCGATATACTGCCAGCCGACAAGATAGCTTCTGTACCGGCTTGAACCTCTGTCTGTCGCAGAATATCTTGCATACGACGAATAGATCTTCGACTCGGTGTTTACCACCTGCTCATACATTCGATTCAAAGAATCTCTGTGATAATCCACACGGATTCCCGTCGATGTCGTATAGCTTGTCGGCAGATTATCTTTTCCGTAGGTATAATTCTGTGTAATAACGGAACCATACGCATCATTGGAAATTTTGGTTACGTTATTCAGCAGATCGTATCCGTATTCCGTAGTATACAGACGCGTACCGTTTTCAAACGCAGCCTCACGGATAAATCTTCCCGTGCTGTCATAATCGTAATTATAGAGCAAAGAATTTGCGATGTCAACGTGTTCCTGCGCTTCTCCGGCCGTTCCGTATTTCCAAGTATATACGGTCTCGCCGTTATAGCTCTCGGATACAAGTTGTCCCGCTGTATTGTAATTATAACCCGCAGTAAACCCGTTGCCGTAAGTTACACTTTGCAGTGCACCGTTATTTTCGCCATAAGTATAAGTGCTCAGCAAATTTTCACCGGCGCGAACCTGCGTGCGGTTTCCGAAAGCATCATAGCCAAATGTATACTGGAATCCGTTATGATCGATTGCGGAAAGAAGATTGGTATTGTTATCATACGTATAACCGATCGTTGTGCCGCCGCGCGTTACGCTGGTCAACCGATCATTACTGTCGTACTTATAACCGGTTAAAACACCGTTGCCGTCTGTAACGGATTTCAATAGCCCGGAAGTCTGATCATAATCGTACACAGCACTTGCCACACCGAGTGCATCGACCTGTTTTTGCACGTAGGCTCCGTTTGCCGTATATTCCACTTCCGTTTTGATTTCCATGGAATCCGCTTTATTCGTAACACTTAAATCCGTCGCATTACCCTTAGAATCATACGTATAGGTATACTTTACATTATTCTGCGACGTAGCACTTGTCATATTGTGGTGCGCATCATAGGTATATGTAAACGAATAACCTTTGGCATCCGTTTCTTTGATCAGATTGTTGTTGGAATACTCCATTGTGCCTTTCTGATCCGCATTTTTGACCACCGAAATCAAGTTACCGTCGCTGTCATACGTATATGCCTGCGATTCGTCTTTAATCAGCTGAATGTCATCAAAATAAACTGCATTTGCCTGATTTTCATAGCAAATATCCGCGCGAACACTTTTCGGTGTTTTTCCGCTGTTGCCCGTTCCGTTCAAATCAAATGCAAAAACAAGCTGTTGCCAGCCGGAAACCGTCGCATTAAAGCTCGCTTTTTTCCAAAGTGTTGTGCCGTCTGTATATGCGATTTTAACATCCACTTTGAATTCACGTTCTGTATCTCGGTCTGCCACAGCATCTGCTTTTGCCCAAGCACTGACAATATAGCTGTCATATACAGAACCGGTCACAGGCACTTCCTGAACAAAATATTTATTCGTCTTACCGTTGCCGGAAACTTTATAAGAATAGCTGCCGCTATGTGCCGCATCCGAACTGACACCGTCTCCGGACGCCATGCTGACCGGGAACCAGTTTGTTCCGTCTCCGTATTCAAAGCCTGAATTCTGGAACATATTGTACGGACTCGCCGTTTCACCGCGTTCAACCTGCACGGCATCAAAATACGCTGTACCAACACCATTGGAAAGCAACATTGAAATCTGCGTATTCGTCGCATCCTGCGGCACAGTAAATGTTACGGAAACGCGGCGCCAACCATTGTTGATAGCTGTATCGGTTTGCGTATGAATATACTCTGAATACGCATTTTGTGCGCTACTGCCGGAACGGTTCATCGTAACACCGATACCAGCGCCATAATCTCCGCTTTGCGACGCAGTAATATTCTTTGGGACTTTTACATAGGCTGAGGCCGTATATGTCTGTCCCGGTTTCAGAACAGATGTGGTAAAGGTTTGCCCAACGCGCCCGGCTCCATTAGCTGGACAGCTTGTTGTAACAATCGACAAAGCACTTGTTCCGATATAATGCTCTGAGGTACTTACAGAAACTGTCTGTGCCGCACTTCCGATTGCTGCGCTGTTCCAATCTGTAAGTGAATCGAAATTGCTGTTCTTAACCAGATTATCCGTATACTGTCCAATAGAAGCCGCACGGGAAAGGCGGTTAAGTGTTTTAATATCACTGCCTGTGCTGTTTGGGTTTGCAGCGGTAAGAACACTTGAAGAAGCCCCAAGATCAATTCCGCCAACGGTAGAAACGCTCGTCCCGGTTGTGCGGCCAGCATTATCAAACCGTATAGTTGTGATAATATCGTCATCATTTCCGAATGCGCCGTCTGTTCCGCTGCTGCGTATTTTTGTTGTGTTATACTCAGCACGATCAAATGTTAGTTTTTGACCTGACGCTCCACCTACACCATATTCTTCCAAAGAAGAAACGCGTTTGCCAGAAGTCTTATCGGTATATGCCAACGTAATTTTCGCACCGCTTTTAGACTGTGCCGTAATAAGCGCATTGTCTCCATCATACGCGTAGTCGCTGTGTGTACCATCCGGATATGTAATGCGCGTGAGCAGACCGCCGGAATAGGTATAGGTCGTTGCCTTTCCGGAAGGGTCTGTAACCTTGGTCAGGTTTGTTCCGTTATTCTCCAATTTAATAACATGCCCTGCTCCATCTGTGATTTGAGTAATAAAGCCATTTGAATAGGTCAGTGATGCCGTATTGCCGTTTGCATCCTGAATTCTGGTCAGATTGCCTTTGCTGTCAAAGGTCATCAACCCGCCTTTATCATCGCCGATCGTATACCCACCGCTGATCGTTTTCAGTTCCAAACCGAGACCATCTTCATCTTTATATTTGCCATCGCTGGTCTTCATGAAATAGTGTTCGGTTCCGTCGCCATCAGTATAAACATACGGCCATTTTGTTTGATAATCTCCGCTTAATCCGTACACAGATGAAGATCGCACTATCTGATATAGATTGAGCTTCCATCCGTATCCGGCAAAAGGTTTGATTTTATCCGTAAACTTCGTAGGTGCGGTAAAATCCTGCCCTGCCATATAACCGTTGTACACATGCGTTACCGATATCGGCATTAAAAGACCGCTCGTTGCCGCATCGGTATGAGATAAAACAGCGTTTCCGGTAAAATCATTAACCGAAAGTGTTCCAGCTGTACCGGCACTTGCCGTAGTATAGTCCCAATACGGCTCTATGCCTTTATTGTTTCTGTATGTAATGGAAACATACGGATAATAACCGGCAGGATAATTATTATTCCTCTCCGGAATAAACTTACCGGTATTTTCCACAGATTCATCTTCTGCTTTTAAAAGAATACCGTTATTTGCTGTCCCGGCATACCAGCCGCGCACAGCCTTTGTAATATTGAAACGTTTTTGCGTATAACCTTCTTCAGGATCGGTAGTCTTTACAAGATCATAATCGTATACAAGCGGATTATAAGACGGTTTTGCGTTCCAAGTTACAGTATTGCGTGTCCAACTGCTTGTAACCTCATGAGCGTTAACTTGAATATCTCTTGCGGTATTACTGAAACTCTTACTGCGCAATACCAACAGCATCTGTGCATCGATTACAACATCACCGGGATTTAAGGCAGGAATATCAAAATTCAAAAGATCCCAGCATCTTCCATAATAATAAGAATCTGTTCCGACAAACCACTCATATCGGTCGCTGCAATTCTCATTCGGCACCGCAGAAGCCACCATGGTCGTTCTTACCGATGCTTTTGTTTCCGTCGCAACTACCGGATCAATAGATACAGGGAACTGACGATCATTACTGTTGATCCATTCGCTGTCCGCAATAATCGTAAACAAATAGCTGCCGTTTTCTGCCTCTTTTAGTTCATAGGAAACATCCGTACTGCTTACTCCGCTTGCATCATACATAACCGGAGCCGGAATGGTGAATACACTTTCCTCTGTGTTTGGGTCAATCGCATAAATCGTCCGTTCTTCTTCGTTTAAGTATAAAGTGACGCCTTGTGCCGTCAGCTCAAATGTATAAGCATAGCTGTCTTTACGTTCATGCACAACAATATTTTCTTTTAATGTTTTGCCTACCAGTTGATATTTGAAATCTGTATCTTCCAATGCTTCTTTATAAACCACATTAGATTCAACGTCCTGCATTGTGCCTGCAACAGCTTCATCAACTGTTTTCCCCGACTCATCTTCACGTGCTGCCATCATTAACGCAGGCTCATCCAATATTGTAATACGGCTTAAAAGCAGCGGAGGTCCACTTGGTTTCGGCGAGCTTTCCGGGCGTAGTGTCTCCATCGGCTCCGGAGAGGCCACCGGATTTGGAGTTTCCGTTGGCTCCGGTGTAAAACTCGGTTCTGCCGTCGGCATTTCTGATGACGCAGACTCGTCTGTGAATTCCGTCTCGGATGATTCGATTTTGTCGGTGTCTGTTTCTGTTACAGCAGTTGCTTCATCATCCGCAGCATTTATCGTCTGTTGATCCTCAAGTAAAGGATCCGCAGTAGTTTCTTCGTCTGTATCAGCCGGTTCCTCCTCGTCGAACGGCTGATCCGATGCACTATTCTCCGCATCATTTTCCGTCGGCATCTCGGATTCAGGTTCTTCCGTAGGCTCAGGAGTAGGAACAGAAGTAGGAGTTGGCGTAACTTCATCAGTTGCCCCTACATATTTCCAATCCAATTTATATTCGCCTTGCTGAACCGAAATAAATTCATTCTGAAGCGTTTGTTCCGCAAAACGAACCTGAAAATCATTTGCCGCATTTGTATATCCCGCCGCATCTTCAAAGGCTTTACCTTCATATTGCAGCGAATTGTCGATATCTTTCCATTCTCCGTTTTCCAAATAATGAACAGGCTGGGCATATATGACTGCCTGAACGCTATGATCACTTAAGAGGAATTGTTTGGTGTTTTCATCTCTCTTATCTTCCAGCTCCATCACGATACAGGCAGAATTTGAGCTTAATTCCTCATCATAAATTTTATCCTCATCCGCAATATAATAGGGATTGTTACTTTCGTCCATCACCTTTTGTACGGTTTCCGCAAATACGCCTAAGTCCATCATATTCAAAAACATGACGACACTAAGGAATATTGCGCATGGGCGCATGAATTTTTTCACTTTGGTTCCTCCCTCAAAATAACTAAAATCATACTTGTTCCTTTATTCACCTATTTTCATTGAATTCCCCAAATATCTTGAACAAGCATTAATTCATCGTTTTTTTCTTTCAAAAACACATTTTCTTCATAAAAAATAAGCACTCTTAATTTGTTTTCATAAAAATCTGTAACTACATAAAACAATCGATTGGTTAACATTTGCTCATTCTCGAAAATATTTACATTTGTAATAGGAGTATTCAAGATTTCATTCATTGTCCAGGTTTTTTCACCTCTTTTCCATTGCAAATAATATTGATACACTTCTTCTTTTGTCAAATAAATTCACCTGCTACCCTCTCACGTTATAATTCTATCTTCACTATTTCTTCCATATCAAAGATAATTTATGTAGCCTTTACGGTTTTGATCGTGTTTCTATTTTTCCAAACTTCCTTTCACTTTTTGCATTCTTAGTCAAATTATCGCTTTCTCTTAATACTCTTTGATAAAATCTGAGCCCATCAATATTATTCAGAATATAGTAAACTTGGCTATTCTGAATCACAGTGGCTAATAGATCGTCACACTCATCCTGTGTCCACGATGTTATGTTCAAACATCAGCATATATCCTCCACAAAAGTTAGCCACATAGTCGTTATAATCTGTGACTTAACTATATAGTGAATTCATATTAAGTCAATATCTAATACACAAAATGACAAAAGCAAAACATGAAATTACATATTGATGAATATTTGCACCCAAACTCACAGCTTCAATTTTTGCTTATATATCTAATAGTGACTTAAAACAGAAAAACAGCTCAAGAACCCGACATTCCAATCGGATTCTTGAGCTGTTCATTAAATACTATGAGTTTTATTGGGTCAAATGAATCACACTGTGAAATCTATTTTCCTCATTGCTATAATACATTCTCGATACTCCGTGATAACGCTGTACCGCTTGTTTGACACTTTTTAGACCTACACCGTGGTGTTCTTTATCTTCTTTCTTCGTTTTTATATTTCCATCATCATCCATATCCGGAGCAGAATTACAAGAATTAATAACCGTAATCAACACTCCGGTTTCCCCTTGCTGCGTAGCAGAAAGTTTAATGTATTTTTCACTGGTATTTTTTGCTGCTTCCTCGGCATTAGTAAGTAGGTTATCAAAAATTGCTGTAATATCATGAGCTGATATAAAGGCAGCACCGCACAATTGCTGAGGCAAGCGCTGTCGAATCACCCATCAGGCAGGA
>OGPW01002559.1_pt1 | contig 10163 bp, 9 predicted proteins | sample 1553061 | NCBI WGS metagenome assembly OGPW01 (sample SAMEA2580292, study PRJEB22360) | human gut metagenome | biome: human gut; feature: human-associated habitat; material: faeces | place: Denmark | collected 2008/2010
AGCCCAACAACCCCACCGGGCAGGTCACGCCGCCCGTTTTGGTGCAAAAATTGCTGCGCCGCTGTGCCGACTGTGGCGCGGTGTTGGTCGTGGATGAGTGCTTCCTCGACTTCCTCGCCGCGCGGGATGCCCTGACAGCTAAGACAGTTTTGCGCGATGCACCGAACCTTATAATCTTAAAGGCATTCACCAAGCTCTACGCTATGGCCGGGGTGCGGCTGGGGTATGCGCTGTGCAGTGACACGGCGCTGCTGGACAAAATGCGCGCGGCGGGCCAGCCGTGGGCCGTGTCCGTTCTGGCACAGGCCGCAGGGCTGGCCGCACTGGAGGAGACCGCCTATGCCGACAGCGTGCGCACACTCATTGCCGACCAGCGCCCAAGGCTGGCCGCGGGACTGCGGGCACTGGGCCTGCGGGTCGTGGACGGACAGGCCAACTACCTGCTGTTCCGCGCACCGGCGGATTTTGGGGCAAAGCTGCGCCGTCACGGTGCGGTGGTGCGCGGCTGCGGCAACTACCCGGGGCTGGACGAGACGTGGTACCGTACCGCTGTGCGCACCCAAAAAGAAAACGAACAGCTGTTGAAAATTATACGGGAGGTGCTGGTATGAGCCGGGCAGGGTGCATCATGGTGCAGGGCACGATGAGCGGCGCGGGCAAAAGCCTGCTGTGCGCGGCGCTCTGCCGTATTTTTGCGCAGGACGGCTACAAAACCGCGCCGTTCAAAAGCCAGAACATGGCGCTGAACAGCTTTGTGACCCGGGACGGCCTCGAAATGGGCCGCGCACAGGTCGTGCAGGCGCAGGCCGCGGGCGTCGAGCCCGATGTGCGGATGAACCCGATCCTGCTCAAGCCGAGCAGCGATGTGGGCAGCCAGGTCATCGTGAACGGCGAGGTCCGCGGCGACATGCCCGCAAAGGAATACTTCCGCCGCAAAAAGTCGCTGATTCCCGATATTCTGCGTGCCTACGACAGCCTTGCCGATGAATTTGACATCATCGTCATCGAGGGCGCGGGCAGTCCCGCCGAGATCAACCTGAAGGCGGACGACATTGTCAACATGGGGCTGGCAAAGCTCGTGGACGCGCCGGTTCTGCTGGCGGGCGACATTGACCGCGGCGGCGTCTTTGCGCAGCTGTACGGCACGGTGGCCCTGCTGGAGCCGGACGAGCGCGCGCGTATATGCGGGCTTATCATCAATAAATTCCGCGGCGACGTAGAAATTTTGCGCCCCGGGCTGGCGATGCTGGAGGAAAAAACGCAGCTGCCGGTGTTGGGCGTCGTGCCGTACCTGCGGGTGGACATCGAGGACGAGGACTCGCTTGCGCCGCGGCTGCAAAGCAAAAGCGCGGGCAAGCCGCTGGACGCAGCTGTTTTGAAATTGCCGCATATTTCCAATTTTACCGATTTTATGCCGCTGGAACAGCACCCGCTTTTGGGTGTGCGGTACGTGCAGTCCGTGCGGGAGCTGGTCGCGCCGGATCTGGTCATTCTGCCCGGCACCAAAAACACGGTGAACGACCTGCTGTGGCTGCGTCAGTCCGGGCTGGAGGCTGCTGTGCTCAAGCTGGCAGCAGGCGGCACGCCGGTGCTGTGCGGCGGCTATCAGATGCTGGGCGAACAGCTCTGCGACCCGGCAGGGGAGGAGAGCGGCACCCCCTGCACCCTGCGGGGCCTTGGCCTGCTGCCCACCCAAACCACCTTTACCGCCGAAAAGCGCCGCGCACAGGTCACGGCGACGGCTGCCGCGCCCTTTGCCGGGGCTGCGCTGACCGGATATGAAATTCACACGGGCCGCACCGCGGTGAACGGCGCACCGTTCTGCCGCTATGCCGACGGCACACCGGAGGGCTGCGTGCAAAACGCCGTGTTCGGCACCTACCTGCACGGCCTGTTTGACAGCGGCGAACTGACGGAGCAGCTGGCCGCGTACCTCTGCCGCCGCAAGGGAATTGCGCCGGAGACCGCCGCGCCGCTTGCGATGGCCGACTACCGCACACAGCAGCTGGACCTGCTGGCCGACGGCGTGCGCAGTGCGCTGGACATGGACGCCGTCTACGCGGCCATGGGTCTGCACAACCCCAGAGGAGGGAAAAAATGACACCGCAGCATCATCTGCCCGCTGACATTGAGCGCACGAGCATGGGCATTATCACGGCGGAGCTGGCCGCGCGCGGGCTTGCGGTTCCGCCCGAAAACGCCGCCGTGGTCAAGCGCGTTATTCACACGACAGCGGATTTTGACTACGCCGAGAACCTGCGCTTCACACCCGGCGCGGCGGCGGCGGGCGTCGCGGCCATGCGTGCCGGGGCAGTGGTCATCACCGACACCAACATGGCGCTGGCGGGCATCACAAAGCCCGGTCTGGCCAAATTGGGCGGGCAGGCACTCTGCTTTATGGCCGACCCCGCTGTCGCCGCTGCTGCGAAGGCGGCGGGCTCGACCCGGGCCGTCGCCGCCATGCACAGGGCCGCGCGGGAGTACCCCGGCGCGGTGCTGGCCGTCGGCAACGCCCCCACGGCGCTGCTGACGATTGCGGACGAGATCGAAAGCGGTCTGCGCCCCGCGCTGGTCATCGCCGTGCCTGTCGGCTTTGTGAACGTGGTGGAAAGCAAGGAGCGGCTGTTTGCGGTTTGCACACAGTACGGCGTGCCCGCCATCGCCGCCATGGGCCGCAAGGGCGGCAGCAACGTGGCTGCCGCCATCTGCAACGCGCTGGTGTATTCCGCCGCCGAGATGCTCGACCCTGCGGCAAGAGGATGGCAGTAATACACTTTCTACCCCCGGTGTTTCCCTACAACCGAAAATTTTGGCGCGGAGGAGGCGTTTTGCCTCCTCCGTTTTTTGTTTCCCTATAAAATCCGTCAGCGTTTCTCCGGCTTCCTGCCTGAATTTTGCAGAAAGGTGCGGGCGGATATAGTTGGACACGGGAATGGTGCTTTAGTATCCTGCTGCTGCGGGTCTTTTTGTTTGTAAAGAGCTTGCACTTTGTAAATTAAAATTACGGAAATATCAGGTCAGGGCCCAAGCGCCCATCAGAATGGCCAGAAACACTACATTGGAAATAGTAAACATCGCAAAATAGTGCCCTTTTTCAGCAGGTACTTCATTTGCAATCTGTCGATAAGAAATTAGGCTTGCCATGGATGCAATTAATGTGCCAAGGCCACCAAGGTTTGTGCCAATAATCAGCGCACGGAAATTATCGGTAAATCCAGAAAGCAGGATGGCAGCAGGCACATTACTGGTCACTTGAGAGGCCAGAACGGATACTAAAACCTCATGGCCGGCCAGAATATTCTGCAACCATCCAGAGAACGCTTCAATCCGACCTAAGTTCCCGATGAAAATGAACAGTGCTACAAAGGTAAGAATCAGAGAATAGTCTACGCGGCCAAGAGTGGGGCGGTCGGCAAAGAAGGCGCACACCAAGATAGCGGCGAATGCAACACCGTATGGGAGAACACGCAATACAACCAATAAACAGGCGACAAACAGAATACCGTACAACGCAATGAGTTTCTTGTCTGGTTCTGAGTTTACCGCAGAATGAGTTACAACAATGTCGGAACCTTCACGGCATAGCCATACTGCCCATATTGCAAGAAGCACTAACGATATAATTGAGTAGGGGAGCATTAGCAAAACAAAAGATCCCATATCCATGCCGCTCTTGCCATACAAATACAGGTTTTGGGGATTGCCCAGTGGTGTGAGCATACTGCCAAGGTTGGCAGCTATCGTCTGCATACAGACGATAGGGAGGAGCAGTTTGCTGCGAACAGATGCGTTCAAACTATTCAGAACGACAAACGTAAATGGTACGAATGTCAGCAGCGATACATCGTTTGTTATCAGCATACTGCTGAAGAAGCATAGGCCAACGAGAACAACTGTTAGCTGCAAAGTGGTGCGGGTATGAGATAGGAGGGCATGGCCGAGTCTATCAAATACGCCTTGCCCTCTCAGTCCGGCCATAACTGTCATCAGCGAAAACAGGATTGCAAGAGTACGGAAATCGATATATCCGAGGTATTCTGCGTCCGGGGGGACAAAGAAAGCGGAAATGATCGCCAAACAAGTGGCAATGCTCAGGACAGGTTCTTTCTGAAAAATGTGCTTACTCATCATCAATAAGATTCTCTTCCCGATCATTCGTTATCTCTTCCGGACGGCAAAACCAAAAGCTGTACCGCAAATACCACCGACAATGTGCATAAAGTTAGCTACATTATCGTGTATAAAGAGGATACTGTATACCTGCTGGCTTAAGTACAGCACGCCAACCAAGATGAAGGTGATAGGGATACCTCCATTCTTACTGCCGGCCAAACTGGAGAGCATGATGAGCATGAATACGATACCGGATGCACCAAGCAATGCAGAAGTGGGGAACAGCACACACTGCAATATGCCGGATACCAGCGCGGTCATAAGGATACCGCTTAGAAGTGTTCGGCTTCCATATCGTTCTTCCAAAGGGGGAGCAACAACAAGGAAGAGGAGCATATTGTTTATAAAGTGATCCCAACCGCCGTGGCCAAGGACATGACCGAACAACCGGACATAGAACAGCGGATCGGTCATCGACGAGCGATACACACTAAACAGGTGCGAGGTTGTCCAGTTGTTTGTTAAGTAGCCCGATACCAGAGAGGCGAGGGACAAAAAGAAAAAGGTCAGTGTGACGGGGGCATTGTATTGGAGTCGGATGCTGCTGCGTTTCATAGAAGTTCCTCCATCATTATTGGATATTATTAGTATAGCACATTAGAGCGAAATATGTTGCAGAATAGAAAATAATCTGGTAGAGCAAAAGAGAAAGTAAATAAAACCATTTAAAGGCGATTGGATATTTCACAGGGAAGATATGCAGCAGCGGTCAAATCGCAGTCAGCAAGGGCTGCCCCTGCAGGGGGATAATTTGTGTGCTTCCCCTTTTATAATACCGGAAGAGGCGAAAAACGGCAATTCGATTAGATAAATATTTTTACCTAATAATATTGACATTCGAAGCAAACGTGGTATAATGACCTCATTGACAATTACGTCAATTTATTTAGTTAAATTATGTGAGGTACGTAGTATGAGCTTTGAAGAAGTAAAAGAAGTATTTGTTGACACCCTGAACTGCGATGCTGATAAGGTCACCATGGATGCCAGCCTGACCGACGACCTGCAGGCGGACAGCCTGGATGCGGTAGAGCTGAACATGGCGTTTGAGGACAAGTTCGGCGTTACGATTGCCGACGAGGATCTGGGGACGCTCAAAACCGTGGGCGACATCTTCAACTATCTGGCTGCGCGGGCAGCCTGAAGGGTATTGCAGGATGAGTGCCATTGAAAAGCTGTTCCCGACCAGCCCGCAGGAGCGCAGCTTTCAGATGAAAGCCCGCCGCGATGCCGGCACGGCTGCGCCCAACTGGGTGCCGCCGCAATTTGTAGAGTGCAAAAAATGCGGCCGCCGTGCCACGCGGCAGGTTTGGGTCAAGAGCCAGTATGTCTGCCCCAACTGCGGGGTGCATTTGGCAATCGGCGCCTATTATCGGCTCAGCACGGTTCTGGACCACGGAACTTTTAAAGAGCTGAACCCGGACATTGCGCCCAACGATGTGCTGCATTTTCCCGATTATCAGGAAAAGCTGGCCGCTGCTTCTGTCAAGACCGGCCTGAAAGAAGCTGCCGTTACAGCAATCGGCAGGATCGGCGGCGTGCAGGCGGTGGTCGCTGTGCTGGACAGCCGCTTTTTTATGGGCAGCATGAGCACCGCTGTTGGTGAAAAAATCACATGTGCGATTGAGTATGCTGCCGACAAGCACCTGCCGCTCATCATTTTTTCTGCCAGCGGCGGCGCACGGATGCAGGAGGGCATTTTCAGCCTGATGCAGATGGCCAAAACCAGCGCCGCGCTGGAACGGTTCAACCGCAGCGGCGGGTTGTACATCAGCGTGCTGACCCACCCCACCACAGGCGGAGTCACGGCTAGCTTTGCCAGTCTGGGTGATATTACGCTCGCCGAACCGGGGGCACTCATCGGCTTTGCCGGGCCGCGCGTCATTGAACAGACCATCGGTGAAAAACTGCCCGGCGGGTTCCAGCGCAGCGAGTTCCAGCTGGAACACGGTTTTGTGGATCAGGTCGTACCGCGCACCGAGTTGAAAGAGGTTTTAACGCGGATCTTGCAGCTCCACACGCAGGGGAGGAAACGCAGATGATCAAAGAAGTTTTGCAGCAGTTGGAACCGCTGGACGCGCAGATCGACGCGCTGTGCAGCCGTGCCGATGACGCCGAAATGGCGAGCACGACCACCCATGCGGCTGAACTGGCTGCGCTTTCCGCAGAGGAAAACACGCTTTTACAGCGCTGCACCGCGCTGACGCCGGAGGACCGCGTTTTTCTGGCCCGCCGCCCTGACCGCCCGCATATAACCGAAATGATCGACAACTTGTTTACCGACTTTTTTGAGCAGTGCGGTGACCGGCAATGCAAAGAGGATGCGGCCATTTTATGCGGGATCGCACGGTTCCACGGGATGCCCGTTACCGTTTTGGGGCACCGCAAAGGGACTACGCTGGAAGAAAACCTGCGCTGCAACTTTGGCATGCCGGGACCGGAGGGCTACCGCAAGGCCCTGCGCGTGATGAAACAGGCGGAAAAATTTCACCGTCCCATCATCACTTTTATTGACACTCCCGGTGCTTACCCCGGCAAGGATGCGGAAGAACGCGGCCAAGGGGAAGCCATTGCCCGCAACCTGATGGAGATGAGCGGCCTGACCGTCCCGGTGTTGGCCATTGTCACAGGCGAGGGGTCCAGCGGCGGCGCGCTGGGTCTGGGCGTTGCCAACCACATTCTGATGCTGGAAAATGCCGTGTACTCAGTGCTCAGCCCCGAGGGGTTTGCCAGTATTCTGTGGAAAGATGCTTCCCGCAGCGGCGAGGCCTGCACCATGATGAAGCTGACGGCACAGGACCTGTACGCAGATGGCATTGTGGAAGAAGTCATCCCCGAACCGCTGGGCGGCGCACAGCGTGGACGGCAGCTGCTTTTCAGCCGGTTGGACACTGCCATTGCGGTGCACCTTGCCGCTTTATGCAAGATGAGCGGCAAAGCGTTGGCAGACCAGCGCTACAAAAAATATCGCCGCATCGGAGAAATGAGGGGCGCATGAAAGGCTTACAGCTGCTGGCTACCGGCGGGGCATTGCCCAGCCGTGTAGTGACGAACGAGGACTTGCGCCGACAGGTGGACACCAGCGACGAATGGATCACGACCCGCACCGGCATCTGCCAGCGCTATTACTGCACCGAAAACGAGGATGCCGCCACGCTGGCTGTCACCGCCGCCCGTCAGGCCCTGACCCGCAGCGGTCTGGCGGCAAACGACATTGCCTGCTGTGTTGTGGCAACGCTCTCGGCCCCGACGGCTACCCCAAGCATTGCCTGCCGCGTACAGGCTGCCTTGGGTCTGCCGGAAAACCGGCCTGCCTTTGATGTAAATGCGGCCTGTTCCGGCTTTATTTATGCCGCCGCCGCGGCCCACGGGCTCCTGAGCACGCTGGGCGGGCGGTATGCGCTGGTCATTGGCTGCGAGGCACTCTCCCGCATGGTGGACCCGACTGACCGCACGACCTGTGTATTGTTTGGCGACGGCGCGGGTGCGGCTGTTTTTGAGCTGGCCGAAAATGTACCGTTCGCCGTAACGTTAGGCGCACGGGGCAGTGAAGCCATCCGCGCGGGCGGCCCTGCGGCCTGCGATACCGCGCCGATCACGATGGACGGCAAGGCGGTTTTCCGCTTTGCCGTGGAGGCTATGCCGCGCTGCCTGCAAGCTGTGCTGGACCGCAGCCAAAAGACGTTGTCTGATCTGGACTGGGTAGTCTGCCACCAGGCCAACAGCCGCATAATTGACCATTGCGTCAAAAGTTTACACGCAGAACCGTCAAAGTTTTACAAAAACATAAGCCGTCACGGCAACACCAGTGCTGCCAGCATCCCGATTGCCCTGCACGAAATGGCGGAAAGTGATCTGCTGCGACCCGGCCAGACGCTGGCCTGCATCGGCTTTGGCGGCGGGCTGACATGGGGCGGGATGTTGCTGACGTATGAGGGTAGAAAATGAAGCTGCTCAATGAAATTTTAGGTACAAAATATCCCATTATACAGGGCGGCATGGCCAATATCGCCACGGGCGAGTTTGCCGCTGCCTGTTCCAACGCCGGGGCGCTGGGGCTGATCGGCTCCGGCGGCATGGACGCGGACTCCCTGCGGGAAAACATCCGCCGGTGCCGCGCACTGACCGACAAGCCCTTTGGCGTGAACATCATGCTGATGCACCCGCAGGCGGATGAATTTGCCAAAATCGTGGTGGAGGAGGGCGTAAAGCTCGTCACCACCGGGGCGGGAAATCCGGGAAAGTACATGACCGCGTGGAAAGCAGCCGGCATCACGGTCATCCCCGTGGTGGCGGCAGCCATTTTGGCCAAACATCTGGAACCGCTCGGCATTGACGCCGTTATTGCCGAAGGTACCGAGAGCGGCGGCCATGTGGGCGAGATGACCACGATGGCACTTGTCCCGCAGGTCGTCGATGCCGTCCATCTGCCGGTCATCGCTGCGGGCGGTATTGCCGATGGACGAGGGCTGGCTGCTGCGCTGGCATTGGGGGCGTGCGGTGTGCAGGTCGGCACCTGTCTGCTGGCGAGCACCGAGTGCCCCATCCATGAAAACTATAAAGCCGCCCTGTTAAAAGCCCGCGACAGTGATACCATCGTGACCGGGCGCATCGGCGGCACCCCTGTGCGTGTACTGAAAAACCGCATGAGCCGCGAGTATGTCCGCCAGGAAAAGGCCGGGGCTGATAAAATGGCGCTGGAACGCTTTACTTTGGGCAGTCTGCGCAAGGCTGTGTTTGACGGTGACACCGAGAATGGCAGCCTGATGGCCGGACAGGCCGCAGGGCTGCTGCACGAAGTCCGCCCGGTGGAAGAAATTTTTGCCGCGATGGTAAGCGAAGCCAAAGACTGCATCGCCGGGGTGTACAAGGAGATCACCTTATGAAACTAGCATTTTTATACGCCGGGCAGGGAAGTCAGCACGCCGGTATGGGCCGGGATCTTTACGAGACTTTCCCGGCTTTCCGCGCTGCTTTTGACGAAGCCGACGCGGCGGTGGATTTTGATTTGAAAGAAGTCTGCTTTACCGACGCAGCCGGTGTATTGAGCGAGACCCAATACACCCAGCCCTGCATGACGGCGTTTGCCGCTGGCCTTACTGCCGTACTGCGGGAGGCAGGCGTCACACCGGATTATGCGGCGGGGCTGTCGCTGGGGGAGTATTCCGCCCTGGCCTGTGCGGGGGTGTTCGATGTGCAGACCGCAGTCGCTTTAACCGCTTTCCGCGGTAAGGCAATGGCTGCGGCTGCGGCGGGGCGCACCTGCGGGATGACAGCCGTTTCGGGGCTGGACGAAGCCCCCTTGCAGGCATGCTGCAATGCAGCCGCCGACGAAGGCGTTGTGCAGATCTGCAACTACAACTGCCCCGGCCAGCTGGTCATTAGCGGCGACAAGGCCGCTGTCGATAAAGCTGCCGAGTTGGCGCTTGCTACCGGGGCACGGCGCTGCCTGCCGCTGAATGTCAGCGGCCCGTTCCATACCTCATTGATGCACCCGGCAGGGGATGCACTGCGGGAAAAATGTGAGGCTGTCCGCTTTGCGCCGATGCAGTTCCCTGTGCTGTTCAACTGCCTGGGACACGAGATGGAGGAAACCGACACCATTGCCGCGCTGCTGGAAAAACAGGTGCAGTCCGGCGTGCGTTGGGAGGTGACCGTCCGCCGTCTGGCAGAATTGGGCGTGGACGCCGCCATTGAGATCGGTCCCGGCAGGGCGTTGACCGGGTTTGTCAAAAAGACTGTGGGAAGTGCTATCTCGTGTTATCCGGTGGAAACTGCCGCGCAGCTGCAACAGCTGCTGCGCACCATGAAAGGAGCCTGACCATGCCGCAAACCGAAAACTTGCGCCGTGCCGCTCTGGTTACGGGCGGGGCCAAAGGCATTGGCCGTGCCATTTGCCGGGCTTTGGCCGAAAACGGCATGAACATTGCCGTCAACTATGCCGGCAGCGCTGCCGCTGCCGAGGAAACAACCGCAGCCCCGCTGGTGCA
>OGPW01002563.1_pt1 | contig 10148 bp, 8 predicted proteins | sample 1553061 | NCBI WGS metagenome assembly OGPW01 (sample SAMEA2580292, study PRJEB22360) | human gut metagenome | biome: human gut; feature: human-associated habitat; material: faeces | place: Denmark | collected 2008/2010
CTCCGCTGTATCCAGCACATCTTCTAATGGCTCCCCCCGCCCCCCCCCGCCGGAGCCGCTTCTCGATCCCGAAGTGCGCGAGCAGCTTCCCCGTTACCCGGGTGTCCTCGGCGCACACCACGTCGGCCTCGCGCAGCGCCTCCAGCGAGCGCAGCGTCATATCGCCCAAATTCCCAATGGGCGTCGGCACGATGACGAGTTTTCCCGAAGTGCTCATAGGTACATTATATATGAGGAGGCGGCCACTTAGCCCTCGTCGCCCAAGCGTCGTTCGGCATCGCGAAACGCGCGGTCATGATCGCGGGCCCCGATGGCGAGGATGTCCACGATCTGAACTTGCCCGTCGCGAATACGGTAGATCACACGAAGGCCGTCGGCCCGAAACTTCAACTCCCGGCATCCGGCCAAAGCTCCGCTGAGCGCCTTGCCTATCTCCGCGGGACGAACGCGGAGTCGGGCAAGCCCTTTGTTGAGCATCGAGCGAACCGAGCCGTCGAGCGCCTCGTACTCCTTGCGGGCCCCACGGGAGAAGACGAGCTCGTAACCGCTCATGCGAAAAGCCCCCCATCAGGAAGGTCATCGGGATCAAGGGCCAAGAAGGCATCATAGCCCTCGTCGCCCAGTATCTCGCTGAACGGCACGGTCTCCCCCGAGGGATCGCGATCGATGGCGGCCAACCGCTGCGCCGCGACATCGTAGAGGCGCTGGAGGCGCAGCTGCTCCAGTTCCACCGCCATGGCCTCGAACTCGTCGTAGTCCACGATGACCGTCTCGATGCTGGCATTGCGATCGGTCACGAACAGCGGCTCCCGCTTCGCACGGCGGCGGCACTCTCCGAAGTTCTTAGAGGCCTGGGTGGCGCTCACCACCCGATCCTTGCTGAAAGCCAGCTTCCCATCGGCGACGACAACCATGATTTCGCTCCTTATGCGTATGCAATCTACTTTAACACCGTATTTTTATGCGTATTGTAACACGGAAAATGGGTAGGCAGCGAATAGTTGTCCCGAAGTCCCTATCTCATTGTGGCCCCCGCCTTCGCAGAGTACTAGCTGGTCTTGGACTATCTGCGCCTGCAGAACCGCTTAAGCAGAGGCTCCCGGCAGGAAAGCGGCATCCTTGTCCACGAAATCGGCAAGCAAACGGGCATAGTCGCGATAGTATCCGCTTCTGTCGTGCTCCACGACCCGTTCTGCGAAGGCATCGACCCAACGAAGTAGGTGCTCCTCCAGAAACAGTCGCTGCTCCGTCAGCAGCGACGCCCTTTGAGCCTCGCCGGCCCTCGTTGTTTCAAGAGCCAACTCCCGCATAAAGGCCAATTCGATGGCCATGTGATCATCTGCGACCTTGCCCATGCCGAGAGGTTTAAAGCCGTTGCGCAGATACACGTTTCGAACTTCGAGAGTATTCGGCTGAAAGAGCGCATTGATCCCCGTAGCGTAGATAGATTCCCACATACACACCGCCGGCTTGCCCACACCCACGAAGAGGCGGTTGTACTCCCCTTCCAAGGTAAGCGGCACCGCATCAATATCCTGCTCAGGCACTTTCGGGCCGGCGCCTTCGCCAACCTTGCAAGTACGGCAATCCCGAAGGCCCCAGGCCTCGCCTAAAACCTCGAAGCACTGGTCCATAACCTCACAGGATTCATTTTCCGCGAGAGCCCGGTCGGGCACATCCGAGAACACGCGCTGCAGCAACCCGTACATTGCCGCCCGGGCGACCAGCACCTCATCAAGAGCATCACTCTGAACTTGGTTCATCTCAACAGCCCCTTCTTCGCCATACGGCCAATCTCCTGTTTTGAGAAACCGCCGCGCCCCCTGGGAGCGCGGCGGATACGGGAGGGCCACTCGTGCAACCTCGACAACAGCTGGATGACTTCAGTTCCTACATCAGCCAATCCCGAAACGAGCTGGCTGCATAGGCGCTCTCGTCGACATACGTGGCAGGAGAGGTGGTCGATTCCGGCGCACAGGCCACTTTGCCCAAATTCGTCCCCGTCTCTTCCATATCGCCGAACGTGAGCGCTCTCATAAGGCACGCCTGGACGCAATCTGGCTCTATGCCCTTCGCGCGCAGATCATAGCAACCATCGCATTTCTGCGTGATGTTCAGATCGACGCGATACTGGGGAGCCCCATAGGGGCAGCTTTTCACGCAGGACTGGCAGCCGATGCACGCGCTGTCATCATGCTGCACGGTTCCATCCTCTTCGTCAACGTACATGGCCCCTACGGGACAGTTCGCCACGCAGGCGGGATCCATGCAGTGGTTGCAGGCGAGTGACAGGTGGAAGACGCCCGGTTTGGAACCGTTCTCGCTCACGAAGCTGCTCACCCGACGGAAGAACGCCCCTTCGGGAAGATGATGGTTCTCCTTGCACACCATCATGCAGCTGTGGCACCCCGAGCACAGACTCTGGTTGAAATGAAAGCCCTTCTTTCCCATGATCTTCTCCTATTCCGCGCTCAGAACGACCTGACGACTGCTGTCGCTTCCCAGCGGATCGCCCGCATATTTGCTCACGCGCACGTTATTCGAATTGAACGAGGTGCACCCCATACCCTGCATGAGGGTGCCGTTCAGGGTGCTGACGCCGCCCATGACGTCAATGCCCTCCTCATTGAACTGCGACCAACCGCCATTGGGAAGTGCCAGCACGTCGTCCATATAGGTGGGGCTGACGCACGCTATGCGAAGCACGCTTCCGTGAGGACTCTCCACCAGAACCGTGTCGCCCGTGGCGATACCGTTCTCCTTCGCCACCTTCTCTCCCATGAACACCGGTGTGGCAAACGCCTCGCCCAGAGACTTGGTGTTGCCGTATACGCCGTTGCCGAAACGAGGGTAATGCGTGTTGTACATCAGGTAGGGAAAGTCGCCCTTCACCTGGTCTTCGAAATCCGCGTAAGTGGTCTCGATGCCCTCCACGGGCGTCACGTAGGTGGGATAGGGCTTCCACTCGTCGCCTGCACGAAGCTTCGCCTGGTTGAGGATATCGGCCTTGTACTGGCAGTAGATCTCGAATTTCCCGGAATCGGTGGCCAGCGGGTGGGCAACGGGATCGTCCACGAAGTCCTTGTACGCAATGAAGCCAAAATTGTCGCCCTGCTTGCGCTCTACCTGGTAGACGCCCTTTTCCTTGAACTCCTGCAGCGTGATGCGCCCCTGTTGCGGCTGGCCCTCCACGCCCATGGCGTCAATATCTTCCTGGGTTATGGTAAGCAGGGGCTCATAGGTCACACCGTCGTCGCAGATGACCGTGGTGCCCGCCATGATGTTGTACAGCTTCTGCTCTTCGGAAAGCGGATACATGCCGGCGGGGTCTTCCCCCAGCGCCGTGAGGATGGCGCTCTCGAATTCCCGGTTCGTGCGCGCTTCGTACAGGGGATCGCACACTTTATCGTAGTGGTACACAATTTCGCGGCCGCCCTCGCCCGTCTCCAGGATGGCCTCCTTCTCCAAGTCGCTGATGACCGGAACGACGATATCGCAGAACTGGATGTCCAGCTTCGGAAGGATTCCGCGGCCCACTACGCATTCGATGCCGCCCTCGCGCAGGGCCCGCACCGCTTTCACGGTATCGGGGTAGGAGCGCATGGCAGACCACGTGCCGAAATCCATAAAGCGGACGTCCAGGTCGCGCTCCTCGCAGGCGCTCTCGGGAGCGTCGTTGCGAATGTCTCCGGTGAAATGGTACTTCTTGTTGAAAATCGCATCCCACACCTGTGCGGCGCTCACCACGTCGTCGCACGGCTCGCCGAGCATCTTCTTCGGGGCGATTCCCAACTTTTCCTTGGCCTCGTCGACTCCCGAGCTGCCCGTCAAAATAAGGTTGCACGGCGCATCGCTTCCGCCATCGAAGTAGTAGCCGCCCCAGCACTGCCCCGGTTTGCCGTAATGGCCGCCCATGGAGTTGACGGCGATCATGAGCTGCTCCAAGTTCTCCGTAGCGGTATGGCGCATGCAGCCGAAGGCATTGAACGTCATGACCTTGTTTTCCTTCGACAGCAATGTGGCGAACTTGGTGATTGCCTCCACCGGCGTGCCGCAGATCTTCGTGGCCCACTCCGGTGTTTTCGGAACGCCGTCGTATTCCCCCTTGACATAGCCGAGGAAGTTCTCGGCGCTCGCCGCATTGGCCGGCATCGATTCGGCGTCGAATCCCACGGTGTACTTGTGGAGGAAGTCCCAGTCCACGACGTTGCCGCCCTCTTCATCCAAGCGCAGCATCTCGTAGGCGACGGCTAACAGGAAAGCCGTATCGGTGCCCGGACGAACGGGAATCCAGTCGGCCTCGAGCATGCTGGCCGTCATATTGTAGTCGGGACCCACCACGGTGAAAGTAGCGCCGTTCTCCTTCGCTTTCATGAAGTGCCACATGGGAGAACCCATGGCGTTCCATGCAGGATTGAAGCTGTAGAGCACCACGTTCTCCGCGTTGTACATTAAGTCGAAGCGATCATTGGCCTGGCCGCGCTTCACATCGCAGCCATCGTGCTCCGCGCCCAGGTGGGCCGGCGCCAAACGCGCGCTGCCGCGGGATCCCGTGGCCATGATGCCCACGCTGCCGCCCAAATAGCTGGCATAGGGCAGCCCGTCCCACGACACGCCCAGAAACGAACGCGAACCAAACTGCTCGAACACCCGCTTAACCTCGTCGGCCACGTACCCGACCGCCTCGTCCCAGGAGATGCGCTCCCATTCGTCCTGCCCGCGCAGCTCGGGATGGTAGTCCACCCCGCCCGGCTGCCAATGCTTGCGCTTCATGGGATACTTGATGCGATCCTCCCCCAACCACGTGGAGGACAGCGTTTTGCCGCGCGGACAGCTGCGCTGCTGAGGGTAATCCTGGGAATCATCATGAGTATCGTCGGTCTTCTGGCGAACAATCACACCGTCGACCACATAGCCCTTGTTCAGGCAACGTCCGCCGCAGGACTGCCAGCAGGAAAGCGTCATCCACTGACCGCCCTCCGGCAGGACGTCGATTGGCTGCCGCTGAATACCCGTATCCTCTCCCGTTTTCGGCGTCTTGGTGGGCTCAACATCGCCGCCAACGCATCCCGATAGGGCAAGCGAGCTTGCCAATAGCGAAGCCGCTCCTAGAAATGCACGTCGTTCCAGCATTCCCATCTCCTCTTTCTCGCTCCCATGCAACGAACTCGGGAATGTGCCATCGCTTCAGGCCGGCTCACCCGCCCTCGTTGCCTTACGGGAAGGATTATGGAATCGCGGGAAAACGGCTTCAATAGACGGCAGATCAATGAATCCTTAACAAATTACAACACGAAGGTCAGCAGAGGCAACGTGCATCTCGAGATGCTAGAATTCCTTAGAGAACGAAAGGGGGCACTGTGGGCGGGAAGGAACTTCGCATCGATGTGAAGCTCGTTGTGCTCAGCGCCGTCCTCATCACCCTCATTATTGCCGTTGTCGGCCTCTGGTCGGCCAAAACCCACGAGCAGCAGCTGAGGCAGGAACTCGTTGAGCAAGCCCGAGGTTTCGCCCAGCAGATGGATGCCGTGTGGACTTTCGTCGACGCCAATCAAAACCGCATCAATTACACTTCGGACGGCATATACGAATTCAAGGGACTGCACTGCTCAGTTGCGGCAAAAGCGGTAGCCCAGCTGTTCAACAGGAGCACCGACTACGTGGTTAAGTTCACGCGCACCGATCCGAGAAACCCCGGAGATGCCCCTGATGAGTGGGAACAAGGCGCTCTGGCCTCCTTCGAGGAAGATCCCGCCATTGGAGAGTACTACCAACTCGTGGAAAACGATGAGGCGATGAGCCTCCGCTATTGCACGCCGCTCACCGTGGAAGAGGGGTGCCTGTCGTGTCACGGAGCGCCCAAGGGCGAGATAGATATCACCGGCTATGCAAAGGAAGGATGGAGCATGGGCGATATCGCGGGCGCCCTGAGCATCAGCATCCCCGCGGAACGATACATCGAATCCTACAACGCCGCACTTGCGCGAGATCTCGTCTATTACACCTTGGCAATGTGCGCCGCCTTGGCCATCCTTTTCTTCGCCGTACGCCACCTCGTCACCAAGCCTTTGCACTCGGTCGTTGAGAGTTTGGGCGAAGTGGGCCGAGGGCGTATCGACATGAAGCTGAACAACAGCCAGTCGACCAAAGAGATGTCGACCATGATCAACGCGTTCAACACTATGACCGACGAGCTGGACGATCTCTACGGCAATCTGGAGCAGCAAGTTGCCGACCGAACCGAGAGGCTGCAGAAACTAAGCGAGCAGGCCATCGCCCAGAGGGAGGAGATAAAGAAGGTCAACGAACGCCTGCAGCAGGAATCGGCCTACAAGTCCGACTTCCTCGCGACCATGAGCCACGAGTTGAAAACCCCCCTTACTGCCACTATCTCCTATCTGGAAGCGCTGCAATCGAAGCAATTCAACTTATCAGACGAGGAAAAGCAACTGGCCTCAAGCGCCGAGGCCAGCAGCAAAGAGCTGCTGCTAATCATCAACAATATCCTTGAAACCAGCAGATCCAAAGACATCAAGGAGAAGATGAACTGGGAAGTGATCGATGTACTCGACTTTACCGAGTACCTTCTGCAAGAAACGCTCCCCCTCGCCCGGCGCAGAAACGTGACCATTGTGCGGAAAGCAGACCCGGCCTGCCCCCTCATCTACTCAGACTGGGGCAAATTGCGTCACGTTTTGCTCAACCTGATGAGCAATGCCACCAAATTCTCGCACGAAGGGGGCATCGTCGAATTGGCGGCACGGATCTGCGAAGACGGCAAACACGTGCAGATCGCCGTAACGGATCACGGGATCGGCATTGCGCGGGAAGATCTCGACTCCATTTTCGATCGGTTCTCCCAGACGAGTCACTGGGGAAACGCGAATCCAGACGGAAGCGGCTTGGGACTCTATATCGTGAAAGAGTACGCACAGCTCCTCGGCGGAGAGGTAGCCGTTGAAAGCGAGCTTGGAAAAGGGTCTGCGTTTTTCCTCGCACTTCCCACTCATCCAGAAGGGGCTCCCAGTGAACAACATACTGCTTATTGACGACAATCGAGAAATTCACAATTCTCTCCGGCCGATTGCCGCAGCTCACGGCTACAGCCTCCTCTCGGCCTACGACGGTCTCTCCGGGCTATCAATGGCGCAGAGCTGCGGTGCCGATATTATCATCCTCGACGTGATGCTGCCCCAATCCAACGGATTCGCCCTGTGTCGGAAGATCCGAGAAGCCGGCTGCGACACCCCGGTTATATTCCTCACGGCGAAAAGCGATATCGTCGACAAGAGCATCGGCTTCGAAGCCGGAGGCGATGACTACATGACCAAGCCCTTCCAATCCGAGGAGCTGTTCATGAGGATATCCGCCGTGCTCCGCCGAACGGGATCGCAGAAGGCAAAGCCCGAGCCCCCAAAGGAAAACAAGCAAGATGTGGTTCTCGGCGATTTAGTGCTGAAACCGAGCCAATACCTCGTAGAGAAACATGGCGAGAACGTTGGCCTTACCGCCAAGGAATTCGAGATACTGCACTTGCTCTCCTCGAGCCTGGGGGATGTTTTCAGCAAGGAGCAGATCTACGAGCACCTTTGGAACGAATCGAACCCGCTCAGCCTCGACTCGATTACCGTGCTCGTTCGCCGCATAAGGGAGAAAATCGAAGACGACCCTTCTAATCCCGTCCACCTTCTCACCGTATGGAGGATCGGCTACCGGCTGGTCTAACGCTGCGCCTCGCTCTCGAAAGACGCAACGTCGAAAGGCGACCGTAAAGGACATATCCCGCCCCGCACAGGGATGACGTCGTGTGTGTCGACAGCATTTTCGACGAAACGCTGTCGCGCTCCTCCCGATCCTCTACATGATTAAAAAAAGAGCTTCCCTGACATTTGTCGGGGAAGCTCACCTCTCTTGAAAGCAATTCAGGAAAGAAGCGGCCGCCTACCCCACGACCTCGGTGGTCTCCACCTCTACGGATGCCGCCACGGTCTCGGGTTCCTCAGGCGCTCCGTCGCGGGCCACCGCCCGGGCGGCACGGGCCTCGGCCTCCTTCTCGGCCAAATTCGCCTTGGCCACGGCGATCATGAGCTTGATGCGGTTGAGCTGGTTCACCTCGCTCGCACCGGGGTCGTAGTCCACGGCCACGATGTTGCTCTCCGGGTAGCGGCGGCGCAGCTCCTTAATGGTGGCCTTGCCCACCACGTGGTTCGGCAAACAGGCGAAGGGCTGGGTGCACACCACGTTCGGGCAGCCGGAGCGAATGAGCTCCACCATCTCAGCGGTGAGCAGCCACCCCTCGCCCATGGAGTTGCACAGGGAAAGGATCTCGCTCGCGTAGTCGGCCAGCTCGTAGATGTCCGCCGGCGGGTGGAAGCGACTCGACTTCTCCAGCGCGTCGTTCACGGGCTTGCGCAGCTTCTTGATGGCGGCCAGGCCGATCTTGCTCCCGAGCGCGCTCTTCTTCGACTTGCCGATAGGCTGCTGGAAGATGCCGCCGGCGATGCCGAACAGGAAGAACTCGATAAGCCCGGGCACCACGGCCTCGCAGCCCTCGCGCTCGATGACGTCCACGATCTGGTTGTTGGCCGTCGGGTGGAACTTCACGAGGATCTCGCCCACCACGCCCACGCGGGGTTTCGTGCCCTCGCCGGCCAGGGGCAGCGCGTCGAAGTCCTCCACGATGCGGCGCACCGAGGGGAGAAATCCCATGTCGAGCATGCGATCGGCCTCGTCCAGCACGAGCACTTGAACCTGGGAGAGGTCGACAGCCTTCTGGTTCATGAGGTCGATGAGGCGCCCCGGCGTGGCGATGAGCACGTCCACGCCGCGCGCGAGGCGGTCGATCTGCGGCTCGATCTTCACGCCGCCCACCACATTGGCGACGCGCAGGCCGCGGGTGCGGGCGATGGTTTGGCAGACTTCCTGAATCTGCATGGCCAGCTCTCGCGTGGGGGTGATGACGAGCATGGCCGGCGCCTTCTTGCGCTCGGCGCGGGCGAGGACGTCCAGGCTCGGCAGCGAGAAGGCGGCCGTTTTGCCTGTGCCGGTCTTGGCGGCGGCGATGATATCGCGGCCCTGGAGGACGAGCGGGATGGCCTGGGCTTGAACGGGGGTCGGCTCGGTGTAGCCGAGATGATCGACGGCGGCAAGAACGGCGTCGGAAAGGCCGAGTTCGGCAAAGGTGGTCATGAAACTCTCTTTCGTGGTTCGGATCGTGGCGGTAGCGGTTGGGGCGTCCTAGCGGACGTGGGCCGGCTTCTTGCCCCAGTAGAAGTGCAGGAAGTGCTTGGCCCGCAGCTTCGCGTCTCGCGGCGGCTCGCGCCGGATGAGGGCGAAGGTGGCCCGGGCGATGTCCTCGGCGGCGTTGGGGCGCCGCAGGATGGAGGCGTTCATCAGCATGGCGTGGGCGCTCGCAGAGTGGTCGCTGATGTGGCGCAGGGTGTCCAGGAGCTCGCGAGGCGTGGTGGCGGCCATGGCGGCGCCGGCGGCGGTGAGCATGCGCCCGTTGGCCTTCTCCTGGCCGTAGGCGCGGCCCAAGAGGATCATCGGGGCATGGGCGCACAGACACTCGGTCACCGTGAGGCCTCCCGGCTTGCAGATGACCACGTCGGCGGCTTCCATGAGCTCGGCCATGGCATTCACGTAGCCGAGCACCGTGACGTTGGTCAGGCCGTACTCGGCCACCTGGCGGCGCAGCTCGCGCTCGTAGTCCTCGTCGGCCCCGGCGACGATCACCAGCTGCATCGAGGGCATCGCGTGCATGAAGGGGAGCATCTCCCCGATGGCGGCACGGAAGTGCACATAGGGTTGGGGGAGCTTCGCCCCGGCGAGCGCCAGCACCACCTGTTTGTCCTGCGGCAGTCCGAAGGCCTCGCGGGCCTCGGCGCGGTCGTAGGTTCGCGAGAAGGCGGGGCTGGCGGGGATGCCGGTGATGAGGATGCGGTCCTCGGGCACGCGCCGCGGGCGCAGCGTCTCGGCCATGGACTCGTTGGCGACGCAGAACAGGTCGGTGTGCAGATGGGGCCACAGCCCCTCGGCCTCGTAGTCGGTGGGCACGCAGACGATGGGGAAGCTCTGGCCCGTGATCATGCGAGCGCTCACGGCCACGTTGGCGGCGGTGATGTGGGTGGCGACGATGGCCGCCGGCC
>OGPW01002568.1_pt1 | contig 10128 bp, 9 predicted proteins | sample 1553061 | NCBI WGS metagenome assembly OGPW01 (sample SAMEA2580292, study PRJEB22360) | human gut metagenome | biome: human gut; feature: human-associated habitat; material: faeces | place: Denmark | collected 2008/2010
GAATTGCATGGAAATCTTTTGGAAGTGAACCTACAACGTCAGCAAGACCCCCGGTCTTTATAAATGGTACACATTCTGATGAAGCGAACAAAATGTTTTTCATACTTAGATCCTCCACTTTCACTTGCCCTCTTTCGGCAATTACTTATAAAATATTATACCGCATTTTTATCATAATGCAAAGGATTTCTCATTGTATTTTGCTTCTTATTTTCCATGCCTGTATTCCAATTGTATTGTATCTGCGATCAGAGCAATAAATTCAGAATTTGTCGGTTTCCCTTTTCCATTGCTTACTGTATACCCAAAAAGTTCATCCAGAGTGTCCAGCTTTCCTCTGCTCCATGCCACTTCAATCGCATGTCGGATCGCACGTTCTACTCTGCTTGATGTTGTCTGATACTTCTTTGCAACGGTTGGATACAGGATCTTTGTGATCGCATTGAGCACATCCATATCATCTACCGCCATCATAATCGCATCTCTCAGATAATGATACCCCTTAATATGAGCCGGTATTCCGATCTCATGCAGCATATTTGTCACTCGTGTCTCCAGACTTTCTCCTCTGTTATCAGATGCCGCCTCAGAGCTTCTTGTTTCCATACCGTGTGACATCCGCCCCGCACTTCGGATTCGTTCTAACAACATCTCATTTTGAAACGGTTTCATCATATAGTAATTTGCACCTTTATTAAAAGCATCTTCTGTAATCTTTTCTTGCCCAACTGCTGTGATTACGATAAAATACGGATGCTTGCTGACAGTTTTGTCATGATTGATCCGATCCATGACCGTCAATCCATCCATTTTCGGCATAATCAGGTCGAGAAGAACAACATCCGGCTGTTTATCTTTGATGATCTGACACATCTCTTCACCATTTTTCGCCTTTCCGACCAGATTCATGTCTTTTTCCATCCCGATCACACGATCCAAAAGATCCAAAATTTTCTGGTTATCATCAGCAATGGCTATTTTCAAATGTTCCATCTTCTTCTCTCCTTTTTCTGAGAACGTTTGTCTTGTTACACCACTCGTGTATTATATTCCAGCTTTTTTGTCGTATTCAAGAAAATCTTGCAGTAGTATTTCGACATCCTTTTCGACCCTTTTCACGATTCTTCCTCTTTCAACATATTCTCAATAAAAATACCGTAGCCTTTGGCCGAATCCTGTACAAACACATGCGTTACAGCTCCGATCAGTTTTCCATTCTGAATGATGGGACTCCCGCTCATCCCCTGAATAATGCCCCCTGTCTTTTCCAACAATTCCGTATCTGTCACCTGAATTACCATTCCTTTGTTCACCTGGTCGGATTCTTTGTCAATTTGTGTTATACAGATTGTGTATTCTTTCACCTCACCATCAATGTAGCAGCGAATCCTTGCCTCCCCCGTCTTTATTTCCTCTTTTTTTGCTACCTGTATCGGAACTTCCTCTCCTATCCAGCTTCTGTCTGAATTTAATTCTCCATAAATACCTGCATCCGTATTTTTCTCGATCACTCCAAGCCGATGAAACCGATTATAAACAATAATCCCTTCCATTGTTCCGGGATTCCCTTTGCTTCCCTTTTGCACTTTCTGAATACTGGTTCTATAAAGCGTTCCTCTTTTGATCGTAAGAAGTGTACTTGTATCAATATCATGAATACCATGTCCCAGTGCTGCGAACCTGTTATTTTTTGTCAAAAATGTGATTGTCCCAAGCCCCTGTACATTATCTCTCACCCAGATTCCAAGTCGATAATTTCCTTTTGAAATCTGCACAGGAGTCAATTTCTTTTCTAATATCGTATTTTCACGTCTGACTGTCAGAAGGACCTTCTCTCCATCCAGATGTTCCACCAGATCCATCAACTGTTTTTTCCCCTCAATCTTCTGGTGATTCACTTCCGTAATATAATCACCGGAACTCACTACACCCTGTGCAGGTGTATATTCCTTCCCATCCATCCCCGTCATTTTCTCCGTGTCTAAAACCAGTACACCATCCGTTTCCATATAAATTCCAACCGGCATTCCTCCAAGTAGAACCGTATCGTCTTCCTTTTCCGCAGCCAGACTTTCCACTTCCCGGCCACTGACTTCCGTATTTTCCATAAATCCTGTAATCTGTGCACAGCCACATAGCATCAATAAGCAGAACATAAACAACAGACCTGTCCTGCTCATATTCCTTTTCCTGCGTTCTTTCATGATCCACACTCCTCTCTTGCAAATATTAAAAGCAGATGCTGTTTGCATCTGCTCTTAGTATGTGTGGATCTTCTTCTTTTCACACTGGTATTATTTTTCTCTTTTTGCCAGTTCTTTCATTTCTCTGGCACTGTCTATGATTCCATCTGTCACATTTGCTCCCCCAAGAAGTCTTGCAAGCTCTGCAACAGAGTCTTCCTGATCAAGTCTCTCGATCTGTGTTCTCACAGAATTATCTTCTGCCTCTTTATGAATGCAAAAATGAATATCTGCTGCCGCTGCGATCTGTGAAAGATGTGTAATACAAATTACCTGACGGCTCTTTCCGATCAACTGCAGTCTCTCTCCGACACGACCTGCTGTGATTCCTGATATTCCACTATCAATCTCATCAAATATCAAAGTCGGTGTATCTTCTTCATCTGCAAGTACGGTCTTGATTGCAAGCATAATACGGGATAGCTCTCCTCCGGATGCGACATCCCCCAGTGGACGCACAGGTTCTCCCGGATTAACCGACAGATAAAACTCTGCATCATCTTTTCCTTGTGCAGAATAACTTTTTGCTTCTGTCAAACGAATTTCAAAACGTGCATCCATGAAATTCAGTTCCGACATCTGATGAACAATTTCCTCGGCAAATTTAACTGCGTTTTGTTCACGCACTTCATGCAGTTCCATCGCAGCCTTTTCCATCTGCTTTTCTGCCTTTTTCTGTTTCTCCAAAAGTTCCTGCATAAAAGAATCGTAATCTTCCAGTTCCGATAGTCTCTGTCTTTTTTCCTCACAATATGCAAGGATATCACTGACAGTGTTTCCATATTTTGCCTTTAAATGATTCACTTCATTCAGGCGGGACTCAACTTCTGAAAACTCTTCTTCCGAATATTCAAAACTCTTTGCATATTCTGCCAGATCCCGGTTGAAATCATTCAGCAGACTATCGATCTCCACGATCTGATCATAAAGCTGGCTTCCCTTTTCATCAAAAGATGCTGCTTCCTGAAGACTTCGGATTGCACGGCTTAAGTAATCACTTGCATTTCCACGTTCGTCCTCTGCAGTATACTGATACGCTTCTGCAACTCCTTCTGTGAGTTTTCTGCTATCTGTCATCTTGCGATACTGTTCTTCTAAAAGTTCATCTTCACCTTCTTTAAGAGCTGCTTCTTCAATCTCATTCACTTCAAATTCAGCAAGAGAAAGTTCTCTTCTTCGGCTCTCTTCATCCAGCGAAGATTGTTCCCCCTTCTTCCATACTGCCTTCCATTCCTGATAGCAGGAAGCCATTTTTTCTTTTAACGGATCCGTCTGTTCTTTCCCATAAAGATCAAGCAGTGTTAAATGATTCTTTCGATGAAGCAATGTCTGATTATCATGCTGTCCATGAATATCGATCAAAAGACTGGCTACATCTTTAAGGACGCTCATATTCACTGTCTCACCGTTAATCTTACTGACACTTCGGCCTTCTAAAAGGCGGCGGCTCAATGTCAGATATCCGTCTTCCGGATAAATATCCAAGGCCTCCAGCTTCTTTAAAATCTTTTCTTCTTTGATGTGAAAAGTAAGTTCTACCAATCCGCTTTTTGCCCCGTTTCGAAGCATCTGTGCATTGTATTTTCCACCCAGTGCAAGAGTAACAGAGCCAAGAAGGATTGACTTTCCTGCTCCGGTTTCACCGGTCAGAATATTCAATCCTTCCCCAAACTCTACCTCTGTTTCATCAATCAAAGCAAGATTTTTCACATACAGATTCTGTAACATATATCACCTATGCTTTCCTTGAAACCAATTTCCTTATATTCTCCATTACTACAGCTGTATCTTCAACTGTACGAATTGCGCACATGATCGTGTCATCTCCCGCAATACATCCGACCACTTCATTCCATTTCATTGCATCTACTGCAGCAGCAACCGCCATTGCCATTCCGGCAACTGTTTTGATCACAAGGATATTCTGTGCCATATCCATGGAAACAAACCCGTCACGAAGCACACGGATATATTTTTCGTTCATTCCGTCATCTTCCTGTCTATGGACAATATACTTCTGACGCCCACCGTTTACAGACAACTTTGTCAGCTTCAGATCTCTGATATCTCTGGAGACAGTTGCCTGTGTGACCTTGAAGCCGGCATTATTCAGATATTCTGCCAGTTCCTCCTGCGTCTCTATGTCATACTGACTGATCAATTCAATTATCTTTGCATGTCGGCTCACTTTCATAGTATCAATTTCCTTTCATCTTCTCGCGCATTGTTATCATAAAACTTTCTCCACTTAATTTTACAAGATGCGCTTTGGCATCTGATTTTCTGATCTTCACTCTGTCTCCGCTAACCAATTGTCTCTGTACAGCGCCGTCATAACATAAAGCTACTTTCTCCTGCCTTCCATAACGGCCCTCGCAAATCTCAACTTCAACATCATCCTCTGCTGAAAGCACCACACTGCTCGTGTTAAGTGCATGGGAACAGATTGGAGTGATAACTATCAGACTTGCTGTTGGCTCTACCACCGGCCCACCTGCGGAAAGATTATATCCTGTACTTCCCGTCGGTGTACAGATGATCACACCGTCTGCCTGATATGTATTCAACAATGTTCCATTCACATATACATTAAACTGAACAATACGAAGATTCCCTTCTCTTGTCAGAACGATATCATTTACCGCCAGATCTTTTTCACCGGATGACATTGTCCCCTCCAACATCATACGTTTCTCAACTTTAGGCTCTTCCTCGCAAAGCCTGTCAATCGCAGATTTATAATCTTTCAATTCTACATCTGCCAAATATCCCAACGTTCCGATATTGATTCCAAGAAGCGGAAGTTTATTTCCTTCAAGGTCACGTATTGCACGGATCAGAGTTCCATCCCCACCTAAAACCAGTCCGCAATCAACGTTCTCCGGAATCGTTCCCGGAACAATAAATCCTTCCTCGTCCTTTTGCGCAAGAATAACATATTTGCCTTTTCTCTCAATATAATCTTTTATCTCAATCGTAACAGAATAATCTCTGTCTTTTAATTGATTTGTTATGATATAAAAAGATTCCATACCATCACCTTTTTACTTTGCCAGAGCAGCGAATGCTTCATCCACTACCTGATCCAGTTCCTTTGTCTCAATCTTTGCTTCCTCTTCCGGACATTTCTTCAAATGTACAAGGTATTCGATATTTCCTTCTGGTCCCTTGATTGGAGAGAATGTGATCTCAAGTACAGAAAATCCGATTGATACCGCAAATTCTGTCACTTTCTCGATTACTTCATGATGTGTACTCTTTTCTCGCACAACACCTTTCTTTCCAACCTTCTCACGTCCTGCTTCAAACTGTGGTTTAATCAATGCTACAATCTCTCCATCATCTGTCAGATACGCTCTGATTGCACCAAGCACTTTTGTGAGAGAGATAAACGAAACATCAATCGACGAAAAATCAACAGGTTCTCCAAGATCTTCCGGAGTCACATAACGGATATTCGTCTTCTCCATACATACCACCCTCGGATCCTGACGCAGCTTCCAATCCAGCTGTCCTCTTCCCACATCGATGGCAAATACTTTCTTTGCTCCATTCTGAAGCATACAGTCTGTGAATCCGCCAGTGGAAGATCCTACATCTGTACAGACCTTTCCATCTACTGTCACATGGAATTCTTTCATTGCTTTCTCAAGCTTAAGACCTCCACGGCTCACATAGGGGAGAACATGTCCGCGTACCTCAATATTTACCTCCTCTGGAAATGTTGTTCCGGCCTTATCTTCTCTCTGACCTTCTACAAATACATTTCCTGACATAATAATTGCTTTTGCTTTTTCTCTGGAATCCGCCAGATTTCTCTTTACAAGCAATACATCCAAACGTTCTTTCATGTTACTTTTCTTCCTTTATTCTCTGATCATCTGCAATGACCTTTTTTACAATACTCTCTCTGTCGAGACCAACTTCTTTTCTTAAGACATCTACATTTCCATGTTCAACATAATCATCTGAAATACCGATTGTGCAAACTTTCAATGGGATACCCTCGCGCATCACAAAATCTTCTACCTGCTCACCAAATCCACCTGTAAGCACATTTTCCTCAATTGTCACAAGGATCCTGTGATTTTCTGAAATCTTCCGGATCCTCTCTGTATCCAGAGGTTTCACAAATCTTGCATTGATCAGACTACACTGATACCCTGCTGCCTTAAGATCCTCACGCACCTGTTCTGCAAGGAAAGACATATGTCCGACAAACATTACCGCGATCTCACTCTCTTCATATAGAAGTTCGCTCTTTCCATATTCGATCGGAGCACGGAATTCCTTCAGTCCTTCATATGCTTCTCCTCTTGGATAACGAAGTGCAATCGGATACTGGAAATCTACTGCAAAGCGCACCATATCCGCCATCTCCCAACGGTTCTTTGGTGACAGGATTGAAAGATTCGGGATCAATGATAAAAATGATAAATCAAAGACTCCCTGATGTGTCTCTCCGTCACTTCCAACAAGACCTGCGCGGTCTACTGCGATCACAACCGGCAGATTCTGAAGACAGACATCATGAATCGTCTGGTCAAACGCTCTCTGTAAGAAAGATGAATACACCGCAAAAACAGGCTTCATTCCCCCAGCAGCAAGTCCTGCTGCAAATGTCATCGCATGCTCTTCTGCAATTCCTACATCAAAGAATCTTTCCGGAAATAGCTTTGCGAATCTGGAAAGTCCGGTTCCGTCTGCCATCGCTGCAGTAATAGCTACAACCTTCTTGTCCTTCTTTCCGATATCTGCAAGCACTTTGGAAAAAATATCTGTATAAGAATCCTTCCCCGACCCTCCGATCGTTTCTCCTGTTGTCACATCAAAAGGTCCCGTTCCATGGAATTTTGACGGATTCGTCTCTGCCGGAAGATAACCTTTTCCCTTCTTTGTCACAACATGTACAAGAACTGCATGATTTACCCGTTTTGCTTCATTCAATGTCTTTGTTAATGTCTTCAGATCATGTCCGTCTACAGGACCCAGATATGTGATTCCCATATCCTCAAAAAACATTCCCGGAACAAATAATTGTTTGATCCCGCTCTTCGTCTTCTTCACCTGATGGACGATCCGTTCTCCCCTGCCGGGAATCCTCTTGATCGTATCTTCGACACCTCTCTTCAGGTCTGAGTATACCTGTGTCGTCCGAAGCCCATTCAGGTAATTTGATATACCACCAACATTCTTGGAAATGGACATCGTATTATCATTGAGTACAATGATAAAATTACTTTTCAATCTGGAAGCGTTATTCAATGCTTCATATGCCATGCCACCTGTCAGTGCACCATCTCCGATCACTGATACGACACGATAATTCTGTCCAAGCAGATCTCTGGCTCTTACATAGCCCAACCCCGCTGAGATTGAATTAGAACTGTGGCCTGCATCAAATGTATCACAGTCACTTTCACAGCGTTTCGGAAATCCACTCATTCCGCCTTCTTTTCGAAGATTTTTGAATCCTTCTTTTCTTCCTGTCAGAATCTTATGGGTATATGCCTGATGTCCCACATCCCATACGATCTTATCCTGTGGAAGATCCAGCACATTATGCAAAGCCAGTGTCAGTTCCACTACCCCAAGATTCGATGCCAAATGGCCTCCTGTCTGGCTGACTGACTCAATCAGGAACTGTCTGATCTCATCTGCAAGCTGTGGAAAATCTGCCAACGCTATCTTGTGTATATCATTAGGCTTATTGATCTTTTCCAACATCCTTCGTATCCCTCTTTCATTTCCTGCGGGTTGCCATTTCCATGACCAGCTCCGTCAGGAACTCATTTTTATTATACAGTCTGTCCAGAACTGCCAGAGCTTTTTCAGAAAGTTCTCTGACCTGCTCAGATGCTTTCTGTACCCCAAAAAGAGTCACATAAGTAACTTTGTTGTTTTTTTCATCACTGTGTACCGGCTTTCCCAGTTCCTGACTGGTACTTGTCACATCCAGAATATCATCCTGTATCTGGAATGCCAGACCAATATCCGATGCAGCCTGTTCGATCATGGAGGTCTTTTCCTCGTCCGCTCCTGCCAGAACAGCTCCTGCCATCATGGACGCTTCGATCAGTGCAGAAGTTTTGTGTTCATAAATGTAATCGAGAAGGTCCTTCTCCAATGGTTTGCCATCATTTTCCACATCAACACTCTGACCGCCCAGCATACCGTAAATACCTGTTTTTTCTGCCATGATCCGCACAGCCCGGATCACCCTGTCTTTGTCATCTGTCAGTTCAAATGCACGAAACATGGTCTCATAAGCATAATTCAAAAGTGTCACACCGCTTAATACGCCCATTGCCTCACCATACACTTTGTGCGTAGTCAGACGACCACGGCGATAATCATCATTATCAATTGCCGGCAGATCATCATGTATCAGAGAATGTGTATGAATCATTTCGATTCCCGCCATAAACGGTTCAGCAAGTTTCTCATCCCCTCCAAATAATCGAAGAGTCTCCAGAAGAAGGATCGGCCTCAGTCTCTTGCCGCCGGCACACATGCTGTAGTTCATCGCCTGTGCCATCGTTTTGGAAAATCCACGTTCTTCCGGAAGCCATCTGCGGATCACTTCTTCTGCATAATCTGTTCTCTGCTGTAATTCTTCTTTAAAATTCACGTAATGTCCCATCCTCATTCATCTGAAGCATCTTTTTTTCTACAGTATCCAGTCTGTCACTGCAGTATTTCAGAAGCTCCATTCCTTTTTTGTATAAACGAAAAGAATCCTCCAGCGATGTGTCACCACTCTCCAGCTTTTCAGCAATGGTGTCCAGTTCCTGAAAGACTTCTTCTATTTCTCTGTTCTGTGTATCTGTTTTCTGAATCTGTTCTGTCATTTATTCCAGTCTTCCTTCCTGCTGCTTCGCACTTCTGCCTCGATCACACCATCTGTCACAGAAATCTCCAACAGATCTCCGGAATGTACCTGTTTTGTGGATATAATTCCATTTCCCTCTCTGTCCGAAACAAAAGAATATCCCTGATTTAATTTATACAAAGGAGACAGTCCTCTGTATCGTTCCAGATAGATTCCAAGCATATGTCTTTCTTCTGCAATGCGGTTTTTCATTGCTCTTCGAAGCAATTCATCAAGATCAACCAGACGCTGTCTGTTATCCCTGAGCTTTGCTTCCGGGTTCAGATACTGAAAACGCATCTGATACTGCATCAGCTGTGCACGGCCAAGTTCTGCCCTGCGCTGCATTGCCTTCTGCATACGGTCTCTGAGGCCAGCAATATTCTGCAGTATCTGTCTGAAATCCGCCACTGCAAGTTCTGCAGCTGCCGAAGGCGTTGGGGCACGAAGATCTGCCACAAAATCTGCGATCGTAAAATCAGTTTCGTGACCTACTGCCGAAATAATGGGCGTCCTGCACTCAAAAATAGCTCTGGCAACTTTTTCTTCATTAAATGCCCAGAGGTCTTCGATCGATCCACCGCCTCGTCCGACAATAATCACATCAACCTCTGCCTGATCCAGCATATGGATTCCACGTACAATGCTGTCTGCTGCTCCTTCTCCCTGTACAAGTGCCGGATACAAAATAATCTGCAGATAAGGATCACGTCTCAGTGAAATATTTCTTATATCCTGCACGGCCGCTCCCGTAGGCGCAGTAACGACTCCCAGCCTGTGGATAAAAGCCGGAATTGGCTGTTTGTACTCCTGTGCAAACATTCCCATCTCTCCAAGCTCTGTCTTCAACGCCAGAAATCTCTCATAAAGTGCACCTGCTCCTTCAAGCGAAATTTCTTTTGCATACAGCTGATATCTGCCATCCCTCTCATATACATCCACGGCACCACCTACTACGACACGGTCACCATCTTTCATTCGAAATGCCAGTCCTCTTCTGTGTCCGGCAAACAT
>OGPW01002577.1_pt1 | contig 10104 bp, 10 predicted proteins | sample 1553061 | NCBI WGS metagenome assembly OGPW01 (sample SAMEA2580292, study PRJEB22360) | human gut metagenome | biome: human gut; feature: human-associated habitat; material: faeces | place: Denmark | collected 2008/2010
GAGCCCGAAGGGCGAGTTAGCACAGGAGCATGAGCGGATCAGGCGTGTGTGATGAGTAGAAACATTGCTGGACAACATATATAAATTGGCAGGTCATGAAATCCGTCTATGTTGAACATGCAATCTTCAAAAATTCTACCGCTGACGACTTCCTACGACCACGCCTTTGCGGAGGTCTGCAAAAAAGTCCTTCATCAGGCTGCTGCACTCCTCCTGACAGATACCATATACTGTTTCTACCTGATGATTAAATGCCGACATATCGAACATATTAAGGATCGAACCGGCGCATCCGGCTTTCTTATTCATACACCCGATCACAACCTTCGGGATCCTTGCCTGTACGATGGCTCCGGCACACATCTGACACGGTTCTAATGTCACATACATCGTACAATCCTCCAACCGCCAGTCACCGAGTTTCTTTGATGCCTGCTCGATCGCCAGCAGTTCTGCATGCGCCAGTGTTGTCTTCTTCAGATTTCTCTTGTTATACCCCCGTGCAATCACCTTATTATCCTTTACGATCACACAACCGATCGGAACATCTCCCTGAACATAAGCTTTCTGCGCCAGCTTAATTGCCTTTTTCATATAAATCTCATACATCTTCCTGTCTTCACCCGACATCTCAGGTTCTGTCCCTTGCCGATCTACGTATGTATCTTTTACTTCATCTTCCCTGTTCCGTATATTCTGATCATCTTCTATCCCCTGTCCTATTACATTTTCTTCTGTATTCTGTTCCATTTTCTTCTCCATGCCGGCATCCTCCGTCATTCAACCTGCGCTCTTCACCATGCCGGCTTTTTCTATCATTCAATAAACATTATTTTATGCCACAGCTCTTTTTTTATTTCAGATCCACCACCCAGTAGCCAAAGCTTCCTGTCTTGATCCTTGTCTCCTTCACCGGAATAAAACGATCAAATCCAAAGATTCCTGCGAGATACTTCTCTTTGGATGAATACTCTCCCGGCACTCCCAATATGTATCCGTTCGTATCTTCTTCATCAAACAGCACCCTGCCGAGCATCAGATATTTATAACTGTAAAATCCATGTGTCAGGAAGCTATTCACCCCCAACCGCCAGTTATCCATGTTCAGCAGTCCGATATCGTTCGGATTGATCTTTACACACTCGATCACTCCGTTTTCTCCATCCGAACAATTCGGCAGGAGCGGAAGCTTTTCCCGGTTCGCCATCAGTTCTGCCGCTCTTCCGTCTTCTTTCATTGTTTCTAAAACCTCGGCTGCCGTTACCCGTTTCTCCGTTTCTTCATCGGCCCGGGAAAATATCTTTTCATCCGGAGACTCCTCCGATTCCGGCAAAACGGTTTCCGAGTTGTCTGTATCTGTATGTGCCGTTTCTTTCACCTCTGAAGCCATTGTCTCCGTCTCAGATTCGCTGTCCATGTTTTCTGATTCCGCCATCGTCTCGGACACGATTCTTCTCCGATCATACTCTGTTACTGCAATTCCGCGGGCAGCTTCTTCCTCCCGTCTGGCAAATGCCTGACTGTAGTCCACAGTATTATCTGTCCATGAAGAACAGAAAATATCACTTTCTTCTTCGCCCATCCGCCTTATGATAATGCCGCTCCACGCTGTGATCGGCCGTCCGGTCTGATTGACATTATTCCAGTCAAAGGTAAAGCAGCCTTCTCCCCTGCCGGATTTCATGTTCAATTTCCCAAGATACAGAACAGCCGGAATCATACCGTCCGGCACTGCCTCCGGATATTCCTCCGGGTCCGCAAGCGTCTCACGATACAGATAAACCGAATATAAGCCCTCTTTCTTTACCTGATCCTTAAGATTCACCTGCATTTTACCTTTCTCATTCTGCTTCTGCACCTTTGCAAATCCAACATTTTCACATTTATCATAATTGTGATATCTGAAAATATATGATATAAATCTGTTCCAGTAAACCATAGATACCTCCGCCTCTTTTTTCTATCTGACATTTTTCATCTGACAGGAAATCATGTCTGCTTCCGCTATTATCCCTGAAAGACAAGCCTTACTTGTATCTATGCATTTTTTCTGTAACTTATTCCTTTATTCTTCGGAAATAGTATCACTTAACTTTGCAAATTCTGCCAGCGTTAAACTTTCTCCCCGAACATTTGCGGCAAGTCCCATTTTTTCCAGAGCTTTCTCCACCTGTGCTTTTGAATATGGAAGCTCGGGGCTGTTTGCGATTCCGTTCTGTAACGTCTTTCTTCTCTGGTTAAAGGATGCCCGGATCAGCTTGAACATCAGGCTCTCATCCTTTACCATCACCGGCGGCTCCTCATATCTGGTCAATCGGATCACCGCAGATCCTACACCCGGTCTCGGGATAAAGCAGTTTGGCGGTACATTTGCTGCAATATATGGTTTTGCATAATACTGAACCGCAAGTGACAACGCACCGTAATCTTTCGATCCCGGTCCTACCTGCATCCGGTCTGCTACTTCCTTTTGTACCATGACCGTAATTGACTGTAATGGTACATGGCTTTCAAATAAGCCCATAATGATCGGAGTTGTAATATAATACGGCAGATTGGCAACGACCTTGATCGGTTTACCATCGTTTTCTTCCTCAACCAGTCGGTTGATATCTAACTTCAATATATCTTCATTAATAATCGTTACATTATCATATTCCGCCAAAGTCTCCCCAAGGATCGGGATCAGATTTTTATCGATCTCAACCGCGATCACCTTTCCGGCCGACTCTGCCAGATACTGTGTCATCGTTCCGATTCCCGGTCCGATCTCCAGTACCAGATCATCCTTCGTGATCTCCGCTGCATTTATGATCTTTGTGATCACATGGTCATCGATCAGAAAATTCTGACCGAACTTCTTCTGAAATGCAAACTCATATTTCTTTATTGTCTGTATCGTAACCTGCGGGTTACTTAATTTCTCCATGCTCTGTCCTCCATCTATGCATTCTTACGCTTTCATCTTATCACGCAATCATTCTTCCTACGCCTCTGCCTGCATATTTTCTTCCATTCTGTACAGCTTCAGACTGTTTCTGAATGTCACGTCATACACTTCTTCTTCCGTAACTCCCTTTAATGCTGCGATCTCTTTTGCCACATAAGGAATATTAAGGGCAGAGTTCCGTTTTCCACGGAATGGTACGGGTGACAGATACGGCGAATCCGTTTCTAATACGATGCTGGTAAGCGGAATGGCTTCCACCACCTCTTTCAGCTTACGTCCATTGTTAAATGTCACTACACCGCCAACGCCGATATAATATCCCATCTTAATATATTCTCTTGCAATCTCTGTACTGTATGAAAAACAGTGAATGACGCCACCGCAAAGTCTTCCCTGCATCTCTTTCATGATATCCATGGTATCCTTTGCCGCATCCCTGCTGTGGATCACAACCGGAAGCTTCAGTTCTTCTGCCAGCTCCAACTGCTTTCGAAACCAGTGGATCTGCACCTCTTTTGGCACATCCTCATGGAAATAATCCAGCCCGATCTCTCCGATCGCCTTTACCTTCTCATCTGCTGCCATCTGCCGATACATCTCGATCGCCGCATCTGACAGCTCCGGTGCATCATCCGGGTGCGTTCCGATCGCCGCATAGATAAAATCATATCGGTGTGCAAGCTCAACGGATGCCTTTGAGGTCACTATATTAGCCCCTATATTCATTACATATCGGATATCCTGTCTCTGAAATTCCTCTAATAACCGCTCTCTGTCTGTATCAAACTGTTCATCATCATAGTGTCCGTGTGTCTCAAATATCATCTTCATATTCCTCGGTCATTTATTTTCTTAGACTGCTCCAGTCTGTATGCTTCGCTGCATCCCATTCTTCTTTCCGGCTCTCATACTGCTCATTGAACCAGTCTACTGCCGCAAGCTTTCCATCCTCCGAAAACGGAAATTCCTTTGTCAGCTTCTTTTCATCATCCGTATTCTCGTAACTGAACGGCTCCGGCCAGACCGTTGCCATCAGAGTTCCGGCATTCTGTACTTCTTTAGGTTTAAAAAATACATTTTCAAGCGGATTTCTGGCAAGGCGGAACCGCATGCCCTGATAACTTCCCTTAAATGCCTTTCCATACAAATAATAATTAATATGATAAAATGTTGTTTCTTCAATCTTTGGTGTGTCACCCATATCTCTCATCTGCCTTTCATCTGCCGGCACATTTTTCTTCATTCTTTTAAGTATACACTACTAAGATCAGCATATGCAACCAACTGTTGTCATTCTTTACGCCAATCGGCTTCCTTTATGCCGCACAATTCATCTTTTTCTTGCCAGTCAATCCCCATACAAAAAGACCCTTATCCACATCGGTTCTTGTATATCTGCTTCCGCTCCTGTGAACAAAGGTCTTTTCTATGAAAATCTATATTCTGTTTATGCTTCGTCTTTTACCATAAAAATAACTCCGGCTACCTTTGGTCCTGCATTGGAAGCAACCGCTGCTCCGATCTGGAAGAAATCGTCCGGCGCATAACCAACCTTTTCTGTCATCTTGGCAGCCAGTTCATCCCTGCATACATCATCGCATCCATATACGATCTGATATGGCGAACCCGGAAGCATCTCTGCTGCTGAGACATCTGCCATCTTTGCCAGTAATTTCTTCTCGCCGCGGCATTTGAATGCTGTAACGATCTCATTTGCCCATATCTTCATGATCGGTTTTACGCCAAGTGCATCACCGACCAGTGCTGCGGCACTCGGAATACGTCCTGATTTTGCTGCATATTTCAATCCATAAATACCGAAGTAGATCCGTCGTTTCGGAAGAATGTCTGACAGATAAGCAGTGATCTCATCCACTGTTTTTCCTTCTTCTGCCATCTTTGCTGCCTGCACAACCGGATATCCATACTGACCGCTGTATCCAACACCATCAAAGATCCGGATCGTTCCTTTTCCTGCATACTCCGGATGCTCCTCAAAGAATTCATTCTTTGCCATGACTGCATTATCATGGGTAGCAGAACCTTTTTTATTGATGCTGACAAATATAATTTCTGTATATCCTGCATCAAACTGCTCCTTATACAGCTCGTCGAACTGGAATGCTGTGATCTGCGCCGTCTTTGGCAGTTCGTTTGGATTTTCCTCCATTATCTTATAAAAACCGGCATTGTCAAAATCGACTCTGCTCATATAAGATTTGTCACCGACCGTTACCGGAAACGGAAGGATTAATATATTATATTTCTGTTCCTCAGCAGTTGAAATATCACTGGCTGAATCTGTTATGATCCTGATCTTGCTCATAGGTAAAACCTCATCTTTCTATTTGTAAACCGGCACTTCAAAACTCTTATACACTCTACTAATTCCAAGTTTCAAAAATGCCTGTATCCCTTAACTTTTTATAATATAGATGATTCGAACAGCAAATGTCAATCGTAGTTTCTATATAGAAAAGCCATGGTTTTCGGGGCTTTGTAACATGGTTTGAAAGACTAGATATTTTATTTTACTTTTTGAGGAAGACTCCCTATCCGGCAGTAAATTGTGTTACAATGAAATCCATAAACAAACTTGAAAAGCAATGTATATGAGCTTCGCATATGCAATATATTTGAAAATTGCGCATATACAGACAGGGGATTCTTTCATCATTACATAAGGGGATAAAAGCATGCTTACTTTAAAGGCAAAAGATTCGGAGTCATCCGAAAATGAACCAATAATAGAAACTGACATTTTTCAATCAGATGCAGACCCATCTGATTCGCCGTATTCACAGGAATATTTTGATCTGATGGATATGATCGATAATACAGGCAAGCAGATCGAATATTATAAAATGGTATATACTGCTGAGATCGATGGTCTGGCAAAAAGGCGGCACAGCCTGAAAACACATTTTCTTTATAATGTCGTATTTCTGATCTGCCTGATAATATTTGACTCTCTTTTTTCTAATATTATGTTAAGTGGTGGCGGAGTTGTCATGCAGACGTATGAAGGCTGGATCGCCGTAGGTGCATTAATTCTCGGCACGATCTATATGATCTGCCGTGTGATCCGAGCCTATATCATCTATCAGATCAATGTCCGTGCCGGCTTCATGACTGATTATCTGCAAAAGCATGACATCCACACCATGATTGAAGAAGAAGCTTATTGCAGGAAGATCCTTCAACAGATGCTTGGCTACGAGACGACTCTGGCTCATATTACAAAAGCTGTCCCTAAAACAACAACAGAGATCAACGCTGCTATGAGCGAGATCTCTGCTATGAATTTTGATATTAAAGATTTTCATTATAACGCCGGTCGGACGATAAAATAATATATATTTTCTGATCTGACCATTCCTGCATCAATGTCTACTGTTTAGCAGCTTCTGTTTCAGGTCATATAACGGCTTTGACAGATCGACAAATACTTCCTGCGGATTTACCAGTCGTCTGGTCTCATCCCAGAGTGTGTTCAGTTCTTTCCGGCAATACTCCCGGATCTCCATCGTGGATGGATTCTGATATACGCACTGTCCCTTTAAGAATACCGGGACAAGCATCTCACGGATCTCATAAGAACCACCCGGAAGTGTCGAACGCTTCCATGTAGCCATCTGGTCAAATATCTCCAGATCTTCCGCTTCATTATATGTCTCATCGGAAAGTGCGATCAGATCCGCCTTGATCTTTCCGGTCTCTTTATTATACAGACGGAACACCGTCTTATTTCCGGGATTTGTGATCTTCGCCGGATTCTCTGATATCTTGATCTTGGCTGTGAATTCTTCATCCTCCGGCTTCTTGATCGCCGCAAGCTTATAAACACCGCCAAAAGATGGATTATCTGCCGACGTGATCAGGTTGGTTCCAACGCCCCATGACGTGATCGCTGCACCCTGATTCTTCAAACTGTTGATCAGATATTCATCCAGATCAGAGGATGCTGCAATGACTGCATCCGGATATCCCGCTGCATCCAACATTTTTCTGGCTTTCTTAGACAGATATGCAAGGTCACCGGAATCCAGACGGATTCCATATCTGGTCGGCATCTTTCCCTCTGCCTTCATCTCATCAAATACCCGGATCGCATTTGGCACACCGGATTTCAATGTGTCATATGTGTCAACCAACAATGTACATGCATCCGGATATAATTCCGCATATCTCTTAAATGCTGTATATTCATCCGGAAAGCTCATGATCCAGCTATGTGCATGTGTCCCAAGCACAGGCACGCCGAACTGCTTACCGCAGATTACATTTGAGGTTCCGACACAGCCACCGATAACTGCCGCCCTCGCACCGAAGGTTCCGGCATCCGGTCCCTGCGCACGGCGAAGTCCGAATTCCATGATACCATCCCCTTTTGCTGCATAGCAGACTCTGGATGCCTTTGTAGCGATCAGACTCTGATGGTTCACGATATTTAATAATGCAGTCTCAACCAACTGCGCTTCCATGATCGGTGCAACCACCTTCACAAGTGGCTCATACGGAAATACTACAGAACCTTCCGGGATCGCATAGATATCACCTGTGAAATGAAATCCTGCAAGGTAATTCAGAAATTCTTCATCAAACATATTCAGACTTCTTAAGTAATCAACGTCTTCATAGGAAAAGGACAGATTCTTGATATAGTCGATCACCTGTTCCAAACCACAAGCGATCGCATAGCCGCTTCCGGATGGATTTTTTCTGTAGAATGCATCAAATACAACGATGTCATCTGCTTTCTCACGGAAATATCCCTGCATCATCGTCAATTCATAGAAGTCTGTTAATAAGGTAAAATTTCTTTTTTCGTCCATATCTCTGTCCTCCTGCCTTTCTTTTTTCAGCAGTTTATAATCTCTACTATTCTATCATACATGATCGGCACATCGTTTTCTCACACATTACTGCCCATATAACATCTCATTTAACTCATGGTACAACCGGGAAAGCGGAAGTCCGACAACATTATCATAACTGCCCTTGATCCCTTTCACAAACAGACCACCCTGTGTCTGTATCCCATAGCTTCCTGCTTTGTCAAACGGATCTCCCGTCGCAAGATATCCGGTGATCTCCTCATGCGTCATCGGATAAAATGTAACCTCTGTATTTTCGTAAAATGTCTTTGTCCGGCATTTCTCTCCGTCATAATACATAATAGAAACACCTGTATATACATTATGTGTCTGTCCTGACAAACTATTCAACGTATTATATGCATCGTCATAATCAACCGGTTTTCCAAGGATCCTGCCATTTAATGCGACGACCGTATCGGAACCGATCACGATAAACGGCTGTGTCTCCGCCTCCGTACCGGCATGGTCTGCACATACCTTTTTATATACATTTTCTGCCTTTCTTCCGGCAAGTTCCATCACCATATCCTTTGGAAAACGGATATCGGTAGCTTCATCGCAGTCACTTGGCATAACCATAAATGTATAACCGGCTCTTTCAAGCAGCTCTTTTCTTCTCGGTGAATTCGATGCAAGTATGATCGGAATCTGTGTAACCATGATGTTCTCCTTTGATTACTCCATCTCTTTTGCAAGCTTCATTGCTTTTTCAAATAACGGAAGTGCGCGTTCTACCATCTCCGTTGTGGTACAGTAAGCAAGTCTCATATGTCCCGGACACATAAAGCTGTCTCCCGGTACCAGGATCAGATCCAGCTTGCTGGCTGTCATACGACAGAATGCATTTGCATCCGCGATCGGAGTCTTTGGGAACATATAGAAGGTTCCGCCCGGTTCTACACACTCATATCCCATATTTGTAAGCTCTTTATATAAAATATTCTTATTCTTCTCATAGATTGACAGGTCAGCTGTCTTATCGATCACTTCTGCCACACCAAGCTGGATCATGGATGGCGGACAGTTATGTCCTGTAAATCTGGAGATCTGACCACACATCAGAACGATCAGCTTCGCATCCTTACATTTCGGATTTACCGCTACATATCCGATACGCTCACCCGGAAGGGAAAGTGACTTACTGAATGAATAACAGCAGATACTGTTGTCATAGAAGGATGAAATAAATGGTGAATCCGTTCCTTCAAATACGATCTCACGGTAAGGCTCATCAGAGATAATATAGATATCATGTCCATATTCCTTCTGCTTTTCTTCCAGAATTGCAGCCAGCTTCTTGATCGTCTCTGTTGAATATACGATACCGGATGGGTTATTCGGAGAGTTAATAAGAACTGCCTGTACATTTGGATTTAAAAGCTCCAGAAATGCATCAAAATTAATCTGGAAGGATGTAATATCCGCCGGCACGATCTTAAGCACCGCACCTGTTCCGTCAACATATGGAACATACTCAGGGAAATATGGAGCAAATGTGATCACCTCATCTCCCGGCTTTGTTACACAACGAATCGCATGTGCGATCGCACCTGCTGCACCGGAGGTCATGAAAATATCATCTGCTGTATATTCCATTCCAAATCTTCTGTTTAAAGAATCTGCAACCGCTTCTCTGACGGACATAATACCAAGTGTCGGGCTGTATCCGTGAAGTGTCAATGGATTTTCCTCTTTTAACATCCGTTCCAATGTCTCTGTAAACTCCGGACATACCGGAACAGAAGGATTACCGATCGTAAAGTTATATACATTTTCCTTTCCGATCTCTGCCGCACGTTTTGATGCATACTGCGCAAATTCTCTTATTATAGAACCTTTGGTTGTCATATCTGCATATTTTTCCGAAATCATACCTGTTATCCTCCGTCTGTTGTGAATTTAATAATGGAAGTATACCGCCGAAAAGGCAAAAAAACAAGTGGTAATAAATCGGGGAAAAGACTTATTACCACTTGCAAAAAATGAGGGGAGAGAGGATTCAAATAAATGAAAAACTCTTACAATACATAGTATATAAGGGATGTGTGTCTAAATTGTGTTTATTTTCTGATGTGTTTATAAACTAAAACTGACATTTTTGTTTAAGATAAAAGCCTATCGGCTCAGTGATTAGCGGTCGGCAAATGCAGTTGTGCAAGCACACTGCACTTGCCTCGTCGCTATAACAAAAAACAAGTGGTAACAAACCGGGGAAAGATTTATTACCACTTGCAAAAAATGAGGGGAGAGAGGATTCAAATAAATGAAAAACTC
>OGPW01002579.1_pt1 | contig 10090 bp, 8 predicted proteins | sample 1553061 | NCBI WGS metagenome assembly OGPW01 (sample SAMEA2580292, study PRJEB22360) | human gut metagenome | biome: human gut; feature: human-associated habitat; material: faeces | place: Denmark | collected 2008/2010
CTATTAAAATATACCATATCGCACAGTACCTGTCAATAGATTTTTTCAATTTTTTGTAAAATATATATTTTATCTTCAAAACACCGTCAAGACCGTTCTAAAAAATCGTGATTGTTTGTTTTCTTATTTTTACCAATTATTTCAATTATTTTAGCAAAGCTGAAAACTTATGCGGATAGGAGTACCTTTATGACATCGAAAGAATTCGGTAAACTTCTTCAGGACAAGCTCACCAGCGAGTACGGCGTGGAGCTGAGCGTTGCTTCCAACCAGCAGATCTACCGCTCTCTGGCTCTGATCTGCCGCCAGATGATAAGTTCCAGTCCAAGGCCATTGGCACCGGCACCAAGCAGGTGTATTACCTGTGCATGGAGTTCCTGATGGGCCGCAGCCTGAAGACCAGCCTGCTGAACCTGGGTCTGGACGAGGTGGCAAAAAAGGCCCTGTCCGACGCTGATATCAACATTGACAGCATCTTTGAGGAAGAGCCGGATGCAGGTCTGGGCAACGGCGGTCTGGGCCGCCTGCTATCTGGACGGCATGGCCCCCGACGGCATCCCCGGCACCGGCTACTCCATCCTGTACGAGTACGGCATCTTCAAGCAGAAGATTGTGGACGGCTGGCAGCAGGAGACTGCTGACAACTGGCTGCCCGGCGGTCAGGTCTGGATCAAGAGCCATCCCGACCAGGCCCAGGAGATCCGCTTTGACGGCCAGGCCATCGAGACCTGGGAGGGCGGCTTCCATCACATCAAGTATGAGAACTACAACTCCGTTATCGCCGTGCCCAACGATATGTATGTCGCCGGTTACGGCTCCAACGGTGTTTCCAAGCTGCGTCTGTGGCAGGCTAAGGCCCCCAGCTTTGATATGAGCAGCTTCAACGCCGGCAACTACAACACGGCTATCAGCCAGTCTGCCTCTGCCGAGCTGATCTCCAAGATCCTCTACCCCAACGACAACCATACCGAGGGCAAGATCCTGCGCCTGCGCCAGCAGTACTTCTTCTCTGCCGCGTCCATCGCAGACATCCTGCAGAACCACCTGAACCAGTACGGCACGCTGGACAACCTGCCCGACAAGGTCGCCATCCAGCTGAACGATACCCACCCCACCGTCGCCATCCCCGAGATGATGCGCATCCTGCTGGATGAGTGCAGCTACGAGTGGGACGCTGCCTTCGACATCTGCCGCAAGGTCTTTGCCTACACCAACCACACCGTCATGAGCGAGGCACTGGAGAAGTGGAACGCGGACATCTTCCGCAACACCCTGCCCCGCATCTGGCAGATCGTCTGCGAGATGGACCGCCGCTGCCGCGCCGACCTGGCCAGGGCCTTCCCCGGCGACCAAGGCAAGATCGACTATATGGCGATCATCGGCGACAACCAGGTCCGCACCGCCAACATCTGCGCCTACACCTGCCACGCCATCAACGGCGTTTCCAAGCTGCACAGTGAGATCATCAAGGACAGCGTTTTCCATGATTACTTCCTGTACAAGCCGCAGGCATTCAAGAACGTCACGAACGGCATCGCCTACCGCCGCTGGCTGCTCTGCTCCAACCCGGGCCTGACCCATCTGCTGGAGGAGACCATCGGTGACGGCTTCAAGACCGATGCCTCCGAGCTGAAGAAGCTGGAGAAGTTCGTGGACGACAAGACCGTGCAGGCTGCCGCCGCCAAGGTCAAGCGCGAGAACAAGGCCAACTTTGCCAACTACCTGCAGAAGGCCACCGGCCAGGTCATTGACCCTGATTCTATCTTTGACTGCCAGGTCAAGCGTATGCACGAGTACAAGCGCCAGCACCTGAACGCGTTGAACATCGCTGCCGAGTACCTGTACCTGAAGAACAACCCCAACGCCGAGTTCACCCCCAAGACCTACATCTTCGGCGCGAAGGCCGCCCCCGGCTACTACATGGCCAAGCAGATGATCCGCATGATCTGCAAGCTGGGCAAGCTGGTCGACGAGGATCCCGCTGTCCGCGGCAAGCTGCGCATCGTCTACCTCGAGGACTACTGCGTCAGCCTGTCCGAGCGCCTGATGCCCGCCTCCGAGGTCTCTGAGCAGATCTCTCTGGCCGGCACCGAGGCATCCGGCACCGGCAACATGAAGTTCATGCTGAACGGCGCGATCACGCTGGGCACGCTGGACGGCGCGAACGTTGAGATTGCCGACGCCGCCGGCCACGAGAACGAGATCATCTTCGGTATGCTGACCCCCGAGGTCAACGCGCTGAAGGGCATGGGCTACCACCCGAACGCCTTCATTAACGGCGACAACACCGCGATGGCAGTTCTGGACTTCCTGGAGAAGGGCTGGAACGGCGAGAACTTCAACGAGGTCACCAGCAACCTGCGCAACTCCGACCCGTACATGGTCATGGCGGACTTCAAGGACTACCGCCGTGCCCAGCACGACCTGCAGGAGCTGTACCGCGACAAGCAGAAGTGGAACCACATGAGCCTGAAGAACATCTCCAACGCAGGCATCTTCAGCGCAGACCGTTCCATCATGGACTATGCGCGTGACATCTGGGGCGCTACTCCCGTCAAATAATCTGGTTATCTGATTTTTGCCGTGCCCTGTCCGGGGCACGGCTTTTTTGTGCAGGCTTCCCCATCGTGGGAAGCTGTCACCGAAGGTGACTGATGAGGGCCAAGTCTGCCCTGCCGCCCTTTTGCCGGGCCATAGCGGCAGGCTCTCCCCTCATCCGTCCCTCCGGGCCACCTTCTCCCCCAGGGGAGAAGGCTTTACGCTAACGTAAAGGGGAGACTTCCATGTCCCACACATTCTACAACAGCCTCGACCTCACCTGCAAATCCCCCTTCGGGGCGGTGAAGGCCGGTCAGCCTGTGACCTTCAACCTGACCGTGCCGGAGGACCTCGGCTACGTTGACCCGCATCTGGTGCTGACGAAAGACTGCGAGGACCCCGTCCACTACCGCATGGAGTTCACGGGCCAGACACCCAAGGTCAACCACTTCGCGCTGACCGTCACGCCGACGACCTCGGGGCTGTACTTTTATCACTTTGACCTCTACACCGACTTCCGCCGCATCTACCGCACGCCGGGCGGTGAGGGTGTGCTCAGCTGGACTGACGGTCAGGACTGGCAGCTGACGGTCTACGAACCGGACTTCAAGACGCCCGACTGGCTGAAAAACGGCACGATGTATCAGATTTTCCCGGACCGCTTCTGCGAGGGAAAGCCTAACAAAGCGATGCCGTTTGCAGACCGCATCTACCGCGCCGACAAGACCGGCGAGCCGTATTTCTGGCCCACCGAGCAGAGCGAGGGCTACCTGAACATGGACTATTACGGCGGCGACTTCGCGGGAATCCAACAAAAGCTGCCGTACCTGCGCGATTTAGGTGTGACCTGCATCTACCTGAACCCGATTTTTGAGGCCCACGCCAACCACCGCTACAACACGGCGGACTACCTCAAGGCCGACCCGCTGCTGGGCACGAACGAGGAGTTCAGCGCCCTGTGCGCCGCTGCCGCCAAGGAGGGCATCCGCATCATCCTGGACGGCGTGTTCAGCCACACGGGGTCGGATTCCCGCTACTTCAACCGCGAGGGCCGATACGGCCCGGGCGGCGCGTACCGGGACCGCAGCTCTCCCTACCGCAGCTGGTACGACTTTGACTCGGGCTATCCCTGCGGCTACCGCAGCTGGTGGGGTTTTGAGACGCTGCCCGAGGTGCAGGAGGAATCACCCTCCTACGTGGAATTTATCTGCGGCAAGGGCGGCGTCATCGACACCTGGCTGAATCTGGGCGCGTCCGGCTTCCGGCTGGACGTAGCCGACGAGCTGCCCGACGATTTTATTGAAAAAATTCGCGCTGCCGTCAAATCCCACGGCGAGGACAAGCTGCTGCTGGGCGAAGTGTGGGAAGATGCGACGACGAAGGAGGCCTTTGGCCACCGCCGCACCTACCTGCGCGGGCACGGTCTGGACGCCGTGATGAACTACCCGTTCCGCAGCGCCACGCTGGATTACCTGCACGGCGCGGACGTCACCGCCGTGGCCGACGCTCTGATGCAGATCTGCGAGCACTACCCTGCCCCGGCGCTGAACTGTGCGATGAATTTCCTGTCCACCCACGACACCGAGCGCGCCATCACGGCGATTGCGGGCGAGCCCTGCAACGGCCACGACCGCTACTGGCAGAGCAAGCGGGTCATCCCCTCCGGTCAGATGGACGAAGCCATCCGCAGGGAACTGCTGGGCTATGCGATGATCTTCACGCTGCCCGGCGTGCCCTGCGTCTACTACGGCGACGAGATCGCCATGCAGGGCTACCGCGACCCGTTCAACCGTGCGTTCTTTGACTGGAACTCCACCGAGCAGCGGCTGCGCGGCCCGATCAAGACGCTGGCCGCCCTGCGCCGCAGCTGCGACGCCTTTGACGGCGGGCGGCTCGAGATCGTCCGTGCCGAGGGGGATATTCTCCACTACCGCCGCGTTGGCGTTGTCCAGACGGCGGAGATCATCCTGAACCGCGGCCCGCATCTGATTGCCGAGGAAGCCTTCGGCAAGAACACCGAGGTCAACCCCGGCGGCTTTACCGTGCTGGTAGAGGACAACCACCCGGAGCATGTGGGGTATTTTTCGGTCTACTAATCCGGGGACAGGTGCCTCCCTTGCCCCTCTCGGCCACACCCATTTATAGCAGTCTGTAGGGGCCGGGCATGCCCGGCCCGCAGCCTTACGCTAACACCCTTTTCCGCTTTACACCCATTTTCACCCCGCATCGTAGGGAGGGGTCTTGACCCCTCCGCGGGGCGTCGGGGACGCCGCCCCCTACAAATTTGCCGCAAACCTTCTGGCTGCTTGCAGGGGAGGGATTCATCCCTTCCGTCTCCCTCACCCCCGCCTTCCTCAAAAGTTTCTCTTGCAAAATCCCCTTTTCCGCGTTATAATACCCTCAAGGTAAAAGGGAGTAAGGGACGCGCCCCTGCCGCGCGCCGTATCGCTTCGTCACCACGGGTGGCCTGCCGCCCCGGGGCATACTGTGAACACTGAGACTTTTGCCGCAGACTTTTCTGCGGCAGGGGTCTTTTTTTGTACCCTGCCGCCCACAAATGGGAGGTATCATACATGCAATTTCTGCAAACCTTCGCCGGGCTGTTCGCCAACTTCGGCAATCTCACATGGCAGATGGTGGTCATGTGGGTCATCGGCGGCCTGCTGATTTACCTGGCCATCGCCAAAAAGATGGAGCCGAGTCTCTTGCTGCCTATGGGCTTCGGCGCGATCCTTGTCAATCTGCCGCTGTCCGGGGCCATCACGCAGGGGACTACCGTCGGCCCCATCAGCGCACTTTTTGACGCCGGTATGTCTAATGAGCTGTTCCCGCTGCTGCTTTTCATCGGCATCGGCGCCATGATCGACTTCGGCCCGCTGCTGGAAAAGCCGTGGCTCATGCTGTTCGGTGCGGCGGCGCAGTTCGGCATTTTTGTCACACTCGTGCTGGCGGGGCTGTTCTTTGACCTGCCCGACGCGGCGTCCATCGCGGTCATCGGCGCGGCGGACGGCCCGACGGCTATCTTCGTGGCGAACACCCTGGGCAGCAAATACCTGGGTGCCATCATGGTCGCGGCGTACAGCTACATGGCGCTTGTGCCCATCGTGCAGCCGCCGGTCATCCGCCTGTGCACGACCAAAAAAGAGCGGCTGATTCGGATGCCGTACCAGAAGGGCAGCGTCAGCAAAACCACCAAAATTTTGTTCCCGATTGTGGTCACTATGCTGGCCGGGCTTGTCGCGCCCGCCAGTGTGGCGCTGGTCGGCTTCCTCATGTTCGGCAACCTGCTGCGCGAGTGCGGCGTGCTGAACGCCCTGTCCGAGACTGCGCAGAACGTACTGGCGAACCTTATCACGATTGTGCTGGGCCTGACCGTGGCGGGCCAGATGACCGCCGACAAATTCGTCCGGCCCGACACACTGCTGATCCTGGCGCTGGGTCTGGTCGCGTTTATTTTTGACACCGCCGGCGGCGTTTTCTTCGCCAAGCTGTTGAATTTGTTCCTGCCCGAGGGCAAAAAAATCAACCCGATGATCGGCGCGGCAGGCATTTCTGCGTTCCCGATGAGCGGGCGCGTCGTCAACCAGATGGGCCTGGCTGAGGACAACCAGAATTTCCTGCTGATGTACTCGATCAGTGTCAACGTCTCGGGCCAGATCGCGTCGGTCATTGCCGGCGGCCTGATCCTGACCCTTATGAGCAGCTGCGTATAAGGAGGTCAACCCATGTCAACCGCACTTCTTCCCGTCACCCTCTCGATGCTCTGCGCCGGTATGGCCGGCATCTTCCTCGTCCTCGGCGTCCTCGTGCTGGGGGTGTATGCACTGAATAAGTTTTTCAGCGGAAAATAAAAAAGCTTCTCCGAATGGAGAAGCTCAACTTACAGGGGCGGGCATTGCTCGCCCCTGCTTTTTTATATTTTACAGGTTTACTCCTTCGCCACAAACACCACGCCGACCACGCCGGGACCGACATGGGTGCCGATGGTGGGGCCAAGCTGGGCCACACGGCCGCCGGTCAGTTGGAGATTCTGGTGCATGTAGTGGTGTACCGGTGCAATAAGCTGCTTATTATCGCTGTAGAGCAGCGTATAGCCGTAGCGCGGGTCAATACCGCCGAGCGCGTCCAGCTGCTTGAACATGGCGACAAGCGCGCCGGGGCGTCCGCGGCCCTTGTCCACCAGCTTGATAGCGCCATCCTGCAGGGCCAGCACCGGCTTGATGCCGAGCGCGCCGCCCACAATGGCAACGGCGGCGGGCAGTCGTCCGCCCTTCTGCAGATGCTTGAGGCTGTCCACCACGGCGACGATGCGCACCCGCTTTTTGAACTGCTCCAGCACGGCGGCGATTTCCTCCGCCGTCAGGCCCTCCTCATCGCGCAGGCGCACCGCCTCACGGACAAGCAGCGCCTCAGCCTGCGAGGCCGCCTCAGAGTCCACGATATGCACCTGCAGACCGACATCGGCGGCGGCCAGATGCGCGCACTGGTAGGTGCCGGACAGCTTCTGGCCAATGGTGATCACAAGGACCTCATCCCCCGCTGCGGCGGCATCCTCATACACCTGCATAAAGCTGGCCGGGCTGGGCTGGCTTGTACGGGGCAGCTTGCTGTCCTCTGCCAGACGGACGAAAAATTCATCCTTCGTCATCGTGCCGTCATCGAGCTGGGTGGTGCCGTCTGCAAAGGTGACGGACAGCGGCACAACAAAGATGCCGGGGACGTTCAGCTCCGCCGCGGTCAGATCGGCGGCGGAATCGGTAACAATACGGATCATGGCAGTAACTCCTTTATGAGCGTGCGGCAGCGCCGCATATTGTTGACTGTTCAATAACTCGTTCAGTATACCATAGTTTTTCCGCGCTGTAAAGTGGATGAGGGCATAGAAAAAGCCCCCTTGCGGGGGCGGATTCTGGCAAAAATGACAGCGTGGAATGGATTTGTAGGGCCCGGACATGTCCGGCCCTCATCTTGAAGGCAGACGGTCGTTTGCGGGAAAGTTGCGGGCCGCATATATGCGGCCCCTACCGGGCGGCGTTTGTTTGAACCGAGCAATAATGGCACACGGCCCGGCAGGGAGGTTCCCGCCTACTCCTCAATGCCCAATAGCTCTGTGGCCGTATCCGGGTCAAGCTGCTGGACGGATTCGAGCTTGCGGGTGATGGCGCGGCTGCGGGGGCCGATCAACTCCTCCAGATCGGAGCCGGTCTGGTTCAGGTGGCGCTGCATCTGCTGCAGACCCGCGCCGAACTTTTCAAACTCGGTCTTGACCGCACCCAAGATCGTCCAGACCTCGCCGCTGCGCTTCTGGATGGCCAGCGTGCGGAAGCCCATCTGCAGGGCGTTGAGCAGCGCCGCCATGGTGGACGGCCCGGCCACCGTGATCTGGTAATCCCGCTGCAAAAGCTCCGTTACACCGCTGGAAACCACCTCGGCGTACAGCCCCTCAAACGGCAGGAACAGGATGCCGAAGCTCGTCGTGTAGGGCACCTCAATGTACTTGTCGTGGATGTCCCTGGCCTCGGCGCGCAGGACATTGTTCAGCGCCTTGCGCATGGCGGCCGCAGCGGCAGCATCGCCGCGCTCCTGCGCTGCCTGCAAATGCGCGTAGGTATCGCCCGGGAATTTCGCGTCGATGGGCAGCCAGACCGTGCCGTTCTGCCCCGGCATCTTGATGGCGTACTCCACGCGGTTCGTGCTGCCGGGCACGGTGGCAATGTTGCAGGCGTACTGGCCGGGGGCCAGGATCTGCTCCAGAATCGCGCCGAGCTGCACCTCGCCCAGGATGCCGCGGGTCTTGACGCCGGACAGCACCTGCTTTAAGCTGCCCACGTCGGCGGCCAGATTCTGCATCTCGCCCAGACCCTTGTAGACCTGCTCAAGCTGGGCACTGACCGTCTTGAACGAGTCGTTGATGCGCTGCTGCAGCGTGTCCTGCAATTTTTCCTCGACTGTGCCGCGGATCTCATCCAGCTTTTTGTTGTTGTCGGCGCGGATCGTGTTCAGACCCTGCACCAGCGCGCCGCGCACACTGTCCATCCGGGTCGCATTGGAGTCCTCAAGATTTTTCAGCCGTGTTTCCATCATCGTCAGCTGGGCCAGCAGGGCATCGTTCGCGGCCTTCTGGCGGGCGGCCCCGGCTCGGTCAATGGATTCCAGCCGCGCCGTGCTGGCAGCGGCATTCTGGCGCTGGTTTTCGGCCAGAACGGCAGAAAAATCCCGCAGCGTCGCCGTCGTTGTGCGGGCGCTCTCGCCCTGCATGGCGCGCAGCTGCTCGGCCAGCAGGTCGGTCTCGCTCTGCAAAACCGGCGTCACCGCGCGGACAAAGTCATCCGCCGTATCAATTTTCTGCTGCGGTTCGTCATTTTTGTGCATTACCTTTGCCAGCACCACGGCCAGCAGGATGTCCCCCGCCACGGCCAGCACCAGCAGGAGCGTTCCGCCACTGTTCTTGGACTGTTCCGGCTCGGGGTCAGGCTCCGGCTCTACCACAGGCACAGGTTCGGGAGCCTTGCCCTGGCACTCGCCCATATTCACGGCGCAGACGGTGCAATCCGTGTTGATAGCGCCCACGGCGCATTTGTCCGCGCAGGCACACTCCGGCAGCTCACCGCCCGCAGCCTGCATCGCCGCCAGCAGGTCGGCCTCGTCCACCATGTTCAAAAAGTAGGTCTGGTACTGCTCGCCGTCCTCGTCGGTGGGCTTGTCATAGTCGATGACGATGTAAAAGGTATTGCCGCCGCTGGTCTGCACCGTGATGAACTGCTTATTGGTGGCCTTGTCATAGAGCAGATCACGGGTCACAAGGTTGCCGTCCTCGGTGAAGCCCTCGCCGGGGTCAACGGTTTCCATGGGCGGCGGCTCCACAGGATCAAGCCCGTCCCATTCCTCGCCGCCCCCGGCGTAGGCCGTGACCGCCATGCCGCACATCAAAACAGCGGCGCAGAGCGCCGCTGTCAGCTTCTTCATCCACTTGTTCATTCGCTGTCCTCCTTATCCGCAGACTTCGGGACATTCTGTCCCAAAGTGCCGCCGCTCTTGATGGTCTGAAGCAGCACGGGCAGGTCGGTGAGCGAAACGCTCATGCCGCGCACGATCTCCACGATCTCGCTGTTCTCGGCCTCCAGCTTTTTCTGTTCCAGTTCCTTGAGCCGTGCCTGCTGCTCGTTGATCTTGGCCATGACCTTTTCAATCTCGGCCTGAATTTTTGCGCTTTTGGAGATAGCCATAAAAACCTCCTGTCAAAACAATTTTCCGTAGGCGTAGAAATGGGACTGCCAGTAACTCGTGTTGAGGTTGGCATAGCTGATGGGGTCGCCACAATGAAGCATCCAGCCGTCGCCCACATAGATGCCCACATGGGAGATCCCCGGCGTGTCATAAGTCCCCGTGAAGAACACCAAGTCGCCGGGTTTGGGGCTGCTTGTCCGTGCGGAGATGTTGTATAGCCCCTGCGCCCCCAGCCGCCCGAAGTCCCAGCCGCATTGGTTGTAGACATAGCTGACGAAGCCGGAGCAGTCAAAGGATGTGGATGGGGTGGGGCCCTCTGCACCGT
>OGPW01002584.1_pt1 | contig 10067 bp, 11 predicted proteins | sample 1553061 | NCBI WGS metagenome assembly OGPW01 (sample SAMEA2580292, study PRJEB22360) | human gut metagenome | biome: human gut; feature: human-associated habitat; material: faeces | place: Denmark | collected 2008/2010
TCTTATGCATCAGCTATTATGTACGGATGCATAAATATCATTAAAACAAAACAGGGAGCTGTCGGTAAATAACGTTTTTTAGAGCTGACAGCACCAAACAAAAATATCCTGACAGTTACAGAGCTTTCTGGCTCTGCAACTTGTTCAGGATATTTTTATTTTGATAAATACTTTCTGTTTTTGGCCGCAAAAAATCCTTGTTTGGATTTTTTCAGCCGCATTTTTTTCTAGGCAGTTTTTCCTTCAAATTTTCTTAGTTTTTCGTATAAAAAACGATGATATTTATTTATATTTCTTCCAATAGCATACAGCATGAATTCTTTATATACCTTATCTGCCGAACGGTAATTAAAACGCCGGAAGTTCTCATTTTCCTTTATATCTCCAAAATGTCCTTCCGTCTGAATGGAATGTGTCTGGCGTTTCAGGATCCCGCGTTCACTCTGGATATTGGCATGCGATCTTTCTTTCAGTTCCTCCCATTGTTCATTGATCTTCATGACTTTGTTCTTTTCGGCATCTTTCTCCGCATCATACTTATACAGACAGCGCGCTTTATGTTCACATCCGCTGCAGTCTGCACAACCATATACCTCAAAGGTCTGTGTATATCCATCCTGCTCTTTGCTCTCTGTCCTGAGATGCCGCAGTTCACGTCCGTCATGGCAGATATAGAACTGTTCATCTTCAAAGATCCCTGTCCTCATGTTGTAATATTTACTGATATCTTCTGAATAAGCGCGTGTTTTTCGCTTTTCATGATCCTGCAGTTTTATATAACTGGATATTTCATTCCGTTTTAAATAAAGCAGATTTTTTTCACTACAGTACCCGCTGTCCGCAGTTACTTCTTCCAGAATACTCCCGAAAGCAGTCTTATGTTTTTCAAGGACCGGGATCAGGGTATTATAATCGGTGCGGTCGCTGCTTACATATCCATGTACGATATAATAATTCTCTACCGCGATCTGAACATTATATGCTGGCTTTAACTGTCCGTTCAGCATGTGATCTTCTTTCATACGCATAAAAGTCGCTTCCAGATCTGTTTTGGAATAACTGTTTCTGTTTTTTTCCATGATCTCAAAGCATTCTTTATATTCCATCAGTCGTTTTTCGCATTGTTCCAGTTCCTCATGCAGCTGTTGAAGTGCAGGTTTTCTTTTTACTTTTCCGTAAACGAATTCGATTTCTTCGTTGTCTGCGATCATCGTGAGATTGTTCTGGAGTTTCCGTATTTCAAGCGGTGAACAGTTATCGATCTCTATAATACGGTTATTTGAAAGCTTTTTATGTTTTACAAGCTTTCGTTTTCTGTTCTTTTCGATCACTTCCCGGACTTTATCCATCCCTTCGATCACAAACATCTGTGCATTTCCCAGCTCGTACTTTGTTCCATAATCATTCTCCTGCAAAAAAGAATTATATTTTTCAAAAAGCTGGTCGATAGAGTCCAGAAGTCCTGCCAGATGATAATTGATGCTTCCACGCCATACAAAAGTATAACGGTTCGCATTTGCCTCTATCTTTGTACCGTCAATAAAAAGTTCTTTTAATGTGACCAGCCCTTCTTTCTGCAGCCGCCGCATAAACTGGTAATTCAGGTCATCCAGGACATCAGATGTCAGCTTCCTGTTTTTAAAGTCATAAAAAGCATCACGTTTCGGTTTTTGTCCGCGCGTCAGCCAGATAAAAGCATGGTCTCTTTCACACAGATCAACAATACAGTCAACAGAACGTATTCCCCGCATATTTGCATAGGTAACTACAGCATACATCATAATTGGGTTGTACCCGGTTCTTCCCTTATCTGAACAATTGGCTAACAATGAAGAGAATTTTTGTAGAGCATCAGGGTGTAGCTATGCAAGATGCTTTACAGGTATTTCACCTGAATACATGGCGAAAATGAATAAAGAAGACAGGAATAATTTTCAAAAATGTATAGAAGAGATACTGGAAGAGCTTAATCTGGGTGGCCGTGGTACAGCAGAGCCGCTGGTGTCAGAAAGAACTGAAGAATTTTTTGACAGTTATAAAGATGAGGCGTATTACAGTCTCAGCCCTAAGAAGCGAAAGATCGTTGATATGCAGCAGAGGGGCTATATTGATGAGGATGGACAGATTGATGAAGACGCCATCTATGATGATGCCTGTGAAGCAGCAGAAGAGCTGGCAGTATTTTTGCGAGCAGTTTTCAATAATCCGAAAGAAGATTCAAAGAAACTGATTAAATTTCTGGATAACCTCTGGACAGCAGGAAAATATAAACAGCTGCAGGTTACACTGATCGGATTTGAGCTTCTTTTTGAATTTCCAGAAAAATATCTTGAAGATGTGGAATGTTGTCTTGGTGAAGCAAGAAAACTTTTTCTGTTTGCCATATAAAAATCTCCTTTATGTTTTTATAAAATCGAGCGAAGCGAAGATTCCGAAAGTGGGGAGGGTCCCGCTTTTGAGGCGAATGCCCGGCAGTGTATATACACTGCCTGTCCCTGCTATTCTTAGCTCTCAGGTATTAAATACAAAAAATCAAAGAAATGTTTATTTTGGATGTGCGGATTATTGCTGAAGCAGCTAAAAAATAGAGAAGAGAGATGACAGCTATTGGCATTGTACCATTTTTTAGTAATGTATTTGTTTGCTTTGTGCTTTTTCAAACCGAGGAGACGGATAGGAAAGCGAATTGATTTCATAATATTAATTGTAGTGGCGGTAATGGCATCTTTTATCAATGATTATTTTGCCAATTCGGATATTAATTTAGTGGTGACAATTATTTTTATCGTAGTTGTACTTGGATTTTTTGAAGATATTTTATTTTCAAGAATAATTTCTTCTCCCTTTTGCTGTATAGCTATCTGCCAAAATCTGCTTATGCCTTAAAGTGTTCCAGCATAATCGGCATACATTCTTTGCTGTATTCACCCAGCGAGTATACTCCTTTGTTCAGACACCAGTCGGATACAAGTGCACGCTCACACATCGCATAATACTGGGTAATCTCACTTATCGGCATGTCACTGCGGATCTGTCCTTTTTTCTGCCCTTCATCCACAATCTTCGTTACCAGTTTATAATAACTTCGGTTCTGATCCAGCAAATGTCTTTCTCCCTGAGCCACAAGCTGTGTCGAATACAAAGATGCCAGCAGATCAATGCTGATCTTCTCTTCCATCATAGAATGTGCTTCATAATTTATATATAACAACTTATAAAAACTGTTCATATTGGCATCCATCTTTACTTCCAGTTCTTCATAGAAATCATCCAGGATCATAGACAATGTGTTCAACAGCTCATCCTTTGTATTAAAATAATAGTAAAAAGAACCTTTTGATGTTCCAGATAATTCAATAATATCGTCTACTGTCGTTCCATTGTATCCCTTTTCGTAAAACAACTGCCACGCAGCCGTTACAATTCTGTTTTTTATGCTCTCTTTTTTTATCTTTTCCATCTTAAACACTCCAACTTATATCTTTTAATGTTCTTTTTCTATTCCGAACTGCATCCATCACCGTACATAAAAACAGCTCTCCGGTTCCACCGGTATATTTTCCGTGTCGATCCATTCAATCTCTATGAAGCTATTGCGGTTCAGTCCTTCCTGGAGCTTATGGATCATCGGCTCTCTGCCCTGAATCTCCATTACAACCGTACCGTCAAATTCATTTTCTACCCAGCCGGTCAGTCCAAGTGACTGTGCCAGATATTTGGCGGTATAACGGAAGCCTACTCCTTGTACTCTTCCATGAAATACAATCCTTTGGCGAATCTCAGCCATATTATCTGCCTTTCTTTTAAGATGCCATACGCATTATTCCGTACTTCCACAATTCTGTCCGACGTTGATATATCGTGGTTTCATACTTTTACCCCTGACATCATATACTATATTACTTTATCACGTTACAAAATTCAATCGAAAAAAAACTATTCATTTTCTAAGATTTATTCAAAATTCTTTGCCACAAGACGGCAGTACTCTTCATACGCCTCTACACCGGCAAATGCTTCTCTCAGAGAATCTCTTACTCCTTTATAATACCAGCCGATGATCTCTTTGTCTTTCATGCGGAAGCGTTCCCAAAGCTTCTCTCCGTCAATCGGATAATCACGGTCAATATCCCGCATATTGGACAGCTTGTCTGCCAGTGCGATCATCTGCACTTCTTGCGGCGCTGTACGCAGGTGCTCGATCGTAGCGCTTTTGCGCTCCATCCATGTTCTGGACTTGTCTTCGCTCTCCTGTGCAACCATTCCTGCCACTCTCTCTGAAAAAAGCTCGGCCAGCATCCTTTCTGTCACTCCCTCACAGTCTTCTATCGTGTCATGCAGAATAGCCGCGCTTATAACTTCTTCATCCGTCGTCATCGTTGAAACAATATCCCCGACTTCTATCGGGTGGACGATATACGGTCTTTTCGTTCCTTTTCGAAATTGTCCGTCATGCGCCTTCGTTGCAAATTCCCTTGCTTTGTCTATCATGCTGATTTCCTCCGTATGAATTTCTTCTTTCATGATACCATTTACAACTTTAAATATCAATCACGAGACAGTATAATAATATCCGTAAGGAGGATTCCGATTATGAACAAAACAATTCTTGTCACAGGCGCTTCCCGTGGGATTGGGCGGGCAATCGCACATGCATTTGCAGACTGTGGCTACCATGTATTTTTAAATTGTAACTCATCTGTAAAACAACTCCTGGAAGTACAGCAGGAGATAGAAGCACAACATCCAGGTGCCGCAACCTGCGTACCTGGCAATATTGGCAATCCAGATGATGTCCGCAACATCTTCAAAAGCATTTACAACGAATGTAATGCCCTTGATGTGCTTGTCAACAATGCAGGTGTTTCCCATCTTGGTTTGTTAAGTGACATGACCGATGACGAATGGAACCGCGTGATACAGACCGATCTGTCTTCTGTTTTCTACTGCTGCCGGGAAGCCATCCCGAAAATGGTATCCAGAAAATCCGGACATATCATTAACATTTCTTCCATGTGGGGCGTATCCGGTGCATCCTGTGAAGTTGCTTATTCTGCTGCCAAATCAGGTGTCAACGGACTGACGCGCGCACTTGCAAAAGAACTTGCACCAAGCCAGATCCCGGTAAATGCCATTGCATGCGGTGTCATAGATACCGTTATGAATCAATGGCTTAATAAGGAAGAGCGCAGAGAATTAGAAGAAGAAATTCCAGTCGGCAGATTTGCCACACCGGAAGAAGTTGCCCAGGCAACGGTAAATCTTGTCAATTCACCGATTTATCTAACCGGACAGATCATCGGCCTGGACGGCGGATATTTGTAAACCCTGTTGAAATGTACGTTGCAAGACATAGCAAAGGCCATTGGCAGCTTTCTCCAGATACTATGACATTACAGAAGAAAAGCCGGTATGCGAACACAAACCTCGCATACCGGCTTTTCTTCTGCCCTTTCATCTCTTATGCTCTTACCGCTTTCTTAAATAAAATGTATCCAATAACGAACAAAACTGCTATCACCGCCACGCCTGCGTTTGCCACGCCGGTCACCTGCGCCACTATTCCGACAAGCGTTGTGCCCATAAAGGATGCTCCTTTTCCGCATATGTCATAAATCCCAAAATATTCCCCGGATTTTTCTGCCGGAATGATCTTCGCAAAATACGACCGCGCCAGTGCCTGAATCGCTCCCTGGAACATACCGACCAGTACAGCAAGTGTCCAGAATTCCCACTGTTTATCCAGCTGGATCGCAAATAATGCGATTCCGATATATGCCACAATACATACTCCGATCAGTCGCTCTGTCGGATATTTTCCGGATAATTTTGCACAGATCAGCGCACACGGGAACGCTACAATCTGCGTCACAAGAAGTGCCAGCAGAAGTCCTGTAGAGTCCAGTCCAAGCGCACTTCCGTAAGCTGTTGCCATCTCAATGATTGTATATACACCGTCAATAAAGAAGAAAAATGCCAGAAGATACCAGAAAATCTTCTTCTCTTTGTGCACATCCATAAATGTTTGTCCGAGGCGTTTAAAGCTGTTTTTTACCGAATGAGACGGCACGGCCACATAATTTTTCTGTCTGTAATTTCGAAGTAGCGGAATCGTTACGACTGCCCACCAGACTGCATTTAAGAAAAATGCACCTGTCATCGCCATATGCATCGTGATTCCAATCTTCTCATACATTAACACGAGAACAAGCGACAGGATAAACGGAATACAGCTTCCGATATATCCCCACGCATACCCCTGGGAGGACACTTCGTCCATCCGGTCTGTGCTTGTTATATCTACCAGCATGGAATCATAGAAAATCAGACTGGCATTGTAGCCAACTTTTGCGATCACAAATACAGCAAGAAATACTACCCATGATGTTGGAAATGACATTGCCGCACAGCCGATCACTCCGACCATCATGCTGATGGTAAATAATGGCTTTTTGTAATTCTGCATATCTGCAATGGATCCAAGGACCGGTCCGATCACCGCCACAATCACAGTAGATACGGATGCCGCATATCCCCAGTATGCCAGATAATTGACTTCCGATATTCCGGCAGATTTTGCCAGATAGTTAAAATAGATCGGTATGATCGTCGCGATCAGCATTACAAATGCCGAGTTCCCCACATCATACATAATCCAGTATTTTTCCAGTTTTGTCAGTTTCTTATTCTCCATGTCTGTCCTCTTTTCCACTGTCTTCGTCTTTTTGTCCCTGTTTATCCACATTTTTTATTTTCTTACTCAAATGTACGGTTAAAACGCTGTTCCAGATCCTGTCCGTATTTCAGGCTTTCATCAAAACTTTCCATCAGCCGTACTGCAACATCTTCTGCTCTCCGGAACCGTTTGTAAAGTCCGTAATTGCTCTCTGTGCAGTTTGAATTATCCTGTTTCTGGTGCATCAGATCTTTGCAGAATCCAAATCCCGGCACAACTGTAAATAACAGATTCAGAAATCCTCTTTTCAACGCTCCGGGCGCGCGCAGGAAACGTTTGACAAGTTTCAGCCACTGCAAAGACTCTTTCACTGTCTTTGGCGAAATATTTTCATAAAATGGTGCGATCGCCAGCGCAGTTTCTCTGTCTGCAGTGATCAGCCGGTCCAGGCGGTAAGCCAGTGGATGCTGTTTGTCTTTTTTTAGTAAATATTTCTCAAATTCGGATTCTATCGCAAGATGGGAAACGTGTTCCTTCTCCATCATCTCGCTGACATAAGGGTGACATTCACTGTCCAGTGTATAATGACAGATAAATCCCAGAAGATAAGCATACTGCGCGCTGTCTCTTCCATAATGGTTTACAACTTTCGCTGCATGCTCAAAGAATGGTAAAGCAGAAACGGCATGCAGGTGGCTTCCGTATTTTGCTACATCATTCCCGTGATATGGGCGGTAGAAAAATAAGATATCCGGTCCCTGCAGGCCGACTTCATACTGATTATAATATTTGAATATGATATTTTTTAATTCTCCGTCTGATTTTTCCGATACTTTCTCTCCGAAACGGTCGTGTGCATATAATGCTGGCATACCTTTGATCCTCCTGTTTCACTTTCTCCTCTAACTATATAAGGATAACAGGGAAAAGTAAACGGTTCTTTTTCAAAACGTAAAAACTATTTTAAATATTTATCTTTTAATTCTTTTACTTTCGCTTCATAAGCATCGTTCTGTTTTTTGCCTAATAACTGCTGATAAATCTGACCTTTTACTTCTTCGAATTCTGCTGTCTTTGGCTCATTTTTCTTTTCAACTTTGATCAGGTGATATCCGAACTGTGTCTTTACCGGTCCGACTACCTTGCCGATCTCTGCATCAAATGCTGCATCTTCAAATTCTTTTACCATCTGACCTTTGCCAAATTCGCCAAGGTCTCCGCCTTTTGCTCCGGATGGGCAGGTAGAAAATTCTCTTGCTGCATCCTCAAATGTCTTTTCACCTGCTTCGATATTCTTTAAGATTGTCTGGCATTTTTCTTCAGAATCTGTCAGAATGTGTTTTGCGCTTACTGTTGCACCTTTGCCAAACTGTGCTTTATTTTCCTCATAGAAAGCCTTCTGCTCTTCTTCTGTTACTGTAATATCTTTTAACATATCTCTCATGGAAAGCTGTGCCAGAATGTCTCTTCTTGCTCCTTCCATGATCTCTTTGAACTCGTCAGTTTCATCCATCTTCTCATCTTTTCCAAGCTGTGCAAACAGATACAGATCGATAAACTGTTCTTTGTACTGTTCTCTGTACTGTGGATTCTGTGCATACATCTGCTGCTCTCTCGGAACACTCTTTAAATACGCTTCAAACTGTGCTTCTGTAAGTTCTTTTCCTGCCACTACGGCTAATACGTTTTCACTCATGATTTATTCTCCTTTTTTCCAGGTCTTCTGACCACGTAAGGGTATTATACCGATATCCTTTTTATTTGTAAAGAAATTAAAGCCATCCACCCGGCAAAAAGGAAAATTCCGACAACCGAAACAAGCATGCCTGCCCGTTTTCCGGGTGAGTGATACGTTATTTTTACACGATGCGTTCCTGCTCCAATGCGAAATCCTAAAAACGCTTTGTTTACCTTCTCTGTCTTCACAGTATGACCGTCTACTTTAACAGTAAAGCCTTTATCATATGGAACAGACGTAACAAAATATCCATCTGCCATTCCTTTTACTGTTCCTTCGATCCGGTTACCCTTTGTACGTTTCCAGTCCGTCTGGAATGTATGATAAGAAAATGTCTGCTCTGTCTGTCCCATATATGCTTCTACATTTTTCACATCATAATCTCCGCTGTCCAGAAGAAGTTTCGCTTTTTCTTCTCCTTTGTTCAGCGCAACGGCATATGTGAACATTGTATTTCCATTATAATAAATATGCGTCTTTGCCGTCAGTTTATTGCGCACACCGTTAAGCCACACAGCGACATCTTTACCGCAGCGGTGATTCTTCACCTGGAAGCGGACGTAAAGAACTTCTCCCTCTTTTGCTTTCCGTCCAAAAGTTATCTCCTTCTGCGTCTGCTTTCTGGTGCGGATCTTCCAGAAGCTGCCAGATATATTAAGCTTCTCTATATCGTCTTTTTTCTTATCTCCAGTTGTCACATTCTGAACTTCTTTCGTTCCTGCTTTTACACTCTGTGCAGTCACATTATGTATTTGTCTGTCTTTACTGCCTTCTGATTTTATACTTTGTACAGCCTGTGCTTCCTTACCCTGCACGACGACAGCTTTCTCAAATACCGTCTGATTATATGGATACTTAAGACTGTCATATTCACTGTCTGAAATCGTCTGATCTGTTACATATGCCATCGGGAGTACCTCTTTATTTTCATAAACTGCCACTTTCCCATCCTGCATGATCTTCCGGTATCCCGGTACATTTTTCTCTGAAAGGATATAACGCACACCCATCAGGGAACGGAACTCAGGATTCTCCGACACTGACTGCATCATCAGATTGCGGAATGGCTGTTCCACTCCGAAAGTATCTTTTCTGAAATTCTGATACTCTGTACTGTACGCTGAAGAATAAATGGATGACAGATACTGCTTTCTTCCACGGATACGGTTTAAATCTGCCGCCTTGAATCTGGAATTTCCGACCTCTTCAATGCGATACATTCCAGAATCGCCATTTGCTTTTGTCATCTTCTTTTCTATTTTCTGTTCCAATCGGCTGTATGAACGGTTCGTTACTGTTTTATAAAATTCCGGTTCCAGAACGCGGGTTTTATTTGGCATACAGACAGTTAAAAATACAGTCAGAAAACAGACAGACGGAACGAGCAGCCACAGCTCCTGCCCTTTCTTTTTCCGGCAGACAGCCAAATAACAGAATGCAAGATAAAACACCTGCAATGCGATACCTTCTGCCAGCAATATAAAACTATATTTCGTATCTGTATGCCAGACAAAAAGCAATGTCACCAGATATGCTACGGCACTTATCTTTACATTTACCTGTTTCTCCGTCTGTTTCTTTATGTATATGGCAATCATATAGCAGAATAATGGCAGAAACGGAATCCATACTTTTCCGCGGATATATAAGCCG
>OGPW01002585.1_pt1 | contig 10066 bp, 7 predicted proteins | sample 1553061 | NCBI WGS metagenome assembly OGPW01 (sample SAMEA2580292, study PRJEB22360) | human gut metagenome | biome: human gut; feature: human-associated habitat; material: faeces | place: Denmark | collected 2008/2010
CGGCTGTTTTGTATGCATGTAGGGGCCGGGCATGCCCGGCCCTGCCGTATAAGGCAGACGAGTGCTTGCGGAAAGCCGCGGGCCGCACATGTGCGGCCCCTACAAGGCCGCTTTTCTTTAGTTATTCTTGTAATAATTGATCAGGCAGCCGTCCGCCAGGATCCGGCGCTCGGCGTCGGTCATCGCGCCGAGCTTGACGGTGAACTTCACCAGACCGCCGTTCGGCTTGACGGCCACGGCGTCCAGTTCGTCCGCGGCCTCCAGCAGAGCCTTGCGGACGCCGGGCAGGTAGACGTAATCGCCGTTGTCCAGCGCGCCGGGGTTCTCCACCAGGAACGGCAGCATGCCCCAGTTGATGCAGTTGGAGCGGTAGCGCTTTGTGGCATACTCGCAGGCAAAGTTGGCCGCGCCGCCCAGCACGCGCTGGCAGCTGGCGGCCTGCTCACGGGCGGAGCCGTCGCCGGGCTTGTTGGCAAAAATGGCCGAGCCAATGTTGGTGTTGGCCGCGTCGGGCGCGTAGCCCAGCTTCTTCAAATCGTCGTAGACACGCGCAACCTCGGCGGGCAGCTCACCTGCCTTACGCTGTTCGTCCAACGCCTTCACGGCCTTGGCGTTCGGCACGTAGGCCGGATCCTTGCGGGAGAGGGTGAACTCCGCCAGCCGCAGCGGGTTGGAGCGGAAGGACGACGTCTCGCCCGACGGGATCAGCTCGTCCGTCGTTGTGACGGGGTCGGTGATGTAGCTGACAATTTTGACCAGCAGGTCGTCGGTCAGAGCGGGCTGCTCGGGCCAGTCCTTGATGTTCGGGCCGAATTTCAGCGCGTAGTCCGGCTCCGGATGACCCCAGCCGTTGTAGACGCGCTTGTCGTAGACACCCTGCTCAAAGTGGTAGTCGGGCACGGTGTACTCCACGTCGGTCACCTCGCTGGCGGCGGTCAGGTAGCCGCCGTTGGCCGCGGGGGCCGCAATGGAGCGGGCATCCATCAAGGCGACGGCGCTGATCTGGCCCTCGCCGGGCTTGGAGCCCTCGCGGTTCGGGAAGTTGCGGGTCGTGTGGCGGATGGAGAACTCGCCGTTGGCCGGGGTGTCGCCCGCGCCGAAGCAGGGGCCGCAGAAGCACTCGCGGAAGATGCCGCCGGCGGAGACAATGTCCGCCACAGCGCCGTTTTTGACCAGCTCCAGATAGGTCGGCATGCTGTCGGGGTAGACGCTGAACTTGAACTCACCGTTGCCGCAGCTCTTGCCCTTGATGATGTCCGCCACGGCGCAGATATTTTCATACGTGCCGCCGGAGCAGCCGGCCACAACGCCCTGGTCAACGTAGATGCGGCCATCGTCGCAGATCTTGCCGACGAGGTCCATCTCGACCTTGCCGCCCAGCTGCCTGTTGGCCCGGTCCTGCGCCGCCTGCAGGATCTCTTTGGCGTTGGCCTTCAGCTCGCGGATCGGGTAGGCGTAGCTGGGGTGCATCGGCAGCGCGATCATGCACTCGACGGTGGAGAGGTCCAGCTCAATGCAGCCGTCGTAGTAGGCCACGTCGGCGGGCTTCAATTCCTTATAAGCCTCGGGGCGGCCATGCTGCACAAAATATTCCTTCGTGGTATCGTCGGTCTGCCAGATGGAGGACCAACAGGTCGTCTCGGTGGTCATGACGTCGATGCCGTTTCGGTAGTCGGCACTCAGGTTTGCCACGCCGGGGCCGACGAACTCCATGACCTTGTTCTTCACATAGCCGTTGGCGTAGGTCGCGGCAACCAGCGCCAGCGCGACGTCGTGCGGGCCGACGCCCGGAGCGGGCTTGCCGGTCAGGTAGATGGCAACGACCCCGGGATAGCTCATATCGTAGGTGCGGCCCACGAGCTGCTTGGCCAGCTCGCCGCCGCCCTCGCCGACGGCCATCGTGCCGAGGGCGCCGTAGCGGGTGTGGGAGTCAGAACCCAGGATCATCCGCCCGCAGCCGGACATCATCTCGCGGTTGTAGCTGTGGATGACGGCCATGTTCGGCGGAACATAGATGCCGCCGTATTTGTGGGCAGCGGACAGGGCAAACTGGTGGTCGTCCTCGTTGATGGTGCCGCCGACAGCGCAGAGGCTGTTGTGGCAGTTCGTCATGACGTAGGGCAGCGGGAACTCCGTCATGCCGGACGCGCGGGCCGTCTGGATGATGCCGACATAGGTGATGTCGTGGCTGGTCATCGAGTCGAACTTCATGCGCAGGTCCTGCATGGAGTCACCGGTATTATGGGCCTTCAAAATGCCATAGGCGATGGTGCCTTTTTTGGCGTCTGCCTCGGTGACGCCCGCCGGGGCGGAAGTCTGAGGCACGCCGTTTACAAGGTATACGCCGGTGTCGTGCAGCTTCATGGGAAAACCTCCGTTTTGTATGTATCGCAAAAGCCTTCCCCCCGCGGGGGAAGGTGGCGCGCAGCGCCGGATGAGGGGCAAGCCTGCCATATTTCCCGTTTACGGATTCTTGCCGGAAGGTCTGCCCTCATCAGTCGGCTTCGCCGACAGCTTCAGTCTCCGCGCTAAGAGCCGCCTCCGGCGGTTGCGCTTCGACACGCGCCTGCGGGCGCAGCCCCGAGGGGGAAGCCTTTTAGGTTACAGTCGTGCAATAACCGCCTGGGTAAACTCCTTCGTTCCCGCGGTGCCGCCGATGTCGGCAGTGACGACCTTGCCCTCCTCGACCTGGGCCAGGATGGTGGCATTGAGCTTGGCGGCCTTGTCGGTCTCGCCAAGGTCGTTCAGCATCATGGCAAAGGCCATCAGGATGGCGCTGGGGTTGGCCTTGTCCTGCCCGGCAATGTCGGGGGCAGAGCCGTGGACGGCCTCATAGATGCGGGTGCTGTCGCCGATGTTGGCGCTGGGTGCAAAGCCCAGGCCACCGACGAGACCGGCGCACAGGTCACTGATAATATCGCCGTAGAGGTTTGGCGCGACGAGCACATCGAACTGCTCGGGCTTCTGCACCAGCTTCATGCACAAAGCGTCGATGATGCAGTCGTCCGCGGCGATCTCGGGGTACTCCGCGGCGACCTCGCGGAAGGTGCGCAGGAACAGGCCGTCGGTCAGCTTCATGATGTTGGCCTTGTGGACTGCCGTGACCTTTTTGCGGCCGTTTTTGCGGGCATAGTCAAATGCAAAGCGGCAGATCTTCTCGCACGCGGGGCGGGTGATGAGCTTGACGCCGTTGGCGATCTCGTCATTCAGCATATACTCGATGCCCTTGTAGAGATCCTCGGTGTTCTCGCGCACGATGACAAGGTCCACATTGTCAAAGCGGGTCGGTACGCCCGGCAGCGTGTGCACCGGGCGCAGGTTTGCATAGGTGGAAAAGCGCTGGCGCAGCTGCACATTGATGCTGCGGAAGCCCTTGCCGATGGGGGTGGCGGTGGGGCCCTTGAGTGCCCAGCCGCACGCTTCAATCGCATCCAGCGTGCCGGGGGCGATCAGCTCGCCACTCTCGGCGGCGTACTCGGCACCGGCAGCAAACTCCTGCCATTCAATGCCGGTGTTCAGTGCGGCGGATACCTCGCGGACGCTCTCAGCAATTTCACGGCCAATGCCGTCGCCCGGAATCAGAACTGCTTTCATAAATAGTACTTTTCCCCTTTCCCTGTCTTACTCTGCATTTTCTGCGGTATACCTAACATACTACCCGCTTTGGGGCCGGTTGTCAATCCGCATTTTTACACAATAGGCACATTTTTGGCCGCCGGCTTAATTTTTTAAAGCATTTTCCTGAAAAATTTAGAAAAATTTTAAGTTTTTCTTGACGAATTTGCGGAAATGCTATAAAATCAATCTATCAGGCATATTGGTAGGGGGAAGCCAACAGTGGTATGTTCCTGTATAAGTATGCAAAGTATATAAAATTGGTCAAAGAGAGGGGTACGCATGATGTATTACCCGGACGTCCCGGCCCTGGAGCCGGATGAGCTTGAGCTGCTCTGCCACGAATATCTGGAACACAACGCCACCCTTGACCCGCATCTGGCGGATCAGATGGGCGTCAAGCGCGGCCTGCGCAATCTGGACGGCACCGGCGTGCTGGCCGGCATCACGAACGTTTCCAACGTTATCGGCTATGACAAAAAGGAGGACGGCACCATCGTGCCCATTCCGGGCCGCCTGGTCTACCGCGGCATCGACATTGACACGCTGGCCGCCGAGGCCGACGCCCATGACCGCTTCATGTTTGAGGAGGTCATCTGGCTATTGCTGTTCGGCTCCCTGCCCACGCAGGAGCAGTACGCCAAGTTCCGCAAGCTGCTGGAGCACCACCGCGAGCTGCCCCAGGGCTTTGCCGACGACATGATCTTAAATTCGCCGTCGCCGAACCTGATGAACAAGATGGCGCGAAGCGTGCTGGCCATGTACAGCTACGACGAGCACGCCGAGGACAACAGTCTGCCCAACATCCTGCGCCAGAGCATCAACCTGATCGCAGAGCTGCCCACGATGATGGTCAACGCCTACCAGATCAAGCGCCGCGTCTATGACCGGTCCAGCATGTACTTCCACCTGCCCACCGAGGGCCAGAGCACGGCGGAGCATATTTTGAGCACCTACCGCGCCGACCAGAAGTTCACCCACGAGGAAGCACATCTGCTCGACCTCTGCCTGCTCGTCCACGCGGACCACGGCGGCGGCAACTGCTCGACCTTCACCTGCCGCGTGCTGTCCAGCTCCGGCACGGACACCTATGCGGCCATCAGCTCGGCCATCGGTGCGCTGAAAGGCCCCAAGCACGGCGGCGCGAACCTGAAGGTCATGCACCAGCTGGATTACATTCTGGAAAATGTCGAGGATCCGTCCAACGACGACGAGGTCCGCGAGTTCCTGCGCAAGATCCTCCGCAAGGAGCGCGGCGACGGCAGCGGCCTGATCTACGGCATGGGCCACGCCGTCTACACGATGAGCGACCCCCGTGCGCAGATTTTGAAAACCCACGCCAAGAGCCTGGCCTACAAGAAGGGCTACGACGAGGAGTACGAGCTGCTGTGCAGCATTGAGCGCCTGGCCCCGCAGGTCTTTGCCGAGGAAAAGCACGGCCCGAAGAAGGTCTGCGCCAACGTGGACCTGTTCAGCGGCCTGATCTACCGTATGCTCGGCATCAGCGAGGATCTGTACACCCCGCTGTTTGCGATTGCCCGTGTGCCCGGCTGGTGTGCCCACCGCGTCGAGGAGGTCGAGTTCGCGAACCGTATCATCCGCCCCGCCTACAAGTACCTCGGCAAGCCGCAGGAGTACGTTCCGCTGGAGAAACGATAAGATCGGTTTTTTCCCGGTGCAAGTGTGCACCGGGATTTTTTTAGTTGCCGCAGCAGTAGGGGCGGATTCCATATCCGCCCGGGCGCGTCTGCCTGCGGCACGGCTCTGCGGGCGCATATAAAATGCACCCCTACGTTTTTTCCGGTTACACAAACACCGCCTGCACCAGCACCATATACAGGGCGGTGCCCACGGCAATGCTGAGCAGCGTGTTCTTCTCCCACAGGTGCAGCCCCACCACGGCGGCCCCGGCAAGCAGCTCCGGCAGGCCGTGGGTGGGGCCGAGCAGGTCCACGCCGCGCAGGCAGTAGACGACAAGCATCGCCATGATGGCGCAGGGCAGCACAAAGGCGTAACGAATCGTTTTCACTTTCCTTTTTTCCTTTAAGGCAACACCGCATAACTCCCGCCTTACGGCTTAAGCATCGCCCTGGGGACCCTGCGGCTGCCGCCTCGTTTTACGCCTTCTCGCTCTCCCACCGGGCCACCAGCGGGGCGGCCACAGCGGAAAGCGCCTCCCGTGCGGTGTTGATGACATTCACGTCCACGGGGGTCAGCTTGTCGGCCTTTTTGTGCTTCAGAACGCGCTCCAGCGTTCTTTCTGCTTCTTTGATTTTAGTACGGGTCTCGCGGTCCAGCGCCTTGCCGGCCTTGCTGCCCAGCGCGGCGTTCACGCGGTAAAGCGCGGCCTCGCCGGCGTTCAGCGCCTCCAGCGCGGCCTTGCGCTCCTTGTCCTGCCCGGCAAAGGCGGCGGCGTTCTCCTTGGCGCGTTTGATCTCGTCCTCGGTCAGGTTCGATGTGCCCGAGATCGTGATGCTCTGCTGCTTGCCGGTGTCCATGTCGCGCGCCTTGACCTTGACAATGCCGTTGGCGTCGATGTCAAACGTGACCTCGATCTTCGGCACGCCCGCCCAAGCGCGCTTGATGCCGCGCAGCGTGAAGGTACCCAGCAGCTTATTGTCCCTGGCAAACTCGCGCTCGCCCTGCAGCACTTTAATTTGCACCGTGTTCTGGAACGGCGCGGCGGTGGTGAATACCTTGCTGAACCGCGTCGGGATCGTGGAGTTGCGCTCGATCAAATGCGTTGCCACGCCGCCGACGGTCTCGATGGAAAGGGTCAGCGGGGTCACGTCCATCAGCAGCAGATCCTCGCCGGGGCCGGAGAGCATCTCGCCGCCCAGACGTCCGGCCTGCACCGCCGCGCCCAGTGCAACGCACTCGTCTGGGTTCAGCGATTTGGACGGCTCCAGACCGGTCATCCGCACGACCTTGGCCTGCACCGCCGGGATGCGGGTCGAGCCGCCGACCAGCAAAACCTGATCCAGGTCGCTGGCCGAAAGGCGTGCGTCGCTCAGGGCGTTGCGCACGGGCAGGGCGGTGCGCTCGATCAAATCGGCGCAAAGCTCCTCAAATTTAGCGCGTGTCAGCGTAGTTTGCAGGTGCAGCGCACCGTCTGCCGCCATCGTGAAGAACGGCAGATTGATGTCGGTCTGCTTCGCGCTGGAAAGCTCTTTTTTCGCCTTTTCGGCCTCCTCGCGCAGGCGCTGCATCGCCACGCGGTCATTCGTCAGGTCCACGCCGTGTTCGGCCCTGCATCGGTCTGCCAGCCAGTTGACGATGCGCTCGTCAAAGTCGTCGCCGCCCAGAAAGTTATCGCCGCAGGTCGAGAGCACCTGCACGATGCCGTCGCCGATGCGGATGAGCGACACGTCAAATGTGCCGCCGCCGAGGTCGTAGACCATGACGGTCTGGGTGCGGCCATTGTCCAGCCCGTAGGCCAGCGCCGCGGCTGTCGGCTCGTTGATGATGCGGCGCACGTCCAGCCCGGCAATGTGCCCGGCGTCCTTCGTGGCCTGGCGCTGGGCATCGTTAAAGTAGGCGGGCACGGTAATGACTGCCTCGGTAACAGGCTCACCGAGATACGCCTCGGCATCGGCCTTCAGTTTTTGCAGGATGAGGGCGCTCAGCTCCTGCGGCGTGTAGCATTTTCCGTCGATGGGCACGCGGGTCTCACTGCCCATCAGCCGCTTGACGCTGGACACGGTGCGGGGAGCGTTCGTCACGGCCTGGCGCTTGGCGGGCTCGCCCACCAGCCGTTCTCCCACCTTGGTGAACGCGACGACAGAGGGCGTCGTGCGCTGCCCCTCGGCGTTGGGGATGACGACGGGCTTGCCGCCCTCGACCACCGCCACACAGCTGTTGGTAGTCCCCAGGTCAATTCCGATTATTTTTGCCATGGTGGTGCTTGTCCTTTCAAAAAAGACACTTTTGAATCATAATTCTATTGTAGTGCCTGCCGCCGGGAAAAGTGTTGCGATTTCGTAAATAAATTGAGGAGAATTTTATAAACCTGCGGGGCCACCTTCCCCCTCGGGGGAAGGCTAAGAAAATGTTGACGCACACGCCCCAACGTGCTATAGTTAGTTTAAAGCACTAAAGAGGGGGATTCCTATGGCACGCACCGCAACGGTCACCCGCAATACGCGAGAGACACAGATCATGCTGACGATTGACCTGGACGGCACCGGCAGGGCTGACCTGCACACGGGCATCGGCTTTTTTGACCACATGCTGGACGGCTTCGCCCGCCACGGCCTGTTTGATGTAAGCGTCACCTGCCGCGGCGACCTGGACGTAGACTGCCACCACACAATTGAGGACATCGGCATTGCGCTGGGCACGGGCATAAAAGAAGCGCTGGGCGACAAGGCCGGGCTGGTGCGGTACGGCAGCTGCATGCTGCCGATGGACGAGACGCTGGCACTCTGCGCCGTCGATCTGGGCGGGCGGCCCTACTTTGTGTACGACGCCAGCTTTGCAGGCCAGAGCTGCGGCGGCATGGACACCCAGATGGCGCGGGAGTTTTTCTACGCCGTATCGTACAGCGCCATGATGAACCTGCATCTGAAGGTGCTCTACGGGGAGAATGACCACCATAAGCTGGAGGCCATGTTCAAGGCGTTTGCCAAGGCGCTGGACGCCGCGACGCGCAGAGATGCGCGGATCGACGGCGTTTTGTCCACCAAGGGGACGCTGTAAGGGAGATGCTCGGCGGCGGGAACGACGGGTGCCTATAGAATCCGCCCGCGGCCGCTTCCCGCCGTGGACAGCATATACATTAGGAGGGAAAGCAGTATGTACAAGGACATCATCGACACCATCGGCTTTGTGGAGCGCTACGACCCCGAGCTGGGCGCGGCTATGCAGCGTGAGCTGGGCCGCCAGCGGCAGAACATTGAGCTGATCGCCAGCGAGAACATCGTTTCCCCCGCCGTCATGGCGGCCATGGGCAGCGTGCTGACGAACAAGTACGCGGAAGGGTACCCCGGCCACCGTTATTACGGCGCCTGCCAGTACGTCGATCAGGTCGAGCAGATCGCCATTGACCGCGCCTGCAAGCTGTTCGGTGCGAAGTATGCCAACGTCCAGCCGCACTCCGGCGCACAGGCCAACCTGGCCGTCTACTTTGCGCTGCTGAACGTCGGCGACACCGTCATGGGCATGGACCTGTCCCAGGGCGGCCACCTGACCCACGGCTCCCCCGTGAACATGAGCGGCAAGAACTACAACTTTGTCTCCTACGGCGTCTCCGCCGAGGATGGCCGCATCGACTACGCCGCACTGGCCAAGCAGGTCGCGAAGGTCCGCCCCAAGCTGCTGATCGCCGGTGCGTCGGCCTATCCCCGCGCCATCGACTTTGAGAAGCTGGCCGAGATCGCCCACGGCTACGGCGCGATGCTGATGGTCGATATGGCGCACATTGCAGGTCTTGTCGCAGGCGGCCAGCACCAGAGTCCTGTGCCCTACGCCGACGTGGTCACCACCACGACCCACAAGACGCTGCGCGGCCCCCGCGGCGGCCTGATTTTGACGAACAACGAGTATATCATCAAGCGCATCAACTCCGCCATCTTCCCCGGCACGCAGGGCGGCCCGCTGGAGCACGTCATCGCCGCGAAGGCCGTCTGCTTTGGCGAGGCGCTGAAGCCGGAGTTCAAGGAGTACGCCCGCAAAATCGTTGAGAACGCAAAGGCGCTTGAAGCCGGGCTGACCGCCCGCGGCGTGAAGCTGGTCTCCGGCGGCACGGACAACCACCTGCTGCTGATCGACCTGACCGACGAGGACTGCACCGGCAAGGAGCTGGAGCACAATCTGGACGAGGTGCACATCACCGCGAACAAGAACACCGTCCCCGGCGAGAAGCGCAGCCCGTTTGTGACGAGCGGCGTGCGCATCGGCACCCCCGCCGTCACGACCCGCGGCATGGGTCCCGACGAGATGAAGATGATCGCCGACTGCATTGCAGACTGCGTGTTTGACTTTGCGAGCAAGAAGGACGAGGTCGCCAGCAAGGTCGAGGAGCTGACGAAGAAGTTCCCGCTGTATGAATAAGCCTTGATTGAAAAATAGAAAGCCGCTGCCTGTGGTTACACATGGGCAGCGGCTTTTGTTTGTGCGCAGGGGCGGATTTCCTATCCGCCCGCGGAGCGGTCAAGACCGCTCCCTACGATGCGAAAGATAAACGGGCGGCAACGGCAAGGCTGCGGGCCGGGTATGCCCGGCCCCTACAAGGTGGCTTTGTTTGTGCGTAGGGGCGGATTCCATATCCGCCCGCAGGCGTGTGCGGCGGCGGAAGGTTTACGGATCGCCGCTGTAGGGGGCGGCGTCCCCGACGCCCCGCGGAGCGGTCAAGACCGCTCCCTACGATGCAAAAGATAAACGGGCGGCAACGGCAAGGCTGCGGGCCGGGCATGCCCGGCCCCTACAGGGCATTCACGATAGCCACGCCCTC
>OGPW01002588.1_pt1 | contig 10058 bp, 6 predicted proteins | sample 1553061 | NCBI WGS metagenome assembly OGPW01 (sample SAMEA2580292, study PRJEB22360) | human gut metagenome | biome: human gut; feature: human-associated habitat; material: faeces | place: Denmark | collected 2008/2010
AGCGCCATGGGGAAATAGAAGAGCATCATGTCGTTTTGGATCGCATCTTCCACGTCGTGCCCGGCAAAGGCATCCGGGTACTGGCGCACCAGCTGCAGTGCGTTGGCACGTGCCTGCTGCGGCGAGATTTCGCAGGGAATGCCCTGCTCCGGCACATACTCCGCACCCACGCCCATGGTCAGACGCTTGCTGAAGGTACCGGGCTTGAGCAGGTCGGCAATGCCGATCTTGTTGCCGCAGGACGGGCACTCAAACACGCGCTGCGTTGACTCGCCCTCAAAGGACGCTCCGCAGAAGGGGCAAGGAATGCTCACATGCGTGGCCTCTTGGAACTCCTGCGCCGTGCCGCAATCCTCCCACAGCAGATGTTCCAGGACCGACTGATTGCGCCAGTGCGAATTGAAGAAATACCAGTCCGGGTCCTCCGGGCGCTCGAGTTGCGACACATGCGTGAGCTTGAGCAGTCCATCCACCACCGTCAACGGCGTATGGCGAATGCCCAAAGCGCTCTTGGGCTCTCCGGCGTCCGCCTGCCACGGAATGACCGCACCGCAATAGGCACACTCAAAGCTGCGCTTAGCCTGGTGCGAGTACATAGGGCCGCCGCAGTTTTGACATTTAATGGCAAACATCTCGTCCATGGAAACGTCCTCCTTAAGCACGGGCCGACACCTTAAGTATGTGGGCACGCGCCGAGGCTGCCCATACCCATGTGGCCCAAAATTGGGCGTCGGAATGGACGGAAAGGAGCGGGGTTACGGAGAAGAAGCTGAAGCATCGAGGTTCGGCTGGGGTCCATACAAGTCTCCCATTTCTCGTGTCCAAGAAATGGGAGGCAGTTCATGGCGGATTGGCGGGGCGTTTTCTATGAGCAGAAGACCTGGCCGTCGCTACATAATCGAGTTCAGGACCCTCACGAATTCCTCCGCCTGGGAGTGGCTGCTCAACCTGTAGTCGTAGCCAGTCATCAGCCTGTTGTTTAGAATCACCTGCTTGCCCTTAACCCTGTAGACACCGGTGACGTCATTCAGGTAGGTCACTTCTGTATGCTTGCCGAAGAAGCGGTTCTTCTTGAGCGTGGTGATCCGATTCGGGTAGATGCAGATTTCCTTGAATACACCGGCACCCTTATCCCTAAACAGCAATGTGTCGTTGTCCATTTCTATTCCTCCTTGTTGACGTTGGTTAGATTGCGGTTCGAGCTGTCATATTGTTTGATTGCCAGTTAAATCGACACTGCTCCAAAACCCGCTGATGCACACGCGGTTGATGGACACCGTTTGATTACCAGTTAGATCGACACTGCTCCAAAACCATCTTTCCCGCCTGGCGCACGAGCGACGTGTTTGATTACCAGTTAGATCGCTACTGCTCCAAAACAGCCGCACGCGCCAAAGTTTCGCAAAGGCGGTTTGATTACCAGTTAGATCGACACTGCTCCAAAACATGCCGACGATGCGGTATTCGAGCGTCTTGGTTTGATTACCAGTTAGATCGACACTGCTCCAAAACTAACGTCCTGCTTGCTTGCAGCAGGTAGCGTTTGATTACCAGTTAGATCGACACTGCTCCAAAACGGCGGGTATGTCGATGAATACGACGGGCGTGTTTGATTACCAGTTAGATCGACACTGCTCCAAAACATGCGCATGGTGGCAGACGCCCAGAGAGGGTTTGATTACCAGTTAGATCGACACTGCTCCAAAACTAGCTGGGGCTGGTTTAAATCTAAGGTGGGTTTGATTACCAGTTAGATCGACACTGCTCCAAAACTGCCGCCCGTGATGACAGCACCCGCAGTGCGTTTGATTACCAGTTAGATCGACACTGCTCCAAAACTAGAGCTGGAAGATGGCGGCAAGCGAGGCAGTTTGATTACCAGTTAGATCGACACTGCTCCAAAACTTTCTGGATATGTATCACACGCATAGACCGTTTGATTACCAGTTAGATCGACACTGCTCCAAAACTGCTTCTCGTGGTGGGTATGGCTCCACAGGGTTTGATTACCAGTTAGATCGACACTGCTCCAAAACCGCACACGTTCTCGGCCATCGCCTGAAGCAGTTTGATTACCAGTTAGATCGACACTGCTCCAAAACAAGAGAAAGAGTTCGAGCCGACCATCGAGGGTTTGATTACCAGTTAGATCGACACTGCTCCAAAACTTCATGGCTTTGGGTCCTTTCCGTATGTCCGTTTGATTACCAGTTAGATCGACACTGCTCCAAAACCACGCCCTTGCCGTAGCAGTACAGGCGCGTGTTTGATTACCAGTTAGATCGACACTGCTCCAAAACAGCTCGGCGGCGGTGATGGGGGTATTGCCGTTTGATTACCAGTTAGATCGACACTGCTCCAAAACTTTGCATCGTTGTCAGTGTTGCCGCCCGTCGTTTGATTACCAGTTAGATCGACACTGCTCCAAAACCATTGGAGCAAATTCCCTACTGCGACGGGACGTTCAATCTAACCGGTCAGTTCTTTCAATGCTCTAAAAACTGCAGGTCAACCGTTAGTTTATGTTCATGTCCGTAAGACATGGTATCTTTTTTATTCTCTAGGAGCAACAGGCTCAACTTAAGAAAAAACACGTGATCATAGAGCGTTTGCAGCTCATTTTCCGTCAAAAAAGTTTTGAGATTTACAAATACGATCGTCTTTCTGCAGCCAGCGTCAAGAGCAAATGAAAGAAAATTCAGCAGATTATCAAGGAACGATTTATCTTCTTGAGGCGCTGCACCAAATCCTAAAAACTTGAGGTAGCGCTTCAAATCCCATTCTAAACCAAACCCCAAATCGGCATTGAAACCAAGGTTCAATCCACCTAAACGCATTTTTATTGCACGTTCAGCCTCTTCTACCTGCATGCGTAAATCTTCGTCTTCCAGAAACTCGCGTTCAACTTTTTTGGTGACTGCGGACATAAACGCGCGGTCATCCCACGGAAGATTCAGCGCATCGGGCACCACCATCAGAGCGCTGCCGGGCTTAACCTCCGTGTCATCTTCCCAAAGAGTGTAAGGCTCCGTTGCCTGGCGCCCCAGTCCGTTTTGCAAAGAAGTTACAATCCGCGTGAACAGGGCTGAGTTCTCAACTTGCAAAACCGATGTTTCCCCCGCTACCAGTTCCACAGGATTTTCCAAGCCCGAAAACACGAGTCTCATAAAACCAGGAGCTCCTCCATGGTATCGATCTCCTCATGGGATTCACGGTTGCCCGTTATGTACTCCATGGTCGAAAACTGAGACTCAGTCACACGAAGGACCTGCACGAGGCCGGACGGCGGGCGATGCTTCCTCAGTCTTTGCACCGCACTTCCCGCCGCCCCATCATTAACAACGAGCTTTGCATACACGGATTCCTGGAGCATAAGATAGCCGTCTTTTAGAAGAAACTTACGGAATACGCGGTAGTCCTTTCTCTGTGCAGGAGTGTCAACGGGTAAATCAAAGAAGACTACAAGCCTCATATATCTGATCCTTTCCCCGATACTCATACGACCTCAAACGGCTCGATTTCGTCTACCGACAACTTCCGATCAAGAGCCTTGAAGCAGTCAGCAACATACAGAGAGATTACGGAGCCCACGCGATAGGTGCCGCCTCGATATGCGATCCCCTGATTGAGCATGTCGACCAAAAGCAACTTAGTCTCCTTGGAGAACTCTCCGTCAAAGTTATCGAAAACAATACGGTCGACAAGAGGCCTAAAGGGCTCCATAAAATCACAGCTCAGGTTGAACTGGTTAAACTCGTTTCTATGGCAAATTCCCGTCTGCGTAAGGTATCCACGCGCCGCAATCTCACGGTTGACACTCGACAGCAGGATCGCATACCCGTAATTGAGAGCAGCGTTCAGAGGCGTATCGTCATCTCTCGAGAAGGACGGACCAAACAGGGAACTGAAGTACAGCCGGGCTGCATGTCCTTCGCGATTCGTCGTATCACCCGAGCGTACCTCGGCAACGATGCTCTTGAGTGTCTCCCCTTGCTCCTCGCGCGCGCGGGCATGAAGCACATCAGATTGATGCTTAATCTTGTCGCGCACGATTCGTTGCCATACGCGCTTTTTGATCGGTTCGCCCCACTCGAGCTGCTCTGCGATACGCTTGCTAGTGTTATGAGCCCCGTATAGCGGCAAGTATTGCCCAATTGGGTCGCGCTTCTCGTCAGAGACGACAAACGCGACCTTTGCTTTGGCAAGCTCCGAGAGCAGATAGGCGCTTATAAACACCTGGTTGGTCTGAAGGACGACCGACGAAATCTCCGAAAGGTGAACCTTCGCCGTGTCGTCCTCGCGGCGGACAACCATGTATCCGCCCTTGTACTGCAGTTTGCAAGGGCTAGAAATGACAGTATTCCTAAAGCCCGACACGGGTTCTTCTCTCGAACATGCCCGTTACAGACTGATCAACAATGTAAAAGTCGGTATACCGATCATTGAGGAGCTTAGATCTGGGAGGGCGGATTTTTCCGGCGTTCTTCGGCCCGCCAATCAAGCTCAAATCTACAACGTTTGCATCCGCATTTACGAGCTTAATAAGACCAAGAAGAACAGATCTCTTCTCTTCAGCCCGCAGTCCATAAAAGCGCTCATTATAGTTTGCAAGTTTTAGCCCCTTGAAAAGAAAACCACGAGCGGGGCCCATTTCGGATAGGAAGTCCATCCAGATTTCATCAAGCAAATCCTCACATTCCGCATTACCAATAGAACCGCTCAACGCCTCTAGCTGACGAATGGAGAAAGCAACTTCCCTCCCGTTCCTGAACTCTTCGGAACCAGTTAGGATAAGACGGCAGCCATTGATTTCGAATAATTGCTTCTTAAAAATCTTGTCGCGATCGATGCGGACAAATTGAAGCCTAGATTCCTCCGCATCCCTAGCCGCAATCTCATCAAGCAGGGAAGGTTCTTGTGCAACGCGCAAGCGCATAGACACGGGGACCTGGCAGAACTTGTAAAACGGCTTATCCTTCTTCAGAGCCTCGTAAATATAAAAGTAAGCAAACTGCTCCCTCGAATAGCTGCCAAACCGGTCGGCGGCAAGACCCTGCTTTAATGACAAACTGAGACTCTTGCCGCTTCTGGGCGAGTACACTGTAGCATCCCAAAACGCGCCCGTGTCCTCTTGCGGCATCCTCGAGACGTAGCACTGGCGATAGTTAAGCGCACGGCGAATGCCCTCAACCTCCGCGGCCGCATTCCAGCCATCCGGAAGATACTTCCCCCTATAACGCTTGACCTCATCGTCCTCGGACCAAGCATCGTCAAAGACCTCGCCCGTCTCGGGATCAAATCCCGCGGTCATAAAGCTATTGACGACAAAGCCGGCAGATCCAGGCATGCGGTGAGTTTTCTTAAACAACTCGGACTGTTCGCGCACGTACTTCTTTATCACATGCGAGTAGCCGATGGGGTTCTCGTACATTCCGGGATGACGCATCTGGATAAACAGGCCCAAGCGACATGCCAGATATGCATCATGCGCATGATGGAAATCGTTGGCTTCGCGGCATTTGACCAAGCCGGCAGCCTCACGAAGGTTGTGCGATACGCTCGCCTTAATGGGAACGATCTTCGTTCCCTCGTCGACATAGCGCGCCTCAAGCAACGCCTGCGCCATCTTGACCATCTGGCTCGTCTCCACGAGCTGACGCGCGACAAAGCCCTTCATGGCATTCTCGTTTATGGAAGAACGCAGCAGATTGCGATACTTTTTATCGCCAATGAGCTTCGCCTGGTGCAGCTGCTTCCACGTTTCGCCCATCTTCCAGCGAATGCTCTTATCAATCAAAAGCTGGTCGGTCTTGTGCTGATTCTCCTCGCGGTACACCAGCGCCTTGTTTTCAAGGCTGTCGTCCTTAATGTATGCGCGCGGGATAATATGGTCGACCTCGTACTCACCCGAACCCGCCATTAGCTTATTAAGGTCGATAGCGCGACCAGAATACAAGCATTTTCCGTTCTGCATCAAATAGAGGGTCAAACGCTCGTCAAGGTCCACGCCAGCTGCTTTGAGCTCCTTGAAATCGCCCATTACAGACAGGTCGCCGCCCTCGGCCTTAAACGCCTTAAGAGCGTCCTCGATGGCGTCCCAGCGTTTCGTGGTCCGCTTGCCCTTCTTCTTTTCGTCCTCGTCGCGAGTCACCTCGACAAAAACGTTGGCCGGCGCATGCCCTGCAATCTTCGCAATTTCGTCAACGATGCGAATCGCCTGATTCAGGCTTCGACGAATCGCCGGAGATCCAGGGAGCTCATTTACGCCCAGAGACTTCTCGTTTTCGGCATAGTATTTGCGATTATGCTCGTCCACTTTTTCCTGGAAACCCAGCGTATTGTCATGGAGAATCTCCATCATCACCATGGTCTCGCCCAAGCGCCGCTCAGAGCTGGGATTTCCCTCACGCAGCACGTCCATGATGCTCATAGAGCGACCGGCTTGCGTATCAATCCTGATGCCCGTCAAGAACTTCTCCGACATACGTCCCCAGCCAGTCAGGCGCTTTTTGCAGATCTTCTTAATCTGCTCGGCATCGAGCATTCCATTACCACTTGGGCCAAACTCATCCTGCAGTTTTTCCTTAAGGATCGAGCGATCCTCGAACAAGGTGTTCCAAAGAATGATCTTTTCGATAACCGGGTACTCGGCACGGCTCAACTCGTCCACGCCAAAGATGTCCTTGGCAAAGAAGATATAAGAACCCATCTTCGATTCAAGACCACTCTCGCCCTGTCCGCCGCGGACAACTGGATTTGTTGCGTCACCCTCTTTTACAAGCCAGTCCGCAATCATCTTGTAAGTAACGCGACGCTTTTTATGGAAAAGCTCATGTACAAGGCCCTCGCGCTGCGCGGCATCCAAGCGTTGCCAATCGTCACCATCTTCAGACCAGCGAACGCCATTGAGCTCATTCAGCACGCAGAACTCCTCATAGAGCAGAGACTGCTTGGGAAGCACCTTCTCGCCAGCAAGATACGTGCAATCACCCGTCATGCGCAGGATAAAGTTCTCGGCGCTCTTGTTCTTATCGATTACGGTATCCCAGTTCCAAGGCGTGATAGTCGTATCTTCCATGCCGGGCTTGCGCTCGGACCATTGGAATCGATGCTTGCCGTGTTTGTCCTGGGCAGCGTTTTTAGGCGTCAGCGGTCCCACATAGTACGGGATACGGAACGTGACCAGACTCTCAATCTTTCCAGCTTCATCCTTAAGGAACGGATAAAAGCGCCCCTGGTTCTTAAGAATAGCTTGCAGTTCCTCAAGATGCAGCTGGTAGTAAATGGCGCCGTTATCACTCGTCTTAAGGCGACGCAAAAAGCGCTGTTTGTCGAATGCGTCCATCATGGCGATATAGCGCTCATCCGTCTCCGCGCCCGTTCCCGTAAAGAGTTTCTTTACCGATTTGGCAAAGTCGTCGTAGGAGAGCTTATGCAGATCGTAGGCAGTGTAGCCCTGGGCCTTCGAGACATCATAGTCGCGCGAGGGGTCGTCTGTATTCGCATCATGGTATGTTGACCCACGGAAAAACGCATCATACGCCCCGGGCGCATAGCCGACAAACTTATCGGCTTTATCTTTCGGGGCGCCATGGACCAAGTACTTGAGCGTTTCGAGGTCGCGATTGTATTGCTTGTATTTCGCAATCATATTTTTCGAAATCGTCTGCCCCTCAGCGTACGAAAGAAGGCCTTGGAGAACACAGGCGGAGTAAACGCCACAGATCGCCTCGAAAAGCTCGACGCAATCATCGGGGCACGCAGCTTGCAGCGCCTCTAGCTTCTCGTCATCCGAAAGCGCTAGCTTAGTTGCCTCGCACTCAAACTCGCCAAACACGTCTTTGAACTCGCACTGAAGGCCAACGACGGCATTCGACAAACCCTTCGCCAGCTTTTTATTCGCAGCCGCGTCTCCAGTGTCAACTTTTACAAGCGCCTGAATGTCTTTTGCTTTTTGCGAGCGAGAAGACTTCTCATCAGCGAGAATCTTTGCGACAGCGCTTTCGTTGATTTTTTGAGCCTCATATTCCCTCGACTCGCACCAAGTCTGCAGGGAGCCATTGAGGCGCTTGAGGGCATCCGATGTCTTCGCCGTCTTCGCCGTCAGCTTCTCTCCCTGGCGCAAGAAGTTGCCGCGATGCTTAACGATGTTATGAATCGCAAGATACACCAAACGAAGATCGGCTTGTTCGTCGGTATCCATAAGGTAAGCGCGCAGATGATAGATGGTCGGGAAACGCTCGTAGTAATCGGCCTTTGTGAAGTCCTTGGTAAAGATCGGGTCGCCTTCAACGGTTCGCGACTGATTGAGTCGCATGAAAAATCCCGGATCAACTTCGTTCATTGCGGGCTCAAACAGTTTTTGCAGTAGATCCAAGCGCCAACGGCGCCGCACATAGCGACGACGCTGACCGCGATGGACACGAGCCTCAGAAGCCGGCTGTGCGGCATCGAACAGACGGCTGCCCCAGGTAGGCTGCTTCTTAAAATGCAGGAGCTTGCCATGCTCGTCCGTAACCGCCCAACCCACGGAGTTGGTGCCCATGTCTAAACCGATGCTGTACTCACCCGAGTAGTTTCTTAGATTCATATAGACCAGCCCTTCCGCGCTGTGTTACAGTTGCCTTGTCGATTACCAGTTACATCGACACTGCGAGTCAAAATACGGCTATGCCAAAAATGCCTTCTTCGGAGGGCGTCCCGTAGGGGACAAGTTGACTTGCCAGAGGGGTTCCGTTTGGAACCCCTCTTTTTTTTGATACTACTACCGCGAACGGACATTTTTTAATAGCTATCGGCAAACGTAATGTTGCTTAATGTTTGCGCTATGAGCATGGGTGTTTAATGGAGTGCCCAGGAGGTTCGCCCCACATCGCTCGTTAGCACCGGCAGACTATTGCTGCATTTTCTGAGCATCGGCGCACGACGCCCCCGCGCGAGCTACACTACCCCCTTAAACATGATTGTGAGGACGACCGCTATGCTATTTGTAAATCGGCTGGTACATACGCTTGTTCCCGGCGGCGAGGACGAGCCGGTCGATGCATCTTGCCGCACCAACGCGGGTTTTGCCGCAAGCCTCATCTGCATTGGCCTCAACATCACCCTGTGCCTGGCCAAGGGCATCGCGGGCCTGCTCGCCGGTTCCGTCTCCCTCATCGCCGACGCTTTCAACAACCTCTCCGATGCCTCGAGCAACATCGTGAGCCTGCTCGGGTTCCGCCTTGCCAGCCGCCCGGCAGACGAGGGCCACCCTTACGGCCACGGCCGCTACGAGTACCTGGCTGGTCTGTTTGTCGCCGTCCTGGTTTGTGCCGTCGGCATCAACCTAATCCTCGAGTCGGTCACCAAGATCATCAAGCCCTCGCCCACCGTGTATTCGGCGCTCTCCATGGCTGCCCTTGTTCTGTCCATGCTCGTCAAATTCTGGATGGCAGCGTTCAACCGCACGCTGGGCGATCGCATCGACTCCGAAACGCTCATCGCCACGGCGCAGGACTCCAAAAACGACGTCATCACCTCGGGCTCGGTCTTGGTGGCGGCGCTTATTTCGCAGACGACCGGCTTTGATCTCGATGGCTGGGCAGGCCTGGGTGTGGGCATCTTCATCTGCATCAGCGGCCTGGGCCTGGTGCGCGACGCCATCAGCCCGTTGCTGGGGCAAGCGCCCGACCCCAAGCTCGTCCAGGCAATCCGCGACAAGATCATGTCCTATCCGCAGGTCTTGGGCACACACGACCTCATGGTGCACGACTACGGCCCCGGTCGTCAGTTTGCCAGCGCCCACGTGGAGATGCCCGGCGAGGGCGACGCGTTTGAGCACCACGAGATTCTGGACACCATCGAGCACGACATCAAGCGCCAGATGGGCATTGGTATCACACTGCACTGCGACCCCATCGCGACAACCGGCGATGACTTGCGCGGCTGGGTCAAGCGCGGCGTCATGCAGATCGATCCCGCGCTCTCCATCCACGACCTGCACGAGCACGACGGGTTCGTTTCGTTTGACCTGGTGCGTCCCGACGGCTTTGACATATCCGACGAGGAGCTGCTGG
>OGPW01002605.1_pt1 | contig 10000 bp, 10 predicted proteins | sample 1553061 | NCBI WGS metagenome assembly OGPW01 (sample SAMEA2580292, study PRJEB22360) | human gut metagenome | biome: human gut; feature: human-associated habitat; material: faeces | place: Denmark | collected 2008/2010
CTTCCAGTTCTTCTTTGGTGGCAAAAGCCGTACCATAAATACGCTGGAGCATCTTGTTGTGTTCATCGCCGCGCCAGTAGGCACCAGCAATGCTCATAAGCTTGAACGCCTTTACACGGCCCGTGGAGGGGCAATGCGGGCCGGCACACAGGTCGGTGAAGTCGCCCTGGGTATAGGTGCTGATAACGGCATCTTTCGGCAGGTCTTCAATCAGTTCCACCTTGTAGGGTTCATCTTTTGCCTTGAATTTGGCCAAAGCTTCTTCCCGGGGCAATTCATTGCGCACCAGAGGATAGTTGGCTTTGATGATTTTGCCCATTTCTTTTTCAATGGCAGCCAAATCTTCCGGCGTAAAAACGTGTTCACTGTCCAGGTCATAGTAGAAGCCTTTGTCAATGGCAGGGCCAATGGCAAACTTCGTGCCCGGGAACAGATGCTGAATGGCCTGGGCCATGACATGGGAAGCCGTATGGCGAATGGCATGGAGGCCTTCTTCAGAATCCGGAGTAACGAATTCCACCTGGGCATCGTGGTCCAGGGTATCGCTCAAATCTTTGTTGACACCGTCAACCTTGGCCAGCAGGGCTTGTTTGCCCAGTTTCTGGGACAGGCTCTTGGCAATGGACAGCAAGCTGCTGCCTACTTCAACTTCTTTTACACTGCCATCCAGCAGTTTTACTTGAATCATTGACATGATAGTTCCTCCTCTATTCTTAGCCAGGCAAAACAAAAAACCCGTCCCTGTAATAGGGACGGGCCTAAGCTCGCGGTTCCACCCTGATTGGTTCGACAATACGAACCCTCTCGGACCCTTTAACGCAGGATTACGATCTGGCTTACTATTGGTTCAGCAGATGGTTTGAAGGTGGTTACCTGCCACTTATCCGGGTCGGTTCTCAGCATTCCGACTTCTCTGTACAGCATCTATGACAGCTTGTCCTTCGCATTACCTTTGGCTTTTGAAATTGGCTTAATTATACCACGGGAGAAAATATTGTCAACCCCGGAGAACCATTTTCCAAAAATAATCCCCTACGGGAAGCTTTTTGGAATAAAATGTAACATTTCATACATAGAAAGTACAATCTAAAAAAATGCTGAAAATTCTACTGCCTTCCAGTTTCCCCTACGCCCCCCACTCTGCTACAATCCATCTTATAAAGGGGGAGTTCAAATGGATCGTTCTGATACTATGCATACCATGTATGACAAAAAGGGCCCTGTGGTGGCCAAGAATTTTGAAAAACGGGGCTTTGCAGCCTATTACTGTCCCACCCAGGAAGAAGCTCTGTCCAAGGCCATTTCTCTGATTCCAGCCACGGATGTGGTTTCCTGGGGCGGCACCGTTTCTGCCACCCAAATCGGCCTGCTTGACTACGTAAAGGCCCACAACAAGGTGATTGACCGGGATACCGCCAAAAATCCTGCGGAAAAATGGGAGCTGATGCGCCAGGCCCTGCTCTGCGACACCTACATTATGGGCAGCAACGCCGCCACCGAAGACGGCCAGCTGTTTAACGTGGACAACAACGGCAACCGGGTAGCCGCCCTGTGTTTTGGTCCCAACCAGGTTCTGGTCATTTTGGGCATGAATAAATTTGCCCCCACCCTGGAAGCCGCCATTGCCCGGGCCCGTTCTGTGGCTGCCCCCATCAACACCCAGCGCTTTGCCATCAAAACACCCTGTCTGGTCAATGGCATGTGTGCCGATTGCCTGAGCCCCGACAGCATCTGCAACCAGTTGGTCCACACCCGCCGCAACGGCGGCCCCAAAGGCCGGATCAAAGTGATTCTGGTAGGAGAAAATCTGGGCTATTGAAGCCAAAATCCTATAAAAGGCTGTCCGTACTTGGGCAGCCTTTTTTGATTTTCCAGCTTGGTGAATTGGAGACTTCCTGATTTTCCGCTTTTTCCCGGGGTCTCACAAGGCGCCGGCTTTTACCCAAAATTAGCCCCTCAGAAGGCTGTTTATCTCTTCGTTGGCCAGTTCTTGCGCCTGCTGCCGTCTCCAATTCAGTTCCCGCGCATACTCCTGCTCGTCCAGCCCTTCCGGAATGTCCCGTTTCAGGATTTCCAGGGTCTCCTGTTCCCGTTCTTCCACATCGTCAAGGAATTTCTCCAGACTGGCCTGGGGATGTTTCAGCTCTTTTAAGAGTCTCGGATTATAATCCTTCAGGTCCTCAATCAACGCTTTCGCTCTGCTGCTGTTTTTACCCATTTCTCTCGCCTCCAAATTGTCTAAAATACCATTTCGTTTATTTCAAGCCTGGAAATTTCAGGTTTAAAATAAATTTTTATAGAAAAAGCCGATTCCCCAATCCCCATACCTACCCTACATCCACATTTCTTTTTGAAGCAATCACATGTTCCACCTTATGTAGAGCAGCCATTAAGACACTCATATAGCGTCTTGTAATATGTTTCATAGTCTACAGAATCCGGTAGTCCGGAAACGCCGCCGTCCCCAGTCTCAAGAATTTTCCAATTTCCATCTTCTAACTCGGCATAATCCACGGTGTAGTAATTGCTGCCCAGCCTGCGATAGTGGTCAATCAGCTTCTGCGGAGGCCTTGGGGTAGCTGTTCCTTGGCCCGAATTGCGACTGATTGATGCCGGTATATGGTTGATGTAAAACACTCGATATTCGTTTGTATGATTTTCATACCGTTTTAGCGGGAGGTACTCTTTAATACAGATACCGCCTGTCAGCAGGTCTCCCCGGTACTTGTAAAATTCTCCCATCCAATAATCAAACTCCTGCTGAGTTACCGCTGCATCAAAATATTTGGGGAACTTTGTTCCCTTAACTGACTTCACATAGTCTTTCACCATGAAGCGGGAGAACTGTTTCTGAAGCTCAGCCACTGGAATCTCCGCATGAAGTGGATAAATCAGCATTTTCGCTGTATCTGCCTCCACGTATGGATACACATTGGGAAAAGTATGCAGCAACTTATATTGTTCCGGACTGGTAATTAATTGGATATTCTCCTTCAGCAGCAGGTTATAAAATTTTTCATATTGCTCCGGTTTCATCATCCACCCCCTGTAAACCGCCCTTGTAAGCTCTGCGGGAGCAGTGGATAGAATCAGTCTGCCTTCCTCAAACCAGGCATCATACCCAAATAAAGTCGCTCGAAACAATCCAGTACCCAATGCTGCCAGGTACTCCTCTCGCAATTCCTCATCTACTTTCTTAGGGTCAAAATAACTGGAAGGAAAAATAAGCATACTCACCAACGCCATCACTACCTTTTTTCTTATATAAAACCTCCTGCATTCGGTGCCTGCGCTATACAGATTTTGTCGCTTCTTGGCAAAGTATCAAATCCCTCCTGTCTTTACTTCAAAATTGCCAAAGCCAGTGCAATCAGAGATATTGCCAGTGCCAGATAAGAAATATATTTGTCCATGTTTCTCCCCCCCTCCTCATACGATTCATACCACAGCCCGTAATCACCCTAAGCCCTATTGCCATTACGCTTTTGCCGTGTATATTCATAAGCAGCATCATACCGCAAGCCATTATCACCAGGATACGGCTTATCGTGCTTTATTTCTTCCCACCAAATTTTCTTAGGGATTCCCTCAGGAAAAGCATCACAATAAGGACGGCCTATCATGTCTTCCCTTGGATAAACAGCATAATGTTTGCACGTCATACATTTACATATTGGAAACATAAACAAGACCTTGCCTCTTGAATAAGATCTGATTCTTTCACAGCTAGCCACACTGTAAAACGTTTGCAGTTTTTAAAATCCCTCCAGTTTTTCTTCTCCCTTCAGTATAGCAGATGTCCTGGTCAAAAAAGCTCCCAGAAGTTTTGCTGTCGTTTTCTTCCCGGCTGCCCAGTACAATTTGAACCAAACAAAAAAGGAGCCCCTCGCAGGGACTCCCTTCTTGTTGCTTATTTCTTCGGTTCACCATACAGCCGGTTCATTCCTTCCCGGGTCACCAGCCAAATCCGGCCAGCCTTTCTGGCTTCGGTTGGCAAAAACCGGGGAGCATTTCCTTTATACCCCGTACATGCCTGCTGCACCGTAACAGGAGATTTTCCCCAAATTTCCGCTGCTTCCGCAGCTGTCATCACCTCATCCAGCAACATTCCATTCACCCCCAAAATGTATCTATGCTCTTATTATGCCCGTTTGCAGGCATATCGTCAAATGGTTCCCGCGCAGTATAAGCAACAACAGCTACTGCAACAATTACCCGAAATAGGGGCTTAATCAAGCTCTCTTATTGATTTTATTTCAGAAGGGTAAAAAGTGAATCCCTTATTTTCAATTCCTGGTACGTCTAAAACTATAAATTCATCTTCATCATCTTCTATTTCACCAGCTGGATAGTAACCGGACACGTGACCTTTCCAACTCTTTTCGTCCACGTCGATTATTTCCACGTTTCGGCCTAAATATTCATATATGTTTTTCATTATCGTTCCACCCGCCTTGATACGACATGAGTTTCTGTCTTTGGGTAGTAAATTGTAAACCCTTTTGTTCCTGCTTCTCGTTGTTATGTAAGGCAAACTACCTACTACCGTGTCTTCTATAACCTCTTCGATTCTATCCTCCGTTATTACTATGCAAAATTTATTCAATTCCATGGAAATTATTAACTAATTTTTATACTTCATCTATAAAAATCGTCAGCTTATTTTTCTTCTCTCACTAAAGGCGGGTGCGTTTTCAAATACTCTTTTTTTATTTCTTCTTGTCTAGCCATTGCCTCTGCAAGTAGTCCGTCTTCATCTTCCACGATTTCAAATTTCCCGTACAGTCCTTCTTTATCAAGGGATTGCGGCCTTAACATGTAGTAAAGATAATCTTCCTCTGACTCATCAATTACGCGAATGAAAGGTGGTTCAATGCCTACCACATCATAAATCACATTAGATTTTAATAAAGTAACACCTAAATCCGGACCTACATAACGCACTTTTCCAACAATTTTTTTCTTCACGGCACATCACCTTCTCTTAATACTTTTGATTTAAATCAAACATTGAATTTCATATTAGCATTTCTGTACCAATGAAGGGCAAATAAATAGGCATCAGATTTTATTACTCCAATACATGCAGAATCAATGAAACACAATCTTTTTCGCCTGCGGTATTAAAAAGTACTCTGCCAAAACAGAAGAGCTTTTAGCTGCCTGGCAACAACGCTGCCGCCGAGATAACGATTATGGCACACGTTAAATCCGTTCTTAGTCTTCATCGTCATAGCCCAAAGTTTTCTGCGTATACTCGGTCTGCTCAAAAGTCAACGCATCACCTTGACTTCTAACAATCAATGCAGGAGGCAGGGGAGCATTCACATCGTAATTGGGAGGAGTATCAGCAAGAACGCAATAATCATCTGGCCCAAAACACTTTCTTGCGGCTCTAAATTTTTTGACGGAAAGATGATGTTCGGCACAATATTTTTCAATCTCCGGTATTCGTTTATTCCAATACTTCAGTACAGACATCGAAATCCCTCCTTCCAATAAAGATTATATCGGCCTTGTGAACTATAGCTGATGCCACTTCATTGATAAATCGAGTTCTAATATGTAAAACAGCCCCTGCTGGTCAACTACTGACTGAACTATAGTGCTATTATTGATAAACACTGGAAACCTTATGGGTACGAATTGGCCCCTTCAGTATTTCGCTCACATCCTAGAGCATAACAGGGGACTACAAGGCTCTTGTCTAATGTGAGCCATACAACAGCCGTCCAAAGAGAAATTACCTTGGTGCGTAGCTGCTTTGGATACGGTGAACTGCTAAGGAGTTATCAGCCAGCACGGCTGACTGAGGAAGTTTATTTTCATTTTTTCACAGCCTCTATAACTCAACATTTTCTATTTCTGAAGATATTTCCGACAGGCTTTTACCATCAAAAAAAGGTTTGTTCATAACTTCCTCAATGCTTTTCATTGTTTCGTATTTATCACCATACCACACGTCGAATTCATGTGCTGAAAATGGGTCTACCCCACAATGAATACCCTTGTAATCAAAGAGTACGTGTGTAAATAAAGAACTGATTCTATCTTTTAAGATTTGGCTGTTCATAATATATCCACACCCTCCTTTCTTTCCTCATCGGCCAATTATCTTGTTGTTTTTCCAACAATTTCTTTATTCTCATTGCCGATATATCTCACCCTTTTGGAAGCAGTCTTTCTTGTGTTGTTCTATTGTCACTTTTATGGTCTTCAATTTCTTCTTTAGTATATTCATCTCTTGAATTCAAAAAACCGTGTTCCTAAACATCGACTCCTGTCGATCTTTTAAATTTTTCCAGTTGGCATCAGCTCCTTTACAGAGATTATATTCTGCCTTTGACTGCTCCTCAGTTGATTGCTGTGCCCTGGTTGTTGCAGTGCTAGTGAACTTATAAACTTTCTTCTCTTTGCTCTTCTAATATCAGTATAGCAGAAAGTATGGGTAAAAGAACGGTCAGTTCCTGCAGCAAGCTGTGTGCAATTCCACTTTTTGAGGGAAACCTGAAATGGCCTGTGTGCAAAATATGTGCACTTTTGGCAGGATACTCCTCCGCGCCCCTTTTCCGCAAACAAAAAAGAACCGCAGCCAGCCTTATTCAGGCTTGCTGCGGTTCTTGCTAAACCGTCACGGTTTCAATCCGAAAGATGGTGGAGATGAGGGGAGTCGAACCCCTGTCCGAAAGCATTGTCATGCAACTTTCTCCGAGCGCATCCGTCATACTTTATTTCGCAGCCTCATCGCCTAACGGCGGGCTAATCAGCTGCTATCTCGATGGGTTTCCCCACAGGCCTCCGAGAATTGGTCCATGGGTATCCTGCAAGTGTCGTCTGCTCTTCTTCAGCAGGAATGAAGAAGGGAGACGTTAGCATTTAAGCTGCTAAAGCGTAAGAATCGTCTGCGTTTATAACGCGTTTCCACCGTTTAATGGGGTTGATGGAATCCCAGCTCGCTTATCACACCACATCTACCCCCGTCGAAACCGGTACATCCCCAAGGGTATTTGTAACAATTTATTATAGCATGGAATTTCCTATTTTGTAAAGCTGATAAAATTCCCTGCCCAGTCTAAAAGAAGACCTGCCGCAGCAGGTCTTCTTCCATTCCTAGTTAAGTTTACTGGCTTTGTTTTTGCAGGAATGCCCGAATGGGGCCAAAGCCTTCAATCTTGGACAGTTCCTCGCCGCTCTTTACCAGCAAGGTGGGTGCGCTTTGCACCTGGTATTTCTCTGCCAGTTCAGGATGTTCTTCCGCGAAGATTTCCCGGAAATCAGCTCCCTTGGCTTTCAGTTCCTGTACCGCCCGCTTGCAGTTGGGGCAGGTATGGGTACCAAAGAGAATCCAGTTGCTTTGGGCCGTGCTGGGAGCCTGTTCTTCCTTTACCATAAATACAGGGCGTTCTGCCTTACTGGGTTCTGCTTTGTGCAGGTAGGAATGGGCCAGGTCATAAACCTTCCGGTCCTTGAATTCCTGTACCTTGCCGTCGTTCCAGTTCTGAATCGGCCGATAGTACCCGGTGATCCGGCTGTAGACTTCGGTTTTTCCGCCGCAGTACGGGCAGGTGTATTGCTCGCCGTCCAAATAGCCGTGCTCCTTGCAGATGGAATAGGTAGGAGACAGGGTGAAATAGGGCAGCTTGTAGTTTTCGGCAATCTTCTTCACAAGGGCGGCAGAGGATTTCCAATCCGGCAGTTTCTCGCCCAAGAAGGCGTGGAAAACGGTACCGGAAGTGTACAGGGTCTGCAGTTCATCCTGGACGTCCAGGGCGGAGAAGATATCTTCGGTGTAGCCCACAGGCAGGTGGGAAGAGTTGGTATAGTACGGGGTACCGTGTTCGTTGGCGGTAATGATGTCAGGATATTGTTCCTTGTCATGCTTGGCCAGCCGATAGGTGGTGGATTCTGCCGGGGTTGCTTCCAGGTTGTACAGGTCGCCGTACTGTTCCTGGTAGTCTCTCAGGCGCTCCCGCATGTGCAGCAGCACTTCCTTGGCAAACTTCTGGGTTTCCGGATGGGTCAGGTCTTTCCGGAGCCAGTTGGCGTTCAGGCCTACTTCGTTCATACCAATCAGGCCAATGGTGGAGAAGTGGTTGTTGAAGGTGCCCAGGTACCGTTTGGTATAGGGGTACAGGCCGGCCTCCAGGAGTTTGGTGATGACCGTTCTCTTGGTTTTCAGGCTCCGGGCGGCAATATCCATCATATGGTCCAGACGGCCATAGAAGTCCTTTTCGTCCTTGGCCAGGTAGGCAATCCGGGGCAGGTTGATGGTGACAACCCCTACGGAACCGGTGGATTCCCCGGAACCGAAGAAGCCGCCGGACTTCTTTCTCAGTTCCCGCAGGTCCAGGCGCAGACGGCAGCACATGCTGCGGACGTCGCTGGGTTTCATGTCGGAGTTGATATAGTTGGAGAAGTACGGGGTACCGTATTTGGCGGTCATTTCAAACAGCAGCCGGTTGTTTTCCGTGTCGCTCCAGTCAAAGTCCTTGGTGATGGAGTACGTGGGAATGGGATACTGGAAGCCGCGGCCGTTGGCGTCCCCTTCAATCATGTTTTCGATAAAGGCCTTGTTGACCATATCCATTTCGGCTTTGCAGTCGCCGTAGGTAAAGTCGCATTCTTTGCCGCCTACAATGGCCGGCACGTCCTTCAGGTCCTCGGGAACCGTCCAGTCCAGAGTAATGTTGGAGAACGGTGACTGGGTGCCCCACCGGGAGGGAGTGTTCACGCCGTAAATAAAGGATTGGATGCATTGCTTCACTTCTTTGTAGGACAGGTGGTCCACTTTTACAAAGGGTGCCAGGTAGGTGTCAAAGGAAGAGAACGCCTGGGCTCCTGCCCATTCATTCTGCATAATCCCCAGGAAGTTTACCATCTGGTTGCACAGGGTGGACAGGTGGCTGGCCGGGGAAGAAGTAATCTTGCCGGGGATGCCGCCCAGGCCTTCCTGGATCAGCTGTTTCAGGCTCCAGCCGGCGCAGTAGCCGGTGAGCATGGACAGGTCGTGGATGTGCATGGCAGCGCTCTTGTGGGCATCCGCCACTTCCTTGTCATAAATTTCGTTGAGCCAATAGTTGGCTGTAATGGCACCGGAGTTGGACAGGATCAGACCGCCTACAGAATAGGTCACAGTGGAATTTTCCTTTACCCGCCAGTCGTTGACTTTCAGGTAGTTGTCCACCAGGTCCTTGTAGTTCAGCAAAGCGGAGTTCACGTTGCGAACCTGTTCTCTTTGTTTCCGGTACAGGATATACGCCTTGGCCACATCAGCATAGCCCGCATCGGACAGGATTTTTTCCACGCTGTCCTGGATGCTTTCCACACCAATCAGGTCGTTTTTGATCTTAGGGTCAAAGTCAGCTGTCACCTGCAGAGCCATCATATTGATAATACTGGGATGATAGTTCTTATGCAGTGCCTCAAAGGCCTTTGTAATTGCCTTACTGATTTTGGCAATTTCGAAGTCTACGATTTTGCCATCCCTTTTTACCACCGAATACATGGCTGATTCCCTCTTTCATTTCGATTTCGCAATTTCTGTGTGCTTGTTTATTCTACCCCGTTTCCCGGGTGTTGTCAATATGATGTATTGTTTATTTTAATAAATACTATATATAGTATGTTTACGCTTTTTAACAATTTTTCACGGAAATCTCCCAAAGCCCCAGTACATGGGTTCTCTCCCGTTCTGAGTGTAAGGTCAGGTCCCTGGAAAAAAGAAATTTTGCGTTCCTCTTGACCTGTATCTTGTGTCAAGAGGAAAATTTTCCGAATTTTTTCAAAAACACCTGTCCAAGCAGCATAAACAAATATTCGCTGTCTAAAAATAATTTCACAAAAGTCAAGCAGCCAGCGGTTGTCCGCCAGCTGCTCCGCCAGGTTCCTGCTAAACGCCCCGGAGTGCCACCTTGTCCGCCACCGGCCGCAGCAATTGCGCATAGGCTTCCAGTTCTTCTTTGGTGGCAAAAGCCGTACCATAAATACGCTGGAGCATCTT
>OGPW01002612.1_pt1 | contig 9982 bp, 8 predicted proteins | sample 1553061 | NCBI WGS metagenome assembly OGPW01 (sample SAMEA2580292, study PRJEB22360) | human gut metagenome | biome: human gut; feature: human-associated habitat; material: faeces | place: Denmark | collected 2008/2010
GGCGAGCGTGTCATCATGGAAAAGGTATCGGTCGAGCCTGCTGCCAATCATTTTGAATATTAAAAATGAAAAACGGTCTGCGAAATAGCAGACCGTTTTTTTTATGGCTTGGTAACGATAAAAAAACAGGACAGCAATTTTGCTGTCCTGTTAACTTTAGGTTTCAGAAAGAAGCTGCTTTTCGATAAAGCCTCCGCCCAAAACGATGTCGCCGTCGTAGATGACGCACGACTGCCCGGGAGCCGGAGCGCGCTGCGGTGTGTCAAACAGGACATGGGCACAGCCATCCGGCAGCAGGGTGATGGTGGCAGGCGCATCGGGCGCGCGGGAGCGCACCTTGCCCTGCGCACGTGCAGGCTGATGCAGGGCAAGCAGCGGGTTTGGCTGGATGACGCAATCGCGCAGCAGCACCCCCTGTGCGTACTCCTCGCCGGTGCGGGCAAGATAGATGCGGTTGCTCTGCGGGTCGATGGAGCGGATAAAGACCGGATACCCCAAGGCAACACCCAGATGCTTGCGCTGACCGACGGTGTAATGCAAAAGCCCTTTGTGCTGTCCGCAGACTGTACCATCGGGAGAGATGAACTCGCCGGCAGGACAGCTGCCCAGCTTTTGCTCAATGAAGGAGGCGTAGTCTCCGTCGGGCAGCCAGCAGATTTCCTGGCTGTCGGGAGCATCGGCGCAGGCAAGACCCAGCTGATGTGCAATCTGGCCGGTCTTTATCTTTCCCGGCCCCCCCAGCGGCAGCAGCAGCATCGACAGCTGCTGCTGGGTCAGACGATAGAGCATATAGGACTGGTCGCGCTCCAGGCAGTCGGATTTTCTCAGCACAGCGGTGCCGCCGGGCTGATGCTCGACCCGGGCGTAGTGACCGGTCGCAACGAAATCAAATCCCAGCTCTGCCGCAGCTTTGCAGATGAGGGCAAATTTGGTGGAAGGGTTGCACAGGATGCAGGGGTTGGGGGTGCGTCCTTCCCGATATTCCCGGCAGAAGGGCAGGATGACGTTTTCCTCAAACTCTCGATGACACTCGATGACGTGCAGCGGCATCTTCATCTGTTCTGCGATGACCCGTGCGGACTCGACCGCCGCCCGATGCGCAGGAGAAAATTCCAGAATGACCCCTTCGACCTCATATCCCTGTTGACGCAGCAGATGGACAGCGACCGAGGAATCGACCCCGCCGCTGACCGCTGCCAATACCCGCTTAGTGGACATGGCAAGCCTCTGGGTCGGTCAGCTCACCGACGAATGGAGTCGGGTCGATGCCGTTGCGGCGGTAGTAGTCGGCAATCGCATGTTTGATTGCCTGCTCTGCCAGGACCGAACAGTGGACCTTGACCGGCGGCAGTCCGTCCAGTGCCTCTACAACTGCCTTGTTGGTCAGCTGAAGTGCTTCGCTGAGCGGTTTGCCCTTGATCATCTCGGTTGCCATCGAGCTGGTAGCGATAGCAGCGCCGCAGCCGAAGGTTTTAAACTTGACATCGGTGATGATGTCGCCGTTGATTTTCAGGTAAATTTTCATAATATCGCCGCAGGTAGCGTTGCCTACCTCGCCGATGCCGTCGGCGTCTGCAATCTCACCAACGTTGCGTGGATTGGTGAAGTGGTCCCAAACTTTATCAGAATACATCATATGTTTTTTCATCCTTTCGAAGATGGACAATCTGTTGTCCATCGGTCAATGTTGCTAAAAATTTATATCAATCAAACAGTTGTAATCGAAGAAATTACAGCTCGAAAGAAACCTCGCCCTTTTGAATCTGTTCCCACAGCGGGCTCATCTGACGCAGGGTGGAAACGATCTGCGGCAGCTTTTCCAGAATATAGTCGACATCCTCTTCGGTGTTCAAATCGGACAGCGACAGCCGTACCGAGCCGTGTGCGACCTCATGCGGCAGACCGATGGCAAGCAGCACATGGCTTGGGTCAAGCGAGCTGGAGGCGCAGGCGGAACCGGAGGAAGCGGCAATGCCCGCAAGGTCCAGACGCAGCAGGAGGGATTCGCCCTCCAATCCCAAAAAGGAGATGTTGCAGTTGCCCGGCAGACGGTTGGTGCGCGAGCCGTTCAGACGGCACATCGGGACCGATTGCAGGATGCCGTCGATCAGGCGGTCCCGCATAGCGGTCAGGCGGGGAGCGGTCTGCTCAAGCTCGCTGTCTGCAATGCGCAGCGCAGTGGCAAGTCCCACGATGCCGGCTACATTTTCGGTGCCTGCGCGTTTGCCTCTCTCCTGTGCGCCGCCGTCAATCAGATTGTTCAGCGGAATCCCTCTGCGGCAGTAGAAGGCGCCTACTCCCTTCGGTCCGTGGAATTTGTGAGCGGACAGGGAGAGCATATCAATATTCATTTCTTTTACGTTGATTTTTACGTGTCCGACTGCCTGTACGGCATCGGTGTGGAAGAGGACCCCTGCCTGGCGGCAGATGGCTCCGATTTCTTTGATAGGGTAGATGGTTCCGATTTCGTTGTTGGCAAACATGATGGAAACCAGTCCGGTCTCGGGGCGGATGGCGCGGCGGATGTCCTCCGGGTCGATCTGACCCTCGCGGTCCACCGGAATAAAGGTGACCTCATAGCCTTCCTTTTGCAGCCGCTGTGCCGAATGCAGCATCGCGTGGTGCTCCACCGCGGTGGTGATAAAGTGATTTTTGCCCTTTGCCTTCTGGGTGCGCATCACTTCTTTGACCCAGTTGTCAGCCTCGCTGCCGCCTGCGGTGAACAAAATTTCAAAAGGGTCGGCTCCCAGCACCTGCGCTACTTCGGCGCGTGCCTGTTCCAGCGCACGTTTGGCGCGGTTGGCAAAGCGGTACAGGCTGGAGGGATTGCCGTACTCTTCGGTCAGGTAAGGCATCATCGCGTCCAGCACCGGCTGGGTGATTTTGGTGGTTGCCGCGTTGTCGGCATAAACAAATCGTTCCATAAAACAGATCGTCCTTTCATCTTGGTGTAGGGTTTGTCGTCACCGGTTGAAAGTCGGTTAAAACAAGGAATTTTGAATCCGATTTAATTATATACCCGAAAAGTATATTTTGCAAGTGGCAAACGGCAAAATTCGCAGATTTTTACCATTTGCCCTAAAAGCCAAGGACTATGCCTGACCGGCTGCCCGCATGGAAGCCTGCACCGCCAGCTGGTCGCAGCGCTCATTTTCCGGGTGACCGGCATGACCCTTGACCCAGACAAAGGTGACCGGATGGCGCTCGAGCAGACCGAGCAGCTGTTCCCACAGGTCGGCGTTGAGGGCAGGTTCCTTGGCGTTGCGCATCCAGTGGTTTGCCTGCCATTTTTTTGCCCAGCCCTTTTGGATGGCGTCGATGATGTAGCGGGAGTCGGAGTAGAGGGTCACCTCGCACGGCTCCTTTAAAGCAGCCAGACCGGTGATGACGGCGGTCAGTTCCATGCGGTTGTTGGTGGTGCTGGCGTCGCCGCCGCTCAGTTCCTTTTCGTACACCTTGCCGTCAAAGCGGTAGCGCAGCACGGCCCCATAGCCGCCCGGACCCGGGTTGCCCGAGCAGGCGCCGTCGGTAAAAATGTCCACGTGTTTCATATTCTGCATCCTTTCTGTACAGCGGCTTCTGGAAAGAATGATTCCACAAAAACGCCGCTTTATGCTGCATATCCTTTATTATATGCGATTGTGTCGGGCAGCGCAAGTTTTGGTATAAGGAGAAGATGATTTTCCAATAGTTTGATTGTGACAGCGGCGACAAGATGCTTCTTGACATCTTTGCTGTAGAAAGGTACAATTAAAAAGAATAAATTATGATGGGTATTTTGCGCAGCTGTCCCTTCATACGACAGGCGCGTAGTTTCTTTTATATATTTTTATATATTTTATACATAGCCCGCACAGGAAGTTGCTGCGGACTTTAAAGAAAGCAGAGGACTGTGGTTTGACGAGCCGGATTGAGCAGGAACGGAAATGAGATGCAAAACGGCAGATGACACAGCTTTTGCCAGACAACACAACCGGCGGACCTGCCCGAATAAAGCCGCACAGGGGAAATGAGCCACTCTGCGTTGCAGGACCGCACACGACAAGGAGGAAATGCACATGAATGAAAAAAACACCGGTCCACAGCCGAATGCCGGTAAACCAAGACACTATAACCGAAAGCCAAGGCAGAACAAGGAAGTCGATGCGCTCAGCCAGGCGGTTCAGAGCGCAATCGAGCTGGTCAAAGAGCCTGCCGGTGGGGAAAAGAAAGCAAAGACCGGCGCTGAAAAAAGAACAGGGCGCAGCAGAAGCAACAATGCACGCAGCCAGCAGAAGGCACAGCCGGCAGAAAACCAGCCGGCACAGGAAGCAGCACCAAATGCAGCAAAACCGAAAAATACCCGCCCACGCACCCAGGGACGCCGCAAAAAGGACGGAAAAAAGCCGCTGGTCCGCATTATCCCATTGGGAGGACTGAACGAAATCGGAAAGAACATGACCGTCTATGAGTGTGGGAACGATATGTTCATCGTCGACTGCGGTCTGGCGTTCCCGGACGAAACGATGCTGGGCATCGACATCGTCATCCCGGACTTTACCTATGTAGTGCAGAATAAAGAGAAAATCCGCGGCGTCTTTATCACCCATGGACACGAGGACCACATCGGCGGCATCCCATATTTGATGAAGGAAATTGACGCGCCGCTGTATGCGACCAAGCTGACCTTAGGTCTTATCAAAAATAAGCTCAAGGAGCATGGACTGAGCAATCAGGTCAAGATGATGGAGGTCAAACCCGGAGACACCATCAAGGCAGGCTGTATGTCGGTGGAATTTATCCGCGTCAACCACTCGATTCCCGATGCCTGCGCACTTGCTATCCACACTCCGGCTGGCGTTATCGTACAGACCGGCGACTTTAAGGTAGACTACACCCCGATTGAAGGCGGTGTCATCGACTTGGGACGCTTTGGTGAGCTTGGCAGTGAGGGCGTTCTGGCGCTGCTGCCGGACTCCACCAACATCGAAATGCCGGGCAGCACCCCGAGCGAGCGCACAGTGGGCGAATCGTTCAACAGGTTGTTCCAGACGGCAGGCGACCGCCGCATCATCATTGCAACCTTTGCCTCCAACATCCACCGCATCCAGCAGATTATCGACTATGCAGTCAAGTACGACAAAAAGGTCTCGGTTTCCGGTCGCAGCATGGTCAACGTGGTGGCAACCGCCATCGAGCTGGGTTACCTCAAGGTTCCGAGCGGGATTTTGGTGGACATCGACGTGGCAAACCGCCTGCCGTTTAACGAGGTGGTGCTGATTACCACCGGTAGCCAGGGCGAACCGCTGTCCGCCTTGAGCCGCATGGCAATGAGCGAGCACCGCAAGGTGAAGGTGACCCCGAACGACTTTATCATCATCTCCGCAAGACCGATTCCGGGCAACGAAAAGTTTGTCAACCGCGTGGTCAACGAGCTGATGCGTCTGGGCGCAGAGGTCATCTATGAAAAGATGTACGAGGTACACGTTTCCGGTCACGCCTGTCAGGATGAGCAGAAGCTGATGATGGCTTTGACCAAGCCGCAGTACATCCTGCCGGTACACGGAGAGTATAAACATCTGAGAAAATATTCCATTGTGGCAAAACAGATGGGCATCGACGAGGACCATGTCATCATCCCAGCCATCGGTCAGGTGCTGGAAACCGACGGCGAAAGCTTCCGCTTTGGCGGAGAGGTTCCATCGGGTGCAGTCATGGTCGACGGATTGGGTGTAGGCGACGTAGGCAGCATCGTTTTGCGCGACAGAAAACATCTGGCAGAGGACGGCTTGATCGTGGTGGTGGCAGCCATCAATGCCAAAAACAAACGCATCGTGTCTGGACCGGACATCATCTCCCGCGGCTTTGTGTATGTGCGTGAGGCAGAGGATATGATCAACGGCGCACGCGATGTGGCAAAAGCAGCGCTGGAGGAATCCATCAGCAGCGGTGTCCGCGACTGGACTACCTTGAAAAATCGGATGAAGGATGAGGTCAGCCGCTATGTATACAACAAAACCAAGCGCAGCCCGATGGTGCTGACGGTGATCCAGGAGGCATAAACCGGCTGTGCTGCTTCAGAAGTGAGGCACAAAGATGAAAAATAAAATCAAAAGCAAAAAGAGATTATACCTGTTTATTCCGCTGATGGCGGTGCTGGTGCTGATGAACGTCGCCGCTTTTGCAGTGGCGGTCATCGGCAAAAATGTCTGGTTGTTTATCGCCTGCTTTTTCCTGCTTGTATTGACACTGGTGGGAATCTATATGATTGCCTCTTTAAGCAAGAGCATCAACAAGTTCTATCAGACGATGGAAAAACAGCTTTCCCCTTACACCAACAAATCGCTGCGGGATTTTCCGCTGCCGGTTCTGGTGACCCGAAGACGAGGCGGAGAAATCATCTGGTACAACAACCAGATGCGGGAAAAGGTGTTTGGCGGCAGCGACTGCTTTGGGCACAGCCTGGCAGAATATTTTCCGGCGGTCAATTTGCAGACCGAATGTCCGGTGCAGGGGTATGGAGTCGAGTACAATGGACACCAGTACACCGCCTACCACGCACCTACCGGCGAGGAGGACAACCGCCTGAATGTACTGTATCTGGTGGACGACGACAAGCTCAAACGCATCGCACGGGAGTACTTTTCCTCCCGACCGGTGGCAGCCATCATCCTCATCGACAACTACGAGGAGCTGCTGCAAAGCGCGCGTGAAAATGAACGCTCTCAGATTATGGGCGAGATCGAATACCAGATTGAATGTTATGTCGAAAACTACAACGGCGTGATTAAAAAGCTGGAGAAGGACCGCTTCTTTGTTGCCTTTGAGGAGCGGTATATGCGCAGCATTGTCGAGGAACGTTTCACCATCCTGGATACCGTGCGAAAAATCAACGCCAACGGCAGGATGCCCGCGACCCTTTCCATCGGCGTAGGCAGGGATGCACAGAGCCTTTTGCAGGCAGAAAAGTTTGCCAGTCAGGCGCTGGATATGGCACTGGGACGAGGCGGCGACCAGGCAGCGGTCAAAAACAAGAACGGCTACGAATTCTACGGCGGTGTTTCTAAGGGAATTGAGAAGCGCACCAAGGTCAAAACCCGAATCGTGGCAGCGGCTTTGATGGAGCTGCTCGATTCCTGCTCGAATGTGCTGATTATGGGTCACCGTTTTGCCGATTTGGACTGTCTGGGCTCGGCAGTCGGTCTGTATCATCCAATCCAGCAGATGGGCAAGCCGGTCAAGATTATCCTCAACAGCCGTGCCAACATGGTCAAGCAGCTGCACGCGCGTCTGCTGGAGCAGGGCTTTGATACCGCCTTTGTGGAGCCGGAGGCAGCGCTGGAGTATGTGCAGCCGGATACCCTGCTGATTATCGTGGATGTACATACCCCGCACTTTATCGAAGCACCCGAGGTCTACAAAAACTGCAAGAACGTGGTGGTCATCGACCACCACCGCAAGATGGTCGATTATATCGACAATGCGGTCATCTTCCACCATGAACCGTACGCTTCCAGCGCTTCGGAGATGGTCGCAGAGCTGGTGCAGTACTTTGGCGACAAATACAAACCGAGCAGCGCGGCTGCGGAAGCGATGCTGGCAGGCATGATGCTCGACACCAAGAATTTTATTCAGCGCACCGGTGTGCGTACCTTTGAGGCAGCAGCCTACCTGCGCAAGATGGGAGCGGATACAGTGGAGGTCAAACGTCTGTTTGCCACCAGCATGGAAGCTTACCAGGAGCGCTGCAAGGTAGTGGCAGCGGCAAAGGTCTACCGCCACTGTGCGGTGTGCGGTGTCAGCGAAAAGATTGACGAGATTAAGATGGTGTCCGCACAGGCTGCCGATGAGCTGCTGGGCATCGAGGATGTCGATGCCTCCTTCGTCTTTTATTATGAATCGAGCGACGTGGTCGCTTATTCTGCCCGCAGCATGGGACGCATCAATGTCCAGATTATTATGGAGAAGCTGGGCGGCGGCGGACATCTGACGATGGCAGGCGCCCAGACCAAGGGAATCGACCTGGAGGAAGGCGCACGCAGGCTCAAACAGGCAATCGACGAATACTATGATACCCTCGAGGATAAGGAGGAGCCAAAGGCTCTGCCTGCCCCTGACCCGGGACCGGTGCAGATGGTGCCGCCTGAGGAAAAATAGATACAACGGGTCACACAGTACCCGACGCAAGAAAGGAAGAAGATTGTAATGAAGGTAATTCTGACACAGGATGTAAAGGGAAGCGGCAAAAAAGGAGAGCTGATCAACGCAGCGGACGGCTATGCAAGAAACTTTCTGCTGCCAAAGGGTCTTGCTGTAGAGGCAAACAATCAGGCGATGGATGAGCTGAAGGCAAAAGAAGCCTCCAAACAGCACAAGATCCAGGTGGAAAGAGAAGCCGCAATGGAAGCTTCCAAAAAGCTGGAGGGTAAAACTGTCCAGATTAAAGCAAAAGCGGGAGCCGGCGGCAAGCTGTTCGGCGCTGTGACCAATAAGGAGGTTGCAGAAGCCATCCAGAAGCAGTACAATGTTACCGTTGATAAAAAGAAGGTGACCATCGGCGAAATCAAAGCATTTGGCAGATACACCGCCGAAATCAAACTCTACACCGGCATCAGTGCCAAGATGGGTGTGGAAGTTGGCGAATAACAACAGCGAAAAGCCGTCTGGGAAAGTATTTCCGCAGGCGGCTGCCTGTCTAAAAAAAGGATTTGTGCGGTAGGAGGGAAAACGGCATGGCAGAAGAAACCATCGAACTGGGCGCGGAGCAACTGCCCTTCAGCCTGGAGGCAGAGCACCGCTGGGAAAAGGGCGTGTTTACCACGTCGCTGAGTTTGGAGGGAGTTGAGGCATGAACGTTTACAGTGAACTGCTGGAGCTGCTGACGCCGGACAGCTTTTACCGTCCGCAGCACAAGCAGCTGTTTACCATCATGCTGGGAATGTTTACCGCAGCCCAGCCCATCGACTTTGTCACCGTGCTCGAGCAGGCAAAGGCGGACCGCATCTTCGCCAGCGACGGGGATGCCAAGGTCTATCTGACCCAGCTGGTGCAGGTGGTGCCCAGTGCCTCCAATGTGGAAGCATATGCCAAGCTGGTGCAGGAAAAATACTATATGCGCACCCTGATCGACGTGGCAAAAAGTATCATCACAAACTCGGAAAAGAGCGATGCGGATGCCCGCGGTCTGATGGAGTTTGCCGAGCAGAAGCTGTATGAGATTCGCCAGGGCAAGGACGCCACGGGACTGGTCAAGGTGGACCGCGCCATCTTTGAGCTGTACGACAAATTGCAGCGGATTTCCGGCGATGACAAAAACCAGTATGTCGGTATTCCCAGTGGATTTTCTGCGTTGGACAGCTTGACGACAGGACTCAATCGAACCGACCTGATTTTGCTGGCGGCGCGTCCGGCGATGGGAAAATCCACCTTTGTGATGAATATTGCCACCAATGTTGCAAAGCAGGGACACGCGGTAGCGGTCTTTTCGCTGGAGATGAGCCGCGAGCAGCTGATCTCCCGTATGCTTTCGGCGGATGCGCTGATTCAGGGTTCCCAGCTGCGCACCGGCAACCTGAGTGTGGACGAGTGGACCAAGGTGGCGGTGTCCGCACAGAACATTGCCCGGATGCCGATGTATATCGACGACAGTGCGGGCATCACCGTAGCGGAGATGAAGGCAAAGCTGCGCCGGGTGCCCAATCTGGGACTGGTGGTCATCGACTATTTGCAGCTGATGTCCTCGGGCAGACGGATTGACAACCGTGTGCAGGAGGTGTCGGAGATCACCCGAAACCTCAAGGTGATGGCAAAGGAATTGGATGTGCCGATCATCACCCTTTCGCAGCTGTCCCGTAGCCCGGACAAGCGCACCGGCGACCACCGTCCGGTGCTGTCGGACCTGCGTGAGTCGGGTTCCATCGAGCAGGATGCTGACTTGGTCATGTTTTTGTACCGCGACGAATATTATAACGACGACAGCGAGGACAAAGGTGTGGCGGAGGTA
>OGPW01002614.1_pt1 | contig 9979 bp, 8 predicted proteins | sample 1553061 | NCBI WGS metagenome assembly OGPW01 (sample SAMEA2580292, study PRJEB22360) | human gut metagenome | biome: human gut; feature: human-associated habitat; material: faeces | place: Denmark | collected 2008/2010
TCTTGAAGGCCTTCAGCGCCTTGGTGTAGGTCAGGTGGGGTCCGATGCACATGTCGACGTACTCGCCCTGCTGGTAGAAGCTGAACTCGGTCTCGTCGGCCAGGTCGGCGATATGCTCGATCTTGTAGTGCTCCTGACGCTCCTCCATCAGCTTGACGGCCTCGTCACGGGGCAGGATGAACGGCTTGATGGGAAGATTCTCCTTGCAGATCTTCTTCATCTCTTTTTCGATGGCGGCCAGGTCCTCGTCGGTCAGCTTGGTGTCGCCGAGGTCGACGTCATAGTAGAAGCCATTCTCGGTGGCAGGGCCGAAGGCAAAGTCCGCCTGCGGATAGAGGCGCTTGATGGCCTGCGCCATGATATGGGCAGCCGTGTGGCGCAGAACGTGCAGCTCTTCCTCCTGCGGGCACTCGGTGACGGTACCGTCCTTGTAGATGATCTTCATAATTGTACGCTCCTTTTGCAATTGCACAAAAATGCAAATAAAAAATGCTCCATCCCTCGCTTACAAAAGGGATGAAGCATATAGCTCCACGGTTCCACCCAAATTGCGCTTATATCTTATATAGTAAAAGGTAAGCGCCGCTCGTGTCGGCTGTAACGGGCCGTACCCGGCGGAGGTTCGCCCCCGCGCTCGGCAGTGGTAAGGCTGCGGGCCGCTGCAAAACCGCTTGCACCACGCGGCGTACCGCGGCGGTTCTCTCTTGTGCAGGACCTCGCATCCCGTTTGTCTGCCTCATGGCTTTGTACAGGATGAAGTTAAATTATTTATAGCACAAGTGGCCGGAGAAGTCAAGAGGGAATTTTTGGGAGGCATTGCCCCTCCCGCCAGTTTGCACAAAAAACTTTCCACTCCCCTGCCCTGCCCATGTAAAACGACGAAGTTACTAAATATACATTGACTTTACATATTTATGCAATTATACTGTGTGTATCAACTAAGTGAGGGCTTAGCTGCGTACTTATTTTATTTTATTTTACAAAGAATTAGAGGGAAAATCACATGAAAAAGCTCACTGCTCTGATGCTCAGCTCCGCTATGATGCTGAGCCTGGCCGCCTGCGGCGGTTCCGCTTCCACCGAGACTGTTTCCAGCGAGGCTGCTTCTTCCGAGGCCGCATCCTCCGAGGCCGTTTCCACCGAGGAGGCCGCTTCTGCTGACGCTGCCGCGCTGACCACCGTCAACGCCGGCAAGCTGACGATGTCCACCAACGCCGCCTTTCCCCCGTATGAGATGACCACCGACACTGGTGATTTCGAGGGCATCGACATTGAGGTTGCGGGTGCCATCGCCAAGAAGCTCGGCCTGGAGCTGCAGGTCGACGACATGGACTTTGACGCCGCCCTGCTGGCCGCCCAGAACGGCAAGAGCGACATGGTCATGGCCGGTGTCACCGTCACCGACGAGCGCCTGAAGGTCATGGACTTCTCCGACACCTACGCCGAGGGCATCCAGTCCATCATTGTGCCTGAGGACTCCGACATTGCCACCGCTGACGACCTGTCCGGTAAGACCATCGGCACCCAGCGCGGCACCACCGGCTACCTCTACTGCACCGATGACTTCGGTGAGGAAAATGTCATCGCCTATGATAACGGTCTGACCGCTGTGCAGGCCCTGAACAACGGCCAGGTCGATGCCGTCGTCATCGACAACGCCCCCGCCCAGGAGTTCGTTGCGGCCAACCCCGGCCTGAAGATCCTTGACACCGCTTACGCCCAGGAAGATTACGCCATCGGCGTTGCCAAGGGCAACACCCAGCTGCTGGACGCCATCAACGGCGCTCTGGAGGAGCTGCAGGACGACGGCACCCTGCAGGCCATCGTGGACAAGTACATCACCGCTGAATAAGCGCTTTGCAGCAAGCGGAAAGGCACGCCGGTACCCCGGCGCGCTTTTCTTTTATTTAGTGTGATTTTTCCCGGAAATATGATATAATACAAATATCGCGCTGTAGGGGCCGCATATATGCGCCCCGCAGCCTTCCCGCAGGCAAGAGTTTGCCGGAAAGCCGCGGGCCGGGCATGCCCGGCCCCCTACAGGTGTGCTGAATTCAAACAGAAAGAAAGGTTGTGTTGCGGATGGAAGCACAGTTTGAAGCGCTTTCGGAGCTGGTCAAGAACGGCCAGAAGCTGAACTTCGGGCAGGACTTCTTCGTAAAATTTTACCAGGCATTTCTCTACTCGGACCGCTGGCAGCAGTACATCAAGGGCGTGGGCACGACCCTGCTGGTCACGGCCATTGCACTGGTGCTGGGCGTTGTGCTGGGTGCCATCGTCGCTATGGTCCGCGTGGGCTACGCGCAGCAGAAGCCCCACCACCGCAACCCGATCCTGGGCATTTTCAACGCCGTAGCGCAGGTGTATGTCACAGTCATCCGCGGCACGCCTATGATGGTCCAGCTGCTCATCATGAGCATGGTCATCTTCGCCAGCAGCCGCAACTTCACGATGGTCGGTGCGCTGGCGCTGGGCATCAACTCGGGCGCCTATGTGTCGGAGATCATCCGCGGCGGTCTCATGGCCGTTGACCCGGGCCAGATGGAGGCGGGACGCAGCCTCGGACTCAACTACATGACCACGATGTTCGAGATCATCATCCCCCAGGCCATCCGCTCCATCCTGCCTGCGCTGGGCAATGAGTTCATCATGCTGCTGAAGGATTCCTCGCTGATCACGGTCATCGGCGGCAAGGAGCTGCTGTATGCCGCGCAGGGCATCATGAACCGTACCTATGAGCCTATGTTCCCGCTGCTCGGCGTGGCCGCGACCTATCTGGTGCTGGTCATGCTGTTCAGCGCGCTGCTTGCAAAATTTGAGAGGAGGCTGGCGCAAAGTGATAGACGTTAAAGGACTGCAGAAGAACTACGGCGGCCTGCAGGTGCTCAAGGGCGTGGACCTGACCATCAACAAGGGCGACTGCGTTGTGCTGGTCGGCCCCTCGGGCTGCGGAAAATCCACGTTCCTGCGCTGCCTGAACCGTCTGGAGGAGCCGGACGGCGGCCATGTCATCTTCAACGGCAAGGAAGTCACCGACCACGACATTGACCATGTGCGCCAGAAGATGGGCATGGTGTTCCAGCATTTCAACCTGTTCCCCCACCTGACGGTGAAGAAGAACATCACGCTGGCCCCCGTGCGTCTGGGCCTGATGAAGCAGCCCGAGGCCGACAAGAAAGCCATGGAGCTGCTGGAGCGCATCGGTCTGGCCGACAAGGCCGACACCTACCCCAACATGCTGTCCGGCGGGCAGAAGCAGCGCATTGCGATTGTGCGCGCGCTGGCCATGAACCCCGACGTGCTGCTGTTTGACGAGCCGACCTCCGCCCTTGACCCCGAGATGGTCGGAGAGGTTTTGGAGCTGATGAAGGAGCTGGCCCGCGGCGGCATGACGATGGTCTGCGTCACCCACGAGATGGGCTTTGCCCGCGAGGTCGCAAACCGCATCATCTTCATCGATGAGGGCATCGTCAAGGTCGATAAGCCGCCGAAGGAGTTCTTCGCCAACCCCGAAAATGAGCGTTTGAAGGCATTTTTGTCAAAGGTGCTGTAAAATAGTGAATGTATAAAAGCGGTCTGCCGATGGATTTTCGGCAGGCCGCTTTCTTGCTGCCTGTAGAGGCCCGCACATGTGCGGCCCGCAGCCTTCCGTGAAACGCTCGTTTGCCTTTCACAACCGGGCCGGGCATGCCCGGCCCCTACCATAATTATAAACGCTGCAGCAAGTTGATTCTTTGCGCAAAATGTGGTAAAATAGCACTATTACTATGGATAACTATGCAACCACGATTTTACACATAAGGAACAGGTATTTTTATGGCTGAAAATCTGCAAACCACCCGCCCGGCTGACGAGGGCTGGACTACGGTCATCCGGCCCAAGACCGGCTGGTTCGACATCGACCTGCAGGAGCTCTGGCGCTACCGCGACTTAATTATAATGTTCGTCAAGCGCAACTTTACCGTGCTGTACAAGCAGACGATCCTGGGCCCCGCGTGGATCATTCTGAACCCGCTCATCACCACCGTGATTTTCAACGTTGTGTTCGGCGGCATGGCCAACATGCCCACCGACGGCGTGCCCGGCTTTTTGTTCTACATGGCCGGCAATACGGTGTGGACCTTTTTTGCCAACTGCGTCAACAATACAGCCAATACGTTTGTGACAAACTCACAGGTTTTTGGCAAGGTGTACTTCCCGCGCCTGACGATGCCGGTCAGCCAGGTGCTGACAAGCCTAATCAACTTCGGCATTCAGGCGGTCATGTACCTGATCTTCTGGGTGTACTTCTTTGCCACGGGCAGCGGCGTCACCTTTACGCTGTGGGTGCTGGCTGTGCCGTTCGTCGTGCTGGAGGTCATGCTGCTGGGCCTCGGCGTCGGCATCATCGTGTCGTCCTTAACGACGAAGTACCGCGATCTGGCGATTGCCGTCGGCTTCGGCGTGCAGCTCTGGATGTACGCCTCCCCCGTCGTCTATCCGCTGTCGATGCTGGACAACTCCCCGCGCCTGCGGGTGCTCGTCCAGCTCAACCCCATGACGTCGCCGATTGAGATTTTCCGCATGGCTACCTTGGGCACCGGCACGGTCACGACGTTCGGCATCGTGTACAGCCTGATTTTTACCGCTGCGGCGCTGGTTTTGGGCGTCGTGCTGTTCAGCCGCATTGAAAAGACCTTCATGGATACCGTGTAAGAAAGGGGCGCGTAACTATGTCTGCAAATGAAAAACGCCCTGTCATCGAGGTCACGGGGCTGAAAAAGCAATACAAGCTCGGCCAGATCGGCGGCGGCACGCTGACCCACGACCTGCAAAGCTGGTGGGCCCGTGTGCGCGGCAAGGAGGACCCGAACACCGTCATCGGCACCGACCAGCGGCTGTTCGGCCAGACTTTTATGGCGCTGAACGGCGTTGATCTGACCGTCTATCAGGGTGAGGCACTGGGCATCATTGGCCGCAACGGCGCGGGCAAATCCACGCTGCTCAAGCTGCTCTCCCGCATCACCGCCCCCACCGAGGGCGAAATCAAGATCCGTGGCCGCGTGGCCTCGATGCTCGAGGTAGGCACCGGCTTCAACAACGAGATGACGGGCCGCGAGAACATTTATATGAACGGCGCGATTCTGGGCATGACCCGCGCCGAGATCGACGCAAAGCTGCCGCAGATCATTGAATTTTCCGAGTGCGGCGACTTCATCGACACGCCCGTCAAGCGCTATTCCAGCGGCATGTTCGTCAAGCTGGCCTTCGCCGTGGCCGCGCATCTCGACAGCGAGATCATGGTCATGGATGAAGTTCTGGCCGTTGGCGATATGAAATTCCAGCAGAAATGCTTAGGGAAAATGAGCGACGTCGCCAATCAGGACGGGCGCACGGTGCTGTATGTCAGCCATAATATGTCGACCATTCGTCAGCTTTGCACCCGCTGCGTCGTGCTGGACAAGGGCAGGGTCATCTTTGACGGCGACGTGGAGCAGGCCATCGCGGTCTACATGGACACCACCGACGTCAACGTTGTCCACTACGACCTGGCCGACGTCGCCCGCATGACGGGCAGCGCGGGCAAGCGGTTCCGGCTGGAAACGCTGGATTTCGTCGGCAAGGAGTCGAGCGTGTTTGCCGATACCGAAAAGATGCGGGTAAAAATCACCTGGCGCGTTTCGGAGCCGTTCGCGGGCATCCACATGAAGATGAACCTCCACGCGCGAGATTCGACGCCCGTCGGCATCACCCATCCCGTCGACCTCGGCCCCGCCGAGCCGGGCAAAATCTACACCTCTGTGTTTGAATTTGACCCGAGTCTGCTGGGCGAGGGACAGTATTTCTTCTATCTCGACATTTTTGACGGCGCGCTGGCCCACGCGGTCTGCCTGGATAAGCCCGTGACCGAGTTCGCCTTTGAGGTGACGAACAGCGACCTGACGATGCCCGAGTGGGCGTCCGGCTGGGGCCGCATCCACTTCCCGCCCGTCAAGCTCGTGCAGGAGTAACGCATGAAACCGAATTTGTACATCTGCCACACCGCGTATCAGGTTTTGGTCGACCTGCTGCGGGCCGGGCGCTGCGCCGGCAAGCCCCACACGATGGTGCTCTCCGCCTCCGTGCCCGACACCGCCGCGCTGGCGGCACGTCTGGACGCGACGGGCGTGGTCAAGACTGTCCTTGTGGACGAGACGCGCTGGCCCGGGACCGTGACGGGGCTGTTTGCCCACCGGCGCACGGCCCGCGCCTTTGAGAAGCTGTGCGGCTGGAAATTGAACCGTGCAGCGTTTGAAAATGTCTATATCCACAACGATTGGAGTGTGCTGGGCCGCTATTTGCAGGATTGCCGCGCCGGGTATATTTTGTGCGAGGACACGTTCGGCAGCACGCTCGGCCCTGACCAGCATCTTGTGACCGACCAGCGCGCCGCGGCGGATTTTTCCGCGAAGCAGCGCGGCAAAGGCTACCTGTACTGGGGCGACAGCCCGTGGTGCGTCCGCGTCGAGAGTGAGGACGCCGCGCGGTGTACGCTGTTCCCGGCGGACCGCATGGTGACGGACAGCAAGGCCAAACTGTTAGAGAGCCTGACCGACGACGAAAAAGCGATGGTGCGCCGCGTATTTTTGACGCAGCCCCTGCCCGGGAAGGCAGACGGCGCGACGCTTTTACTGCCCCGCAGCTTTGTGGCCGACGGGCTGATGACCCAAGCGGAGCAGGACGCGATGTTCAAAGCGGTGGCGGAAAAATACGCCGTTGGGCCGCTCTTTATCAAGACACACCCGCGGGACACGACGGATTACGCCGCCCTGTTCCCCGATGCAGTCATTTTGGAGCGCACGATGCCCAGCGAGGTGCTGAACTTCTGCCTCCCCTTCCATTTCGCCCGTGCTGTCACCGTGCAGAGCTTCGTCCTGCGCGGCTTCACCGCGGCGGATGAGAAGATCTTGCTGACGCTGGAGGAGGCGAGGAAACTGGTCTGATGCGCGGGGGAAACGGCATCCGGTCGGGAGGTTCTCTCCCCCACCGCCTGCGGGCGGAGCCCCCTCGCAGAGGGGGCCAAGGCGCCTTGCCTCCCTCTGCGAGGGAGGTGGCGCGGAGCGCCGGAGGGAGAGAACCTTCCCAAAGGCACCCGTGAAAGGATATGTGCAATGCTTTACTACAATCGAAAAAATGTACCGCTGGCAAAGCAGCTTCGCAGAGATATGACCCCATGGGAGCGTAAATTGTGGTATTGCTTTCTCAGAACCTTCACCCCGCGCTTCCAGCGCCAAAAGCCCATCGGCGGCTATATCGCTGATTTCTACTGCGCAAAAACAAGGCTTGTCATCGAGCTGGACGGGGCACAGCATTACACGCCCTTGCAACAGCAGACCGACAGTCTGCGCACAGAGTTTTTCGCACAGAACCATATCAGGGTTCTGCGGTTCACCAATTTGGACATAGACCGCCGCTTTGACGGCGTATGCCAAACGATAGAGGCGGCTGTTCAGGCCGCCGTGTAAGCGAGGTACACACATGAAAACAATCGCTGTGATCCCGGCGCGCTACGCCAGTACCCGGATGCCGGGCAAGCCGCTGGCCGATGTGCTGGGCAAACCGATGATCTACTGGGTCTACAAGGCCGCCAGGGCCTGCCCGAAGCTGGACGATGTGCTTATCGCCACCGACGACGAGCGCATTGCCGACGCCTGCAAAACCTACGATATGCGGTATATTATGACCAGCCCCGACCACGACACCCCCACCGGGCGCATCTGGGAGGTCAGCACCGTCGAGGACGCCGACCTCTACCTGCAGCTCATGGGCGACGAGCCGCTGGTCAACTCCGCGGCGTTCGACCTGATCCTGCCTGACACGCTGCCCGATGACCCCTATTACGTCGCAGTGCTGACGAACATTATGGAGCACCCCGCCGACGTCATCGACTTCTCGAACCAAAAGGTCGTGACGAACGCCGCACGGGAGATCCTGCTGATCTCCCGCAGCCCCATCCCCTACCCGAAGGGCACGCTGGATTTCGAGTACGAGAAGGTCACCGGCATTCAGCTGTACAGCAAACAGGCACTGAAATTCTACCATGATACGCCGAAATCCATCCTTGAAAAGGCCGAGGAAAACGACATGATGCGCTTTATCGAGAATGGCCACAAGGTACACGCCATCGTCAGCCCGTACAAGACGGTCAGCGTGGACACGCCGAAGGATCTGGCGCTGGTAAATGAAATTTTGAAGGAGAAGCAGCATGGCTGATATTAAACTGCTGGACTGCACCCTGCGCGACGGCGGCTATGTGAACGACTGGCAGTGGGGCTTCGGCTCGGCGCGCCGCATCATCCAGACGCTGACCCGCGCGGGCGTGGACGTCGTCGAGGTCGGCTTTCTGCGCAATGTGGACGGCTACGACCCCGACGTGACGGTCTGCAACACGATTGAGGAACTGAACCGCCTGCTGCCCGACGAGGGCCAGCGCGGCCACACGATGTACTCCGGCATGGCGATGCGCTCCAACTACGACATTGCCAAGTTGTCCCCCTACGACGGCCACGGCATTGAAATCATCCGTATCACCGCCCATGATTACGACATTAAGGACGGCATGGACTTTGCCCGCCGCATCAAAGAATTGGGCTACAAGGTCTCCATCAACCCCATCAACATCATGGGCTACAGCGACAAGGACCTGCTCTGGATCTTTGAGCAGGTCAACGAAATTCATCCGTGGCAGTTCTCCATTGTGGATACCTTCGGCAGCATGCGCCGCCGTGATCTGGAGCGCATCGTCAGCATGGCTGACCATAATTTAGCCCCGGACATCCGCCTGGCGCTGCACCTGCATGAGAACATGGCGCTGAGCTTCTGCCTGGCGCAGGAATTTCTCGACAAGCATCTGCGCCGCGACCTGGCTGTGGACGGCAGCCTGATGGGCATGGGCCGCATCCCCGGCAACCTGCCGATTGAGCTGATCGCCGACTATATGAATGAGTACTTCGGCGGCCACTACAACATTGACGACCTCATGGATGCCATTCAGGACCACATTGCGCCCATCAAGGGCGACTGCGCGTGGGGCTATACCCCGGCATACTTCCTGTCGGCCAAGTTCAATCTGCACCGCAACTATGCCGAGCATTACCTTGGCAAGGGCGATCTGACGAACCGCGACATCAACCATATTCTGGCGGCCATCGCGCCGAACAAAAAGACTGTGTTTGATGCCGCCTACGCCGACACGCTCTACACCGAGTACAAGAACCGCCGCATCGACGACGCAGGCGCACTGGCCGCCCTGCAGAGGGCCTTTGCGGGCAAGACCGTGCTGGTGCTGGCCCCCGGCGGCTACCCCGGCTCCTACGCCAAGGGTCTGCCCATCACCGGCCTGGAGGATGCCGGACAGCAGGCCGTGGTTTTCCATGCGGGCACCAAACTGGGAGACGACGGCACGGTGTTCACCAACGGCGGCCGGGTGCTGGGCGTCACCGCCACCGGGCCGGATCTGAACGCCGCGATCGACAGCGCCTACGCCGCCGCGGGGCACATCCACTTCCAGGACATGCACTTCCGCACCGACATTGGCCGGGTTTGAAGCCCTTGCGCCCCAAGGGGTGCTACTGCTGGTTGTCAAATTGGATGCTCCGGTTGGTTGCGTCTATCCGGGCCGTTCTGCTAAGATGAGCCCAAGAAAAAAGGAGGTTCATCACCATGGAATTTCGTGAACGGCTCTACCAGCTCCGCAAAGGGCGGGGCATCTCCCAGGAGGAGCTGGCCCACACCGTAGGGGTCTCCCGGCAGGCGGTACAGAAGTGGGAGGCGGGGGCCGCCACCCCGGATCTCAGCAACCTGTCCGCCCTGGCCGACTATTTTGCCGTCAGTTTGGACTATCTGGTGCGGGGAATCGAGCCCGAAAAGCCCGCAGCCCCTTCCCCTCAGCAGGCTGTCATCCAAAACTACTATACAGGCTGGAGCTATGAGTTCCGCAGCCCCCGCACCCTCCTCGGCC
>OGPW01002616.1_pt1 | contig 9974 bp, 9 predicted proteins | sample 1553061 | NCBI WGS metagenome assembly OGPW01 (sample SAMEA2580292, study PRJEB22360) | human gut metagenome | biome: human gut; feature: human-associated habitat; material: faeces | place: Denmark | collected 2008/2010
CACTATGGATTTTTATTTTTTGATTAACTGTTCAAGTTCATTTTACAACTGACCATGGTAAAAATATTAATATATTTAGCATATGGAATATTGTTGAACTTATTCTTTGTATTGCCGCCATTGATATTTTGTCTTGGCTAATTAATTTACCACTTTTGCGAGATTATTTAATAAATGTGAAACTTTTATGGTATATGTAAAAATATGATGTAAAAAAGGTAATAAAAATGGATAAATTTTCAGTTTTAATTTCTATCTATAAAAACGAAAATCCAACGTTTCTCAGGGAGTCTTTGGATAGTATATTAAATAATACTATTCAACCTGATGAGATTATTATGGTAAAAGATGGTCCGCTTACACCGGAACTTGAAGAAGTTTTGAGAGAATACCAAGAGACAACGGGATTATTTCATTTTGTAATTCACAAAAAAAATCAAGGATTAGGCATTGCATTACGAGATGGACTTTTAGAATGTAGAAATGAAATAGTGGCAAGAATGGATACCGATGATATATGTCATTCAGAACGTTTTCAAAAACAGTTGGAATTTTTACAGACTCATTCCGATATTGCTGTAATCGGTACCAATGTAGAAGAATTCAGCTCTGATTTTCATCATCCGGATCAATTAGTTATATATCCCACTGGAAGCCAAAATATTATTAAATTTGCAAAAAAAAGAAATCCTATGCGACACCCTTCGGTTATGTTTAGAAAATCTGCGGTTCTTGCTAGTGGGAATTACAGACATTTTCTCTGGTTTGAAGATTATGATCTATGCGTACGAATGCTGATAAACGGACATAAAATGGAAAATTTAAGTATGGTGCTACTATATTGTCGTGCAGATAAAGATTTATTTTATAGACGTGGTGGATTAAATTACATGTGGCAAGATATATATTTCCAAAAATTTATGCTTAAATCTGGCTTCATTAATTTAAGCCAATTTTTCTTTAATTGTTCTGTACGTTCGATAGTAAGAATTATGCCAAATGACTTTAGAAAATGGGTATATAGAAACTTTCTAAGGTCTAAAATTAAAGGGTAGGTTAGATTTATGATTCCTAAAATTATACATTATTGTTGGTTCGGTAAGAAACCAAAGCCTGTTAAGACTGAAGAGTATATTCTCTCCTGGAAGAAATATTGCCCAGATTATGAAATCCGAGAATGGAACGAATCAAACTTTGATATAAATGAGAATGCTTATTGCCGTGAAGCGTATGAAGCAAAAAAATGGGCTTTTGTTTCAGACTATGTTCGACTCAAAGTGCTTTATGAATATGGTGGCATTTATATGGATACAGATGTAGAAGTAGTGAAAAATCTTGATTCTCTTTGCATTTATGATGCAGTATCGGGATACGAGTCAAATACTTGTATCCCGACAGGCACCATGGCTTCGTGTCGGAATAATGAATGGATTGGTATGTTACTTGATAGCTATGCCAACAGACATTTCATCCAAAAAAATGGGAATATGGATACTACAACAAATGTAAAAACTATTACATCTTTGACAAGTGAAAAATATCATTTAAAATTAAACGGTGAATTGACTTTTTTTGGAAATAATATGGTAATTTTGCCGTTTGATTATCTATGTGCAAAATCATGGAAGAATGGAAAGGTAACTATTACTCCAAATACGTTGACTATTCATCATTTTGAGGGGTCTTGGCTTTCCAAAACAGCACAAATCAAGATGTTTTTACGTCGTAAGATTTTTAACTGGTAATAGAAAATATACTGAATATTATCTTAGTGTAACATACTTGATTCGAAGTGAATTATAATAGCTTGCTAATTCATTAATTGTGGGGATGTATAATGAAAAAAATGCAAATAAAATATTTGTCAGGAGAGAAAATTAAGGCGTGCGAATTAAAAATATTGTTAAAGATTCATGAATTTTGTAAGAATCATAATATACGGTACTATCTTTCTGGAGGAACTCTTTTAGGGGCAATTCGTCACAAAGGATTTATACCTTGGGACGATGACATTGATATATGTATGCCAAGACCAGATTATGAACGATTTATCACGTTGTTTTCTCAGGATGAAAACTATAGTATTAAGTCGGACTCTTTAAAAAATTGGGATGCACCGTTTACTAAAATTATTGATTTAAATACAGCAATTGAATCTATTTTCAATAAAGAGCAAGGCGGCTTATGGGTTGATATTTTTCCAGTTGATGGACTGCCAGCTGATATGGATCAAGTTCAGCGAATTTATAGATTGTGTAATTTTTATCGGCGTATATATCTTATTTCAAATGCGAAATTGGGAGAAGGAAAAAGCAATTTTCATAAATACAGTAAATATATATTAAAACCCCTTTCTCTATTATACGGGAAAAAACGTTGTGTTAAAAAAATTGAAGAAATTGCTCAGAAGTATCCATATGAACAATGCAAATACGTTGGTGCCATTACTTGGGGCCTTTATGGTGAGGGAGAGCGTATGCTGAAAAGTGAGTTTGAAAAAAGAGTTATGGTGGAATTTGAGGGATATAAATTTCCAACTTTTTCTTGTTGGGATTCTTATCTTCATGGCCTTTATGGGGATTATATGCAACTGCCACCCGTGGAAAAAAGGCAAACTCATGATATGAAAGTTTATGTGAAGGAATGATCTTATGAACATAGCCGTTATTTTTGCCGGCGGTACTGGTAAACGCATGAATACCAAATCGAAACCAAAACAATTTTTGGAAATGCATGGAAAACCGGTGCTGATTTATACATTGGAAAACTTTGAAAATCATCCTATGATAGATCATATCATTCTTGTATGTCTGGAAGAGTGGCTTGATTACGCGGCTTCCCTTCTGAAAAAATTTGGAATTACCAAAGTTGCCCAGATTGTTCCGGGAGGTTCAACAGGACAAGAATCCATTTATCATGGAATCAAGGCTGCCGAAGAACTGTATGGGGAAAATCATACTGTTTTGATCCATGATGGTGTGCGGCCTTTAATCAATGCAGATACCATAACAAGATGCATTTCCAGCGTGAAGGAAAATGGAAATGGGATTACTGTATCTCCTGCAATTGAAACTATTTTTTTGAAGAACGAAAAGAACAATCGAGTGGGCCAAATTTTCGACCGTTCTCGCTGCGAAATGGCTAAAGCACCCCAATGCTTTAAACTGCAGGATATTTATGAAGCCCATCAAAAAGCGCAGACGGAAGGGTTAAATGATTTTATTGATTCGGCCAGCCTGATGCAGTATTATGGACATGAACTTTTTACGGTAGAAGGTCCAGCAGAAAATATAAAGATTACTACACCGTCTGACTTTTACGTATTCCGGGCTATCATGGATGCCCGTGAAAACTTGCAGATTCTTGGATTGTGAGGGATTGCTATGGGTGCCAAGAGAAATGTTTTACAAGAAGACCTGGCTGCTGTCAGCCAGGCTGATTATATTCCCTGGAATCAATTGCAGGGGCAGAATGTCCTGGTAACCGGTGGCACAGGACTCATTGGATCAACTGTAATCAAGGCTCTTTGTTATGCCAATACAGCAAAAAAATTACACTTGAGGATATTTGCCCTGGTTCGGAATCTGGAAAAAGCAGAGCGGATGCTGGGCCATGAAAATGAAGTGTTACATTTTGTCCAGGGATCCGTTGAAAAGCTGCCTGAAATCAATAAGGCAGTGGATTATATCATCCATGGGGCCAGCCCGACTGCCAGTTTGTTTTTTGTGGAGCATCCTGTGGAAACCATCCAGATTGCAGTTCAGGGAACATCCAATTTGTTGAAGCTGGCGAAAGAAAAGGCGGTAAAAAGCTTCATTTATTTATCCAGTATGGAAGTTTATGGAGCTCCCCAGGCGGATACGCTGATTCCGGAAACCCAGGGCTGTACGTTGGATTCCATGGTGGTTCGGAGCTGTTATCCCATTGCCAAAAGGCTTTGTGAGAATCTGTGTGCCAGTTATGCACAGGAATATGATGTGCCGGCTAAAGTCATCCGGCTGGCGCAGACTTTTGGCCCTGGCGTACTGAAAGACGACAAACGTGTTTTTGCTGAATTTGCCAGGGATGCCATGGATGGGAAAAATATAGTTCTTCAGACTAGTGGAACCAGTAAAAGGGAATATCTTTACACGGCTGATGCAGTTACCGCCATTCTTACTGTTTTGTTAAAAGGGCAGGATGGGCAAGCATATAATGCTGGAAACCCTGAAACGTATTGTAGTATTGTAGAGATGGCCCAATTGGTGGCGGAGCAAATTACTCATAATAATATTGAAGTGCAATTACCCAATAATACAAAAGAAAAAGATATAAATATAAAATTTTCTCCTGCACATCATCTCCATTTAGAAGTAGGTAAATTGAAAGGGCTGGGGTGGAAACCAATTAGAGGACTAAAAGAAATGTATGATCGAATGATTGCGGTAATAGAATAAAAAGAATTTTGTTTTAATGTAATACTTTTGGAAAGGAGTTAATTCCTTTGTTTTATTCTATTATTATACCAGTCTATAATAATACTGCCGAAGATATAAAAAGGTGCATAGGCAGCTTTTACAGAGGTAATCTTATAGACTTTGAAATAATTATAATGGATGACGGAAGTACAGAAGAGTGTGCTTATAAAATAGATACGATTATTGCAGAATATCCGGCAGTCACAGTTTATCATTTATCTCATGGTGGTGCAGCGAAAGCTAGAAATGAAGGTATTAAATTTGCGAAGGGAAAATATATATGCTTTGCTGACGCTGATGATGTGGTTACAAAGCAATTCCTTTTTGACCTTTCTGCTATCGAACAAAATGGGATCAATTATGATGTGGTTTATGGATTGGTGAATTTTATTAAAAAGGGCAGTAATATACAAGAATCTTCTCAACTATATCCATTGGAATTGCAATAAATAGGAAATACGGAATATCGCGAATTATATCGCCATATGTTTGATTTAGGTTCTTCGATTTACAAGAGAAAAGAAGGATATGTCAGCCGTGGTCCTGTGGCACGTATTGTAAAACGTGAAATAGCTGAGAAGTATTTGTTCAATCCAAATTTGGTTTTGGGAGAAGATGAACTTTGGAATCTGGATCTTCTTGAAGCTACGAAAAACTTAGCAGTTGTATATCATATTTGGTACCTATATCTTGAAAATCCTTTATCTACTAGCCGTAAGCCAAATCTGGATTTTCTTGGGCAGCATAGAGATCTTTTGGTCTCTAAGCTGCCCTACATAGAAAGACATAAGGGCAGCTTAGAGGGAGTTTTTGCAAACCGAGTTTTTGAATCACTATATGAAATCATTCAGGGAGTTTATTTAACACTTTTGAAAAATAAAAATATAGTGGACAATATCAAGGAGTTTAATAAAATGACAAATACCTATCCGTATACAATAATTACGTATAAATATGCAAAACGGGGGGGTAAAAACCCTTATTAAGTTTGTTTTGTTAAAAACGGATTGTTTGCTTTTAGCTTATAAAATAAAAAATATAGTGCTGAAACGGTAAAAATATTTTCTCCTACCGTTTTGGCAGGAGAAAATATAAATGGACAAACAAAAAGGATTGGTATCTATCATTGTACCAGTATATAAAGTCCAGGATTATTTATCAAAATGCCTGGATAGTTTAGTTTCGCAAACTTACATGAATATTGAAATTATAGTAATTGATGATGGAAGTCCGGATAATAGTTTATCTATTTGTAAACAATATGCATTAAGAGATTCACGGATACATCTCATTACCCAAAAAAATGCTGGAGTAGCAGCGGCAAGAATGAATGGCTTCCTTCATTCACATGGAGAATGGATAATGTTTGTAGACGCGGATGATTATGTTTCCCATAATATCATAAATCTTATGCTACAGATAGAGGAGAGATACCATGTGGATATGATTTCCTGCCAATATTATGACGTTGTAGAAGGAAAAGCAATCCCTGCTTTAGTTCGTCCTGTCACTGGTTATTATGATAAGGAAAGAATTCGACAGCTTTTATCAAAGAATTTTCTTTATGATAAAAATTCAGGAATGGCAGGGATGACGGGATATCTCTGTACAAGACTTTTCAAGAGGTGCTTTGTACAAGGTGCTTTGGAGGCGGGAAGAAATCTTATTCATAGTGAAGATCAGATTGGAATTTTTAGAACCTTATATGATATAAATAGTATGTTTGTTATGAAAGAACCATTATATTATTATGTGGCTCGGAAAGGTCAGGCAACAAGAAGTTATAATGCAGCTTACTGGAAAAATTTCGAACTATTTTTTACAAGGTTGAAACAGATTGATCAAAAAAATTATTTAAAACGGCAACTGCCTGACCGTGCCGTTGTGATTTTAAAAGATTTGATTAAAATGGAATTTACTAACAAAAGAATTTCTATTTTTAATCGCTATCTTTCTGTCAAACATAATTTTTCAACGGCGTTATGTGCAATAGGGAAAGATGCAGATACTTCGAAAATGAGACTAAAGGAACGCTTTCAGTTTTACCTGATAATTCATCAAAAGTTTCTTTTATATGGGATTTTCATATTTTTTAATAGAATTTTGAAAAGGTTTCGTTATGAATGATTAAAAAATAAAAAAATAATTTATAGAAAGGGAGAATTATGCCTATATCATTACGAAATAAATTGTTTTTTAGTATTGTCTTATTTGTTATTTTTTCCAATATACCTCGGCCTTTGCAATTTAATTTTCTAGGGGGATTTTTAGGTAAAGATCTAAGCTTTTATCCGATCCTTGTAGGTGTACTTTATGCTTTTTATAAAAGAGTGAAGCGGCCGATTGATAAAGAAGAAAAAGTTCTTCTTGCTTATATAATCGTTTATATTGCTGTCATGATGGTCTCTTTTTTGCATGGATTAGCAATTTATCCTTATTATGAAGCTATTTTATCTGGGCCGGTAGATCAGATTGAAAAGTTACCAGCTCTCCAGCGTATTTTGTCAAATCATGGAATACAAATAGAAACTGGGGTATTGCTGAAAGCATGGATGTTTGCCCGGCCTATTAAAAGTTTTCTGTTAGAGACTTTTTGGTATTTTGCCGTTCCTTACTTGGTTTTTAACTGGTATAGAAAAGATGCTCATGAAGGTTTTTCCATTTTAACGAAAGCGGTTTTTATATCGACTGTTTTGGTATGTAGTTATAATGTGATAGATTTCTTTTATTTACAGGGAAGTTCTGTTGCAGAGCAAATCTTAATTGTGCTGAACCCAATCGTTCATGACATAAAATCCAATGGAACATGGTGGCCACCACTTTTATGGAAAGGCCAGTTGCGCTCACTTTTTGCTGAGCCTTCTTATTACGGCATTTATGCGGCATTTGCTATGCCTTTTCTGTGGTATCTGTTGGGACAAGCGCAGACTACAAAAAAGAAAAGTGTCCTTATACTTGTAATATTCATGTTTACATATGGACTTTTTTTGACAAAGGCCAGAACCGCAAATGCACTTTTTATTGGGGAACAGATTTTATTACTGTTGTTTTCTTTGTGGAAAAAACAGATGGCATTTTTAAAACGAACAATTTTTATTCTTATTGTCTCATTGATAACATTTTTGCTTGCAACGTTTTCATTAAGTTTTATGCCAGGAAGTCCTCAAGGAAAATCTATGGGGTATGGCAATAAAGGCAATACAGAAGTAGTTTCTTATTTAGAAGATAATTTAGGATCTTTAGCCAACAAAAATAAGAGAAGCAATAGGGCTCGATTTTCTATCCTAGAAGCTAGCATCGCAATAGGTAAACAATATCCTGTATTGGGCGTTGGAAAATCGTTAAGAAATGCCTATATACCTGATTATTTATCAGATGAGGGAAAATCAAACTCTGAAGTTCAATATTGGATAAAAAACCAAAGGGAAAAGGGAATCATGAAATCAGGGTTCCCTGCTTTAGGGGAATATTGTACTCGTTTCGCAGAAACAGGGATTCTTGGCTTAATGATCTATTTACTACCTTCCCTTTTTCTGGCATTTATGTTATTAAAGCGGATAAAATTGACTAACGAGCAGAGAGAATGGGAACAATATATTTTTTTCTTTATTTCTCTAGCTGGGATTATGGCTTCGGGTGTAGGTGATAATTTAAATATAACTTGCAGCTACTGGATTCTCATGGGGCTTGGTTATGCATTAATTTTATTTCCCAATAAAAAGGAACAAAATGAACGAACGTAAAATAGGAATCTTACTCAGTTATCTGAATATCGCTCTCCACGCCCTTGTTGGCTTTCTCTACGTCCCCATTCTCCTGCACTATATTGGCAAATCGGAATATGGCCTGTATCAGCTGATCGGGTCCCTGATTGCCTATTTTAGCATCATGGATTTTGGCCTGACAGCGGCGGTTACCCGGTTTTATACCAGGTACAAGGCATTGAAGGACAAGGTGGGGATGGAGAATATTCTGGCCATTTCTTTGTATGGGTATGGGGGTGCCACGGCTCTTTCTCTGCTGGTGGGGATTGTCTGTTACTGGAATCTGGATGGGATTTTCGGGGCCAGTATGACGGCGGGGGAGTTACAGGAAGCTCGGCAGATGTTCCTTCTGCTGCTGTTCAACATTGCGGTGAGCCTTTCTACCATGGTATTCCGGTCGGTGATAAATGCTCATGAAAAATTCCTGTTCCTGAAGGGGCTGGAAACGGTGCAGTTGATTCTGCAGCCGGCATTGGTGATTCTGATTCTCCAGAAGTATCCTACCGCTATGGCAGTAGCGGTGGCTCAGACGATGCTGAATGTGGGGCTGATCCTGGCACGGATTTATTACTGCTTTGCCCGGCTGCATATTACCATCCGGTTCCACTATTGGAATCAGGAACTGTTCCATGATTTCAAAAAGCTGGCTCTGAGTGTATTCTGTGTCAGCCTTATTGACCAGGTGTTCTGGAAGACCAACCAGATTATCCTGGGGATTGTCCAGGGGACAGGGGCTGTGGCGGTTTATTCTATTGCATCTCTGATTTACATGAATTACATGGCTCTGTCCACAGCCATTTCCGGGGTCTATCTGCCCCATATTACGGAGATGGTGGCACAGAGAAAGCCTATGGAAGAACTGTCCGCTCTGTTTATACAGATTGGCCGTTGGCAGTATTATCTGCTGGCGTTGGTGGCTACCGGATTTATTATTTTTGGCCGGCAGTTTATCCAGTTGTGGGCCGGAAGCGGATTCGAAGATTCTTATTGGATCACCATTTTGATCATCCTGCCTTTTACCATCGACCTGATTCAGAATATCGGACTGGCCATTCTCCAGGCCATGAACCGGTATGACTTCCGGGCAAAAATCTATTTCCTTACCGGGGTGCTGAACCTGGTATTGGCAATCCCTCTGGGGACGAAATACGGCGGCATCGGGTGTGCCGTTGCCACCGGATTTTCCATGCTTATGGGGAATGGTGTGGTGATGAATTATTTCTACAAGAAATACATCGGCCTGGATATTCCGCAATTCTGGAAAGAAATTGGTAAAATTACCCTGCGTGTAGGGATTTGCCTGGTTATTGGGTATGGTGTGGATCATGTGGTTCCCGGTTCTGGGAAAGTTGTATTCCTCCTTAAAGTGCTAGGGTATACGCTACTTTATGGGGTAACGGTGTATGTTACAGCCATGAGCCCGGAGGAGAAGGAAAAGGTGCGGGGGATTGGAAGAAAGGTAAGGATTGGATAGGTTCTTTCAGCCTGATTAGGATCTATCGTATGCATTTATTATTCATGAGTGGGAATCTTAAAATATAAATAGCAAGATAACTGACATACCTCATAGATTGCGATTTTTTGGGTCATTGGATTTTCAGACCTTATAGTAGTGGATTTTACGGATAGGGATGTGGATATTGAAAGGAAAAAACGATATGGAAAGATTAGCCTTGGTAGTTCCTTGCTATAATGAGGGGTAGTGTAAAATATTTTGTGTAAATGAATCTTGCTCAAAATATTTTCATACCTC
>OGPW01002626.1_pt1 | contig 9946 bp, 7 predicted proteins | sample 1553061 | NCBI WGS metagenome assembly OGPW01 (sample SAMEA2580292, study PRJEB22360) | human gut metagenome | biome: human gut; feature: human-associated habitat; material: faeces | place: Denmark | collected 2008/2010
CCAGGAGCAGCTCCAGGACGTCGGCCCGAGGGAGCTGCTGGGGCTTCGGGTCGGAGGGGTTCACGGCGGGCATCTCGGCGCCAACGGCGTAGTCGACGAATTGGTCGACGGACACGCCGGCGAGCTCCGCGGGCGGGTTAGCGCGAAGGCCGGCCATGATGGCGGCCATGTCCGCGGCGCCCTCCGGGCCCTCGTACGTCTTGGAGAGCAGCGCGCTCGCCCAGAAGCCGTGCTCCGCGTAGAGCCTCTGCATGGCCTCGTAGAGGTCCAGGCCCCTCGCCTTCCAGTGGGCGGCGAGCTCGCAGACCAGCACGGACGACACCACGGCGTCCTTGTCGCGGGCGTAGGTGCCGGCGAGATAGCCGTAGGACTCCTCGAAGCCGAATAGGAAGTCCGCCTCGCGGCCCTGGGACTCGAGCAGGCCTATCTGCTCGCCGACGAACTTGAAGCCGGTGAGCGTGCGACGCAGCTCCAGGCCGTACGCGCGGGCGAGGTCGTCGGCCATGGGGGCAGAGACCACGGTGGTCACGGCGACTCTGCGCGAGAGGTCCTCGCCGCTCCCGGCGGCCCGCTCGGCCAGCATGTCGAGCAGCAGCAGCCCCACCTCGTTGCCGGAGAGGAGCACGCACTCGCCCCCGTGGGGCACGGCGATGCCCAGGCGGTCGCAGTCGGGGTCGGTGGCGAAGAGGAGGTCAGCCTTCGTCTCCTCGCAGAGCTCGAGGCCGAGCTCAAGCGCCTCGCGCACCTCTGGGTTGGGGTACGGGCAGGTCGGGAACGCCCCGTCCTGCACGGCCTGCTCCTCGACCACGCGGATGTCGGTCACGCCGATCTTGGCGAGGGCCCCGGAGACGCACTCCAGGCCCACGCCGTGCAGCGGCGTGTACACGACGCACAGGCCCGAACAGTCCACGCCGGTCGCCTGGGCGGCCGCCAGGTCGACGAACTTCTCGATGACTGCCTCGTCGATGGTGAGCGCAAGGCCGCTTGCCACGGCTTCGTCGTAGGGCATGGCCCTCACGTCTTCGAACGGGTCCACGGCGTCAATGGCCGCCTGGATTGCCTCGGCCGTCGCCACCGTGATCTGGCAACCGTCCGCGCCGTAGACCTTGTAGCCGTTGTAGGCGGCCGGATTGTGGCTCGCGGTGATGTTGACGCCCGCAGAGCACCCCAGCTCGCGCACGGCGAAGCTGAGGGCGGGCGTGGGCTCCACGCGCTCGTACATGTATGTCTTGATTCCGTTGGCCGCCAGCACCGACGCCGCGCGGCGCACGAACTCCTCGCTGCCGTGGCGCGTATCGCGGCACAGGGCAACCGTCGGGCCCTCAAGGTTCGCGTTCAGCCAGTCTGCGAGGCCCTGCGTGGCCTTGCCCACGGTGTAGGAGTTAATGCGGTTGGACCCCAGGCCCAGCTTGCCGCGCAGGCCGCCAGTGCCGAATGCTAGGTCGCGGTAGAACGCGTCCTTGCGCTCGGAGGCGGACATGGCCTCGATAGCGTCCCGCTCCCCCGCAGATACACTCGAAGCCCAATCATCAAAATTGCAGATGGTTGATTTCATCTTTCAATTTCCCTCTCATTATTTGAATTAAAGCGTTCAAGAATTTCGTTCCGAATATTTTTTCCTCAACATCAAAGCGACCGAATACCTTTCGTTGCGATTGAGGGCAGCCAGAATGTAAATAGGAGCACTTAGAACTCCACACAAAAGGACGCACAGAATAAAAGACGCCCAATTCACTGGTGCTGCAAGACAGGAAACGGCAGAGAATGCGAAACTCATGAGGACACAAGCGAGAAAACTCCTAGCGAAAGTGGGATAAAAAGTCATGTGCGAAATCCCGAGAACATGAGTCATGTAAAGTGGATTCGTAACGATAGCGATCAAGCTGGTGACTGCCGTCGTGGTTATCGCGCAGCCGTAGACACCCAAATCCGTAAACTCGAGGAGTACAACTGTTCCGATGACACTTACCACCCCGCCGATAACGGTAATGGCGGTAGGAACCTTGTTTTTCAGCGTCAGTGTATAGATGTAGTAGAGGGGGTTGACTAAACCCTCGAAGAAGGAACCCACAATACCGATCATCGTGAGGCTGTAAACAAGTGAGATGTCTTGACCCGGGATCCAAAGCTCGAAAAAGGGAATACCGAGAGCAAAAAACCCAGCGAAGACCAAGCTGGCAAAATAGCCCGACATCTTGCTTGATAGCTTAAGCCGAGACAGGAGAGCTTCTCTGTTGTCTGAGGAGTAGCTCTCCAAGAACAATGGCTGGAAAGCCTGGGAGACAAGCTGGTAGAGCCTGCTGAAGACACTGCTGAAAGTCCTCGATAGCGAGAGTTGGCCCATCGCGACCGCGCTTAGAAGCACATTCGCAAGCAGAAGGTCAATCCCACTGATAAGCAAATTTCCTAAATTGTTAATCGAGTTCCAGATCCCGTTCACGAACAGGGTCTTCATTGCGCCTAACGAAAATAGGCTTGGACGAAGTTTTATGTCAGGAGTCAGCCGCCTATATATGCACATATTGCCGGCGAAGAGAACGAGACCGGCAGCCAGCAGTCCAAGCCCATAGAAGTAGGCGTGAGCATCGAAAACAGCATAAAGAGCGACGAGGATGGCGGCCTCGACAACGTACGAGGCGACCTGGAACAAGCCGTAAATATCCAATCTATTCTTCGCGTAGGCCGCTGAGGAGAAGGAGTTTGAACCGTTTGTTACAAGGAAGTTGACGAACACGAGCACGAATAAGTACTGAACGTCGGAGACAAGTCTGGCAGGGACATCAAGTACGCCATCAATGTTCGCTATGACCGGCAGCATACAGAGGAAGATAACAAGGCTAACTGCCGCATTAGCAAAGAATAGCGAAGTAAAATAAGTGCTTGCGGCCTTCTTGTCACCCCTCTGGTACTCGACGGCAATGAAACGGGTGGAGAATGAGTTGAGCGCAGTCATGGCAATCATCGCATAGCTCACAAACGTGTTCGCGAGCGTTATGAACCCGTATGCCTCGACGCCGAGCCTCTCGGTAATATAGGGTGTCAGTAGGAAATTGATTGCGAAGGCCAAAAGCGTAGCAACACCTGTCGTCAACATGGTGACAACCAGCCGATGTGCGCGCGAGGGGCTATTTCCAGTCTGCATGGCTACCTCCTAACGCCATGTGTCCATTCCGCAAAGGAGATGCTGGGCGACGCAAGGGAAGATCAGGGACGGCTTCAATTGCCCCCTCGGCTCTCAACTCATCATCGATGAGCATGCTGTCAAAGAGCAGGAGTAGGACCCAAACGATTTTCATGCCAAGTATTTGCTCCAGAAGCATATCTACGAGAAGCGCCAGTATCGCGAGAGTGGTGAAGTCACCGGCTCTCGAAGATCGGCATTTTCTAGAGGAATGCAATATGCAGACAATGGGGGCAGATGAGATCAGCAGGAAAAGCAGGCCACCCTCGACAAGGGATTCCAGAATCTGGTTGTGCGCGTTAGCAAAATCCCATCGGCCATACAGAATCGACGCCGAATCAGGGTCATAGTAGCCCCAGCCAGACAAGGGCCGCTGGGCAATCAGCGCCAATGCTTTTGTCCAAACGTCTGCGCGGCCCGTGAACGTTAAATCTTTCCCGAATGCTTGTTGCACAAAGTCACCGAGAAACCCGACGTTCCCCACAATCATCGCGACGGCAAAAGCCAGGTAGACCCCGGCGAGGACGTAGCCGTTGACTCTGGGCAAAGGAAGGAGCTCCGGCCAGATTCCCATGAGGACGCCACATGACATGATAGAAAGAGCGACAATCGAGGTGCTTGACTCCGAAATTGCCGCACCCATCAGGGAAACGACACACAGGGCGACGAGCCCAAGACGCGAAAAGAAGCTCGGAGAGAGCCTATGGCGCCAGTAAGCCACGGTAACGAGGGCCATGTACCAGTACATGCGGTTGTTTTTGTTGCCAAGAACCCATTCAGAATAATAGTGTTCGTAGCCGACCCCATCGGTAGTGTTCACGCCATAAGAAAGTCCGTCGGGAAACAAGACGAGCGAGATGAAGTCTGCAAAGACCGCTAGGGAGAGCATGAAAAGGAGAAGGCCGAGGGTAGACCTCTTTTCTCGTCGCAGCATGAGGTCGACAAGACAGACAAACACAACAGTCCTGCCCCTCGAAACGACAAAGCTCAAGCCAAAGCCCGGCGAAGAGTGAAGCGCGCTAGCCGTCACGAGAAAGAGGTAGAAGGCTATGGAGCAAATGGCAACACGAGAGGGCTTGTATCGCTGAGCTACGAGATAGATAACCGTAGCCACAAGCGCGAGATTTCCGGTCTGATAAGTCAATGAGGTCGCGAACATGTCGGGCATCATGAAGGAGAAGCCAAAAACAACAAGCAGGACCGTTCCGAAGGTGATCTTGGTGTTAATGAGACTGCTTGTGAAGAAGGAACGAGACATCATATGCCCACCGCCAAAGCAAAGACCCGGTTAGGAAAGGCCTTGGCGTCCGCTTCGAAGGAGAATGATCCGCGCATCAAGCCCCTCGCGGCGCAGCTGACACGGTCGCGAAGGCCGGGGTTATTGGCAAGCGCCGTGATTGAGCTTGAATAGTCCGAAGGCGCCTCGCAATGAAGGTAGCTGACGCCGTTCTCGGCGGGAATGCCCTCGATCCCGATGTCGTTCGTGAGGACGGGAAGCCCTGCGGACATCGCCTCGAGAACCTTGACCTTGATGCCGGCGCCCATGCTCAGCGGAGCAACAAGGCAAAGCGCACGGGCAAAATAGGGCTCGACAGAGTCAACAAAACCGGTGAAGGTCACGCCCTCGCGCACACGAGAGGTTAGCTGCTCAGGAGGGTTGGCACCAACGACGGTGAAACGGTAGCCATCGCCCTCGAGGCTGGGGAAGACCTCGTCGAGGAACCAGAGCGCGGCAGACCAGTTCTCGCGCCTGCGCATGGCACCGTAGAACACAATCTCCCTCCGACCGTCATATGCTCGCTCGCTTCCCAGAAGCGACTGGTAATAGGGGCACCAAACCCAGAAATCGGTCTTGACACCTTCGCCGCGCACGAGTGCAAGGTCCTTGCGGTTGTTGAGGATGACGAGATCCGCGTCACCAAGTGCGGCGAGCTCGGCCTTCTTTAGAGTCGCGGCTCTTCCTCGCAAAAACGAACTCCCAGATATATCGGCGGCGCGTTCGGCGCCCTGGTAGGCGACATCCTCTTCAATGAGGACGAACCTAGCCCCCGGGAAGATCGCTCTCACCTTGTCGACGAGCAGACCCATCTGGGTCCACTGCAGAATGACGATGTCGGGCACATAGCCAGAGCCAGCGATGGCCCTGATCGCGGAGAGCGCTTTAAACGCCTCGAAGTTATACGTCAAACCTCCGTAGCGGTTCCAAGGGTTCAGTCTGGTCTCCATGTTCAGTCCGGCCCAGAGGGCATGAGCGAGGCCCTCGGTCTTATGCTCGATTATCTCGTGCTCGATCCCGTAGCCGGAGAGATCGTCATTCGCCTCCCGATAGAACAAGGAGTCGGCGAACGTGACCAGCCTTACGTCGAAGCGGGGGTCGGCGTGCAGCGCCTTGAGGTAATAGTTGTGCACCTTGCCGCCCGCATGTGGGACGTTGTCATACGGGGCCGTCTTCGAGACCCATAGGACGTTTATCCTGTCAGCCATATCAGATATCCATTCTGCCGAGAATGAGGGTGATGGCCCCGAAGGCCCGAATGCGCACGAGCGTCACGAGCCCGACAACAGATAGGGGCATGCCCTTCAGCTCCATCCGTTCGAACGTGGGGGCATAGAAGGGGGCGCCAGCGAGGCGACGAGCGGCCTCCACGCGTTGCTGGCTTGTGAGAGGGCTTTCGGGATGGAGGTACTGCCTCTTCAGGCACTTCGCGTACATCTTGACTACCTTGAAGTCGAATTCACCCTCGAACCACGAGTATCCGTTCTCGTCGATGAGGTCCCTTATTGACGAGAGGATGTCGTCGGTTATAGAGTCGAAGTCGGGGAGGTACCTGTTGCAGACAGAGCCCTCGTTGACCCGATAGTGGTAGACGGCCCTCGGGACCCTCCGCAGGTGATTTACGCGGGAGATGGCGTTGAGGTTGAAGAGAACGTCCTGCTCCTTCTTGAGCCCGGGCTTGAAACGCAGCCCGTTTTCGTCGAGGAAGGACCGAAGGTACAGCTTGCCCCAAGGCGACCCGAGGATAACGTCGTTAGCGGACTCGAAGCCCCTGCCGTTGAGGGCGAGCGCCATGAGGCGTTGTCTATCGTTGCTGTCGAAGTCGCGCTGATCGCAGTTGATCATGGGAATCAGTTTGGTCTGCCCGTGTTTTTCCAAGAGGCAGTCACCAACGCAAATCTCGACGCCGTCCCCCATCCCCGAGAGAAGGGTCTCGAGCGAATCGGGCTCAAGCCAGTCGTCGGGGTCAACGAACATGACATAAGGACCAGTCGAGCTGGCGAGCCCGTTGTTCCGGGCGACGGAGACGCCCGCGTTCTCCTGATTGACAAGAGAGATGCGCGCATCCGCCTCGGCCCATCTTCGGCATCGCTCTCCGGAGTCGTCGCTCGATCCATCGTTGACGAGGACCATCTCCCAGTCAGGGAAGGTCTGGCTGAGGACGCTGCGGACGCAGTAGTCGACGTAGCTGCCGACGTTGTAGACGGGAACTACTATGCTTACGGTAGCTGGCAAATTATTCCACCTCAATCGCGCGGATTATCTCATTCGTTTTGGCGTCGAAGGTCTCGACGCAGGGGTGATCCTCGTAAGGTCTCGGGATTGCGGGTCGCCCATCAAGGCGCACCACACGCCCCAGAGCTCGGCTGCCCCGTCCTCGCCCCGAGCGTTTTGACGGTCCCGCCGCTCGGCTTCTGACCTCTTCCTCGTGAGGGAGAAGCAGGACCTCAGTGCGCTGCCGAAGGTCGGGAAGTCGAAGGCCAGTGAATGCTAACCCCGGCATGACCACTCCTCCTCGCGGAGGCTATACCCCCAGTAGGGTCTGAGTCGAAAAGGCCGACTATGCCCGCAATGGGATCGTCCCAAAAATCGCATCCGGGTTGGCGATGTAAACGTAGTCGCAGAGCTTCTCCTCGATGAGCCAGCAAACCTATGTTGATGCCCGCCAAATACCCGCCGTTCACCTAACTCTTGATGTAGTGAATCTTCGGGTTGGAGAAATCCCCAGCGAAGTCGTCCGAAGCAGCATCGTCCACCACGCAGACGTAATCCACGTTCGGGAACGTCGCCGCACGCTCCGCGAGAGCAAGCGTCAAGTCGTGCGATTTGTAGTTCAGGATCACGATTCCGTTGGCGGAGCACGTCATATGCGACCACCTCGGTAATAATCCGAGAACTGCTCGTCATGTTTCGGCACACGGCAATCATGCAGCCCCACCACACGGTTCCTTTGCGGCGGGATCCCGATTGAGAAAACCATGTATGCTGCAGGCAATCCTGTACTCCGCGCTGCCGAGGGCCGTGCAGAGGCGGAGGAGCGCAAGCCCAACCGGCCCAGCAAGCCGGAACCTCTCGAAATAAAGGACGATTGAGCGATGGTCTCTCTCGAAGGTGTCGACACTCGAGAAACGCCCACGAGCGTGATCGTGCACGTATGTCGCATCGCAGACAAGGGCCTCCCTGAGGCCCGCTAGTTCGACCTGCTTGCCGAGGATGCGTTCCTCGCCATAGAGAAATGTACTCTCATCGAGGTACCCATTGTCGACGAGGAAGCTTGAGCGCATCCCGAGGAAAGCGCCGGGGACGGCGTCAACATAGACGAACCCCCCACCAGCGACCTTATCGTTCTGGGCAGCCAGTCTGCGTCGTTCGGCGCGTCTCCGCGATACGGCGAAGCAAAAGCCAATCGCGTCCTGAAGGCTCGGCAGGTCGTACCACTGCATGACTCGTGCCCCGTCATGGCCGAAGCGCCGCGTGGCAGCGACGGCTACGCATGGGTCGCTGTGGAGAACCTCGGAGACGGCCGAAATCGCATCGTCTCCGAACTCCACATCCGGATTTGCGATAAAGACATATTCGCAGCAGCGCTCTTCAACGAGCCAACGGAGGCCAATGTTGTTCCCGGCGGAGTAGCCACCGTTCTCTCGGCTCTTTATGTAATGGATATTCGATTCCGAAAACTCTCCATCGAAATGGTCGCCCGACGCATTGTCGACAACGCAAACAAAATCGACGCTCGGCAAGCTAGCAGTACGCTTTGCAAGCGCAAGAGTCAAATCATGCGAGTTGTAGTTCAATATAACTACGCCGACAGTTGGTTTCGACACTCAATCACCACCTTAATAATAGTTAGGAGAGCTGTAAGCCGCTAACAAAGAAGAACGCCGCATGTAAGCGACGAGGCGCTCCTCCCAGTCGGGCATGGAAAAGCCCGTCGCCTCGAGCTTCGCGAGGTCGAGCGCGGAGTGGACCGGGCGCGGGGCGACGGGGCCGGCGGCGCCGGCGTAGTAGTCGGCGGTCGAAACCGGCACGACCCTGTCCCCGTTGCCGTTGGCGGCCTCGAAGACGGCGCGGGCGATGTCGGCCCAGCTCCTCACGGCGCCCGAGCCGGTGCAGCCGTAGGTGCCGTAGGGGGCGTGCGTCCCCAGCACGTGGAAGATGGCCTCGGCCATGTCGCGCGTGAAGGTCAGGCGGCCCAGCTGGTCGTCAACGACCGTGACCTGCTCGAGCCCGTCCTCGGGGTCGGCGACGCGGTCGGACAGCGCCTTCATGGTCTTGACGAAGTTGTGCCCCTCGCCGATGACCCAGCTGGAGCGCATGATGTAGTGGCGCGAGCACCCGGCCACGGCGATGTCGCCGGCGGCCTTGGTCTGGCCGTAGACGGACAGCGGGCTGAGGGGCTCCTCCTCGTCGTGCACCTCGGCCGTGCCGTCGAAGACGTAGTCGCTGGACACGTGGACGAGGGTGATCCCGTGATCAGAGCATGTGCGGGCGAGGAGGGCGGGGCCGGTGGCGTTGGCCTTCCATGCGGTCACGCGGCCCTCGGGGGTCTCGGCTTTATCCACGGCGGTGTAGGCGCCGCAGTTGATGACCGTGCCGTAGAGCGACCAGTCGTACTGTGTGTAGGCGTCCGGGTCGGACATGTCGAAGGTGTCGATGTCGCAGAAGTCGAAGTCCTTGGCCACGCCGCGCTCCTCGGCGAGCGCGCGCACCGCGCGGCCCAGCTGGCCGTCGCAGCCGGTGACGAGGGTGCGCTTCGGCGCCATGGGGACGACGTCCTTCAGCATCGGGTGGTTGAGGTCGGCCTCGGAGACGGTGGCCTGGTCGAGCGGGATGGGCCACTGGATGGCGAGCTCGGGGTCGGCGAGGTTAACGAAGGTGTAGGTCCTCTTGAGCTCGAGCGACCAGTGGGCGTCCACCAGGTAGGTGTAGGCGGTGCCGTCCTCCAGGGCCTGGAAGGAGTTGCCCACGCCGCGCGGGACGTAGATGGCCTTGGACGGGTCGAGCGTGCAGGTGAACACCTTCCCGTAGGTCTCGCTGCCCTCGCGCAGGTCCACCCATGCGCCGAAGACGCTGCCGCGCGCCACGGAGATGAACTTGTCCCAGGGCTCGGCGTGGATGCCGCGGGTGACGCCGCGGCTGTCGTTGTAGGAGATGTTGTTCTGGACGACCCTGAGGTCCGGGATGCCCAGGGCGGTCATCTTGGCGCGCTGCCAGTTCTCCTTGAACCAGCCGCGCGAGTCGCCGTGGACGGCCAGGTCGACGACCTTGAGGCCCTCGATGCCGGTCTCGGCGACGGAGAGGTCCTTCTCGAATGCGATATCTGCCATGTGGAAAAAGCTCCTATCGAAGAGGTTGGATAACCGGGGGTGCCCGCGCGGGGACGCAGGATCATCCCCATGCCCTGCGGCCCCGCGCGGGCGCCCCGCGGTGCGCTTCGCCGGGATGCGGTCTTACTGCCCCTGCGCGCGGTAGCGGGCCTCGGTGGC
>OGPW01002629.1_pt1 | contig 9941 bp, 11 predicted proteins | sample 1553061 | NCBI WGS metagenome assembly OGPW01 (sample SAMEA2580292, study PRJEB22360) | human gut metagenome | biome: human gut; feature: human-associated habitat; material: faeces | place: Denmark | collected 2008/2010
ACCGCAAATGCAGGAAACACCAGCAGTTTGCCGGGCATCACGCCAAAGCAGCCTGCGGCAGACGCAAGCAGACCCGAAATAAATACGACAGGCAAAGCCGGTATCACAATGAGATTTACAAACACCGCAAAAAGAGGCAGCTCATAATAGTTCATAGCAACAACCGGAAGCATCGGAAGCTGTATGGATACTGATGCCCAGAATTTACCGCCCTTAGAAGCACTCATCACAGGTGTCACAATACCTATAGCAAGTATTGCCCCTACCGAGAACACAAATCCGGCATATTCCAAAACCATAGGATTGTCCCACAGCAGGTAAATGACCATGATGCCGAGAGAATTGAGCATATCTGTGCATCTGCCTAAAGCTGCCGCAAGCATTGTAAGTATGAACATCCCCACGGCACGCCTTGTGGACACGGCATTTCCTGTCATAACAGCATAGCTTAGTATAAGTGCCGCAGAACAGACAAATGCCGCTGTATAGCTCACCCTTCTTTTTCTGAGAAGCTTGTAAAAGGCCATGCCAACTATAGAAATATGAAGTCCGGAAATAGCCAGTATATGTGAAATACCACTGACCTGGTATAAATCCTTTATCTCATCATCCAGATACGACTTGTCTCCAAGCAGCATGGACGAAAGCACTCCTGCCGTTGTCTCATCAGTCACCTCAAGAAGTGAAGCTGACAGCGTATCACGAAGTTTTTCAAGTCTGTGGTAATACCATGCATGTTTACCGGCGCTTGTCTTAATACTGTCTGCATTCACCGAGAAATCAATTCCCTGTGAGCGGTAAAAGCGCTCTCTGTCAAACTCTCCCTCATTGGTTGCAGACTTAAACAAGCCTATCTTGCCGCAAGCTTTCATATAATCGCCCAAATGTGCGCTTTTGCTGTCACAGTATACCACAACATCACCACAGGATATTTTTCTGCCCAAAGCCTTGCCGTACCCAGGCTGCACTACGCAGTCCGTCATATAATACCTGTATGAGAAATACTTGTATTCAGTTTTATAAATCTTCCCCCAGACGATGACAGATTTTTCATCTGTCATATACTGCATATAGCTGTCACGGTTTTCTTCTACCGAAGTGTATCTGAATTGTGCTGTGGCAAAAACAGCTGACGATGTCAGGATAAGCAAAACAACTATGCGCCTGATACCGGAAAAACTGCCCTTAGACACCACACACTCAGCTATTAAAGCCACAACCAGCATGGCAAAACCCAAAAAGCCAAAGCCCCTGCCATACATACCTGAAACAGTTCCTGCAGTATAGACCAACGCAAATAAAAACATCGGTCTTTTACTAATACTCTTCTCCTCCTAATCCAATCTATTCTATTTTTCAGTTTTTTCCGTGGAATCATCAGAATCCACTATATCCTTATTAAACTCATACATGTCGCTTAGCTTGTAATTATAAAGCAACATGCCGTCATTCTCACCGTCAAGTGAGATCTGTACCTTGTCCACAGTAGGAAGTGAGGTGAGTGAATTAACTATCGAATACAGCACTACATCCTCTGTCAGCTTATTGTCAATAGTATTTCTGAACGAAGAGTCAAAGTTCAGATAGCATATTCTATCTGCCACAGACACATTGATAAGCTTTGTTGTGCCCGGAAGAGTTGCCTTGAGCTTAGAGCCCTTCGGCCCCTCAATAAGCTGCTCAACAACAAGCTTTTCAAGCGCTATATTTGAGCTGTAATGTATCACTCTGGTCTGTTTTTCAAGCCCTGTACCATCCTTGTCAGCAAAATAAAGCGTGAGCGTCTCCTTCACACTTGTATTAATCTGCTCACCAGGATTCTCAACAAAATCATCAGCACCCATGCTACCGACAATCTCATCATCCGAGTCCACAAGAGGAATACTGTTCACGGTAAATGTCACATATGAAATACTATCCAGCTGTGTGAGCGTGCGGACTACAGAAGCTCTCAAAAGCACCTCCTGCGCAGCTGTAAGGTCATAATACTCCTTGCTGAAATCCACAGTGCAGTTATAGTTTTTCTCCTCATGACCTCTCACAGACACCTCATCCGGAATCGCCTTGCGCAGTCTTGAGTCTTCAGGCTTATCCTGCAGTCTTCCAAGAAGCTCATCCACCTGCTTGTCCACATCTGAGTTTTTGCTTCTAAGCACATATGACTCCGGCACGCTGCTCGTAACATCCATATTCAGACAAAACACCTCAACCGTATTGTCTGCTTTTTTCTTTGTGCAGCCGCCCATGGAGAGCAGAATTACTGCAGTGAGCACGAATATAATTATTCTTTTCACGTCAAGCCTCCTATACAATATAGTTGAGCGGTATACGCACATCAAAGGTAGTGCCCTCTCCCATCACACTGTGAGCCTTTATAGCTCCCCTATGCATAAGAATAGAGCTTCTTGTAATGGCAAGTCCCAGACCTGTACCGCCAATCTCTCTCGAATGCGACTTGTCCACGCGATAAAATCTCTCATAGATGTGCTCTAAGGACTCCTCCGGTATACCTATACCGTTGTCCTCCACCTTCAGATAGAAATACTGATGGTCCGCATTTAAGGACACATGAACATAGCCACCGGTCTCGTTGTCATTGTACTTGATTGCATTCTCAATGAGGTTTGTAAAAGCAAGCGTCAGCTTCACCTCATCTATCTCTGCAGTTACCGGTCTGAAGCTCTCGAGTACAAGCTCCACCTGCTGCTTGTCAGCAATCGGCTGAAGTCTCTTCATAATCTGCTCGAGCAGGTCATTGATATTAACACTCTCGATATTCAGCGTAGCAGCCGACTTATCCATCTTGACCAGTGATAACAGGTCATTTATTATCTTTGTCTCTCTGTCTATCTCGCTTGTGATCTCAATCGGAGCCTCATCACCCATGCTGTTGATGGAATCTGCGAGTACCTTCATGGAAGTAAGAGGTGTCTTGAGCTCATGTGACACATTCGATACAAACTCCTGTCTGGACTCATCCATGACCTTCATTCCGCTCATCAGCTCATTAAAATTCCTGCTTATTATAGCAGTCTCCGCATAGTCATCTACATCCAGCTGCTCTTTTCCAAAGCCATCCTTAATGTCTGATATCTCGTCAGAAAGCTTCTTAATCGGAACAAAAAGGTGCAAAAGCACAAGCACACCAAAAAAGAGCACCACCGCACCTGCGATAATAGCAACCGTCACAGCAATCTGTGTCAGATACGACATATTTAGCGATATATTGTCCGTCGACACACTTACAACAAGTGCTCCCTCTATCTTTGAATCCTTGTCGTTTGGATTGCTTATCGGAACAGAAAGCTCGATATAGTGGTTTTTAGAATCGTAGTTTGTAATCTCTGAAGCAGAGAAGGTCTTGATAACCTCCTCTGAGACAATAGTATTGCCATCATCTAAATTGTACGTATCCTTAATAATCTTAAAATGCTTGTCAACTATGAGCACACGGCCCTCATATATAGTAGTAAGAGTGTCAATCTGAGCATCAATATTGCTCAAGTCACTGCCATCCTTATCAAAGTATTTACTTGTGGATATCTTGTTTGCGAGAATCTTTGCCTGACTAAGCACTTCACTTTCGCGGATTGAAACCGCTCTGGACTCGTAGGTGTTAAGTATGCCGAAGCACAGCACCACCTCCGGTACCAGAACGAGAACAAAAATCATGAAAATCAGCCTGGATTTCAGACTCTTATAAAATGCAAAATGTACTTTACTCTTAAACATTTTAGAACCTTTCTGAAAGTATTACTTCTGGTTGTAGTAATATCCCACACCCCACTTGGTATGAACGTACTTCGGCTCGCTTGGATTTGCCTCAATCTTTTCACGAAGACGTCTGACATGCACATCAACCGTACGCACGTCACCCGGGTAATCCTCGCCCCATACAATCTTTAAAAGGCTCTCCCTACTGTACACTTTATTTTCATTTTTGATCAGAATCTCGAGCAGTTCAAACTCTCTTGCAGTCAAATTGATTTCATTATCGTTTATGAACAGACGTCTGCTGTCACAGTCGAGCTTGATATCACCCTTTTCAATTACAGATGACTGTACCTGTGGTGCGCGTTCCGGTGAAGTACGCCGCATGATCGCCTTGATTCTGGCCTTTACCTCAAGAATATTAAATGGTTTGGTGATATAGTCGTCCGCGCCATACTCAAGACCGAGGATCTTATCCATATCCTCACCTTTCGCTGTAAGCATTACAATAGGAACATTTGAAAATTCCCTGATCTGCTGGCATACCTCCAGTCCGTCCATCTTCGGAAGCATCAGATCCAGAAGGATGATGTCATATTTATTTGCCTTTGCTTTCTCGACTGCTTCCTCGCCGTCGTATGCACAGTCAACCTCCATGCCATCCTGCTCCAGATTGAAACGGATTCCTTTTACGATCAGTTTCTCGTCATCCACCACTAAAACTTTCCTGCTCATTCTTTTCTCCTTATTTTACTGCTATTTTATCCTTGATCGCCGAAAATGTACTTTCTTTGATCCCGGGTACCTGCATGATTTCCTCCACTGTAGAAAAAGCCCCGTGTTCCTCTCGATAGGAAAGGATTGCCTGTGCCTTGGCCTCTCCGATTCCTGTCAGTGTTTTCAGAGCGGCCGCATCCGCGATATTAATATTGACCGTATCGGAATCATTCTCATCCGTATCGTCTCCCGGGCTTCCGAGAGTAGATGTACTTTCCTCCGGCATCGGATAATTTCCCGCTTCCGCTTCTTCCTGTGTAGGTACATAAATCTGCTGACCATCACTGACCGGCTGCGCCTGATTGACAAGTCTCGTTGCTGCTTCCGGCAAAAAACCTCCCGCCGCCTTGATTACCTGAAAGATCCGGCTGTCGTCTTCCATCTCATATACGCCGGGATTTGCGACCGCTCCACAGACATCCACAAATATCTTCGCCGGCGTCTCAACAGTCTCTGGCTGAGATTCAACCGGCTCTGTCTGTTTTTCCACTTCGGCTGTCTTTGTTATTTCTGCATCTACAGCCTCCGTCACTTCCGGTGTCCTTGTATTTTCTGTCTCAGTCTGACCTGCCAGCAGCATTTCACTTTGACGGTCTCTGCAACCACTCAAAGCAACACTGCAAAACAACCACAAAATACAGATGATCAGTTTATATTTTTTTCTTATGATCATTCGGTTCACTTCCCTCCGTAGCATTACGGCAGACTTCCCCGATTTTCATACTTAACCATATTTCATTTTAACGAATTTTACAGGGTTTTACAACCCCTATTCCCATTTAAAAATCACGATCCCGGCAATCGCGATCAACATTCCAAGGACTTTCCTCCATACAAAAGGTTCTCGCTCTACGCCAAACATTCCTAAAAGTTCAATCACGTATGCTACGATAAGCTGCGAGATCACGATCAGCATTGCCGCTTTTGCCGGGCCCAGCGCACCCATACTCTGAATCACCGTAATCGTAATAAAAGCTCCGATCACACCACCCAGCAGTGTATATTTATTTTCAATCTGCCAGAGTGCTCCAATACTCTGCCGTCCGGTAAAAAGCCACGCTGCCACGCATACCATAAACGCAGAAAGCTGTACCCATCCGGTCGATACCCAGAGACTGGTCTGTTTTGTCACTTCCGTATTAAAAACACCCTGAACGCTCATCAATGCGCCGGAAATCAGTGCCGCCAGAAATCCCCACATAAAATACCTCCGTACAGATCAGGTGGTCTCTTTTTCCTGTATCCACCTGTTGATTTTATTATCAGCATATGCACAAAATCTGTATTTTATACAGGCATCCCTTTTAACAAAATATCATATTAACCCTTCGAAACCGAAAAGGATCCCGCAGCTTTACGCCGTGGGATCCGAAAAAATGATATTTCATTTACCATATATTATTTGATGCTTACGACTCTGTATCCGGCATCTTTGACGATTCTTTTAAGCTGTTCTTCGTCAAGTTCGCGGTCATAGGAAACGACTGCTTCGTTTTCGGAAAGATTTACTTTTGCGGAAGCACCGTCCACCTTATTGAGAGCTTCGGTAACTGCTTTTACACAGTGTTCGCAGTGCATACCGGAAATCTTGAGAACTTTCTTTCCAAGAACCGGCTTATCCAGTTTTTTATCCGGAATATCCAGGACAACGGTTCCGCCACCACCGCCACAGCACGGACTGTCACCTTTAAAGTGTTTGATGGAGCCTTTCAGAGCAAATCCAAGTAAAATAACCACGATCAGTACAACTATTATGTCAACCATTATTCGTTACCTCTTCTGAACTCTTCATCTCTTTTTTGTTCTCTTTTTTTCCTGAGCCACTGGAATCCCTGATAGATCAGCATTCCGACAATGTAAATGATGATTACCGCACCAAACATGTACATCGTGGATCCTGTTGAATTTCCCATGTTGTTTCCTCCTATTTCAGATGCTTCTCCTTGTAAGAAGACTGTGCAGTTCCCTTAAAAGCAGCCCCACTGCATCCGCCACAGCTTCCGCAACTTCCGCTGCATCCGGCGCATCCCATATGTTTGCCTTCTTTGGAATTCTTTACACTCTTATAGATCACGAATGCACAATATCCGAGAATCAGAACCATTATAATTATATTTGCTAGCATTTTACTCATCCTCTCTTATTTGCAGGCTTAATTACTACTGCCAACCACACAATTTGCTTCTCCGTTTCATCCGGAATAACTTTCTTTAAGGTGAAAGCAGAGGCCGGACACAGCTTTGTATCCAGCCCCTTTATTATTTCATAATTTCTTATGCCTGTACAGAACGTTTGGAGTAAACTTTCTGATCTTTGTACGGATCTGGTCTGAACAGCAGGAACAGCATTACGATAAGTACTACAAATCCTACTACAGTACCGATACCAAATGCTCCGCCGGTTACGAAGGAACCGATCTGATAGAAGCAGAGGCATACGATATAAGCGAATATATTCTGGAAGAGAATTGCGAACCAGAACCATTTTCTGTCATTCATTTCTTTTGCCATTGTTGCGATAGCTGCAAGGCAAGGAGAATCAAGAAGGTTGAACATCAGGAAAGAGAAAGCTGCGATACCTGTCGGGAACCAGCTTGCAACACCTGCTGCAACGTTTACTGCATCTTCTGTATCACCAGCTACGTTAGCCAGGACACCCATTGTAGATACGATAGCTTCTTTTGCTGTAAAACCGGAGATAGAAGCTGCTACCGGCTGCCATTCACCGAATCCAAGTGGAGCAAAGATCGGAGCGATCACACCACCGATTGCTGCCATAAGGCTGTCTGCGCTGTCTTCTACCATACCAAATCCACCATCTGTGAATCCGAATCCACCAAGGAACCACATTACTACGCAGGCAAGGAACAGGATTGTACCAGCTTTGATAATGAAGCCTTTCAGTCTTTCCCATACATGAAGAAGAACTGTCTTAACCTGCGGAATATGATACTGTGGAAGCTCCATTACGAACGGAGCCGGTTTACCGGAGAACGGTTTTGTTTTCTTAAGGATGATTGCAGCTACAAGTACAGCTACAATACCGATAAAGTACATCAGCGGAGCGATGAATGAGCTCTCTGCATATCCTGCAGTCTCACCAGCGATTACACCACCCATAAGAGCGATAACCGGAAGTTTTGCACCACAAGGAATAAAGGTTGCTGTCATAATAGTAAGACGTCTGTCATTGTCCTGCTCGATAGTCTTGGAAGCCATGATACCAGGGATACCGCATCCTGACGAAATCAGAAGCGGAATGAAACTCTTACCGGAAAGTCCGAAGTGACGGAATACACGGTCCATAACAAATGCGATACGTACCATGTAACCACAATCTTCAAGGATGGACAGAAACAGGAACAGGATTGCCATCTGAGGAACGAATCCAAGTACTGCACCGAGGCCACCGATGATACCATCAACTACAAGTCCCATTACCATATCACCGGCACCGAGGCTGGTAAGGATATTTGTAAAGAAGTCCTGAATAGCCACTACAAATACATCGTTTGTCCAGTCTGTTACGAATGTACCAACAGTTGTTACAGATACATAATATACTAACCACATAACTGCAACGAAGATCGGGATACCAAGGATACGGTTGGTAACGATACGGTCGATCTTATCGGATACAGTCAGTTTATCTTTTGCTTTCTTAACAGTTGTGTTGACGATCTTCTGGATAAATTTGTATCTTTCGTCTGTTACGATACTTTCCATATCGTCGTCATGCTGTTTTTCCAGTTCCTGACGTTTAGTATCAACCAGAGACTGTCCGGAAGCAGAAAGCTTCATAGACTCTTTTACTTTTTCGTCGTTCTCGAGGAATTTTACTGCATACCATCTCTTCTTGTCTTCTGTAATGGAGGACGGAAGAACTTTCTTTACTTCACTGATTGCTTCTTCCATCTCTTTTGTAAAGATTTCTTTTGGAAGATCAACTTTGCTACTCTTTGCAACTTTGACTGCTTCGTCGATCAACTTGTCAAGACCTTCACCTTTCAGTGCAGATGTCTCGATGATCGGGCAGTCAAGCAGCATGGAAAGACGCTTTGTGTCGATCTTGATTCCTCTTTTTTCAAGAAGATCAGCCATGTTCAGTGCGATAACAACCGGAACGCCTGTCTCGATCAGCTGTGTGGTCAGATACAGGTTACGCTCGATGTTTGTTGCATCGACAAGGTCAATGATTACGTCTGGATTTTCTTTGAGAACGTAGTCACGGCTGACTACTTCTTCCAGTGTGTATGGTGAAAGGGAATAAATACCAGGAAGGTCAGTTACGATGATGTCTTCGCCTTTACCTTTCTTTCCCTTTAATTTACCTTCTTTTTTCTCTACAGTAACTCCCGGCCAGTTTCCTACGTACTGGTTAGCGCCCGTTAATGCGTTGAACATGGTTGTTTTACCACAGTTCGGGTTGCCGGCAAGTGCAATCTTAATTGCCATTTTTTCTTACCTCCTTAATCCCTCTTATTGTAACTGCATGCTTCTTACACAGTTGCATTTTTTCATAATAGTTCCTACTGAACACTACTGCGCACTTATTTTACCTGTACGCACTGAGCATCGTTCTTTCTTACGGATAACTCATAACCTCTTACAGTGATCTCTACAGGATCTCCAAGCGGAGCAACTTTTCTGATGTACAGCTCACTTCCTTTTGTAATTCCCATGTCCATGATACGACGTTTGTACGCGCCGTCTCCTTCAATTTTCGTTACAACAACGGTAGTTCCGACTTTTGCATCACCTAAAGTCATTGTTCTGTCTCCTTTCTCCTCTTATATATGATATCTATTTTACTGACACTTTACGCATTGCTACATTGCAAAGCAATTCTGCAAACATTCGAAATCCGCAAAGTTTCATGCTGAAACTTGCTGCTTTCTCATGTTTGAGCGCCTTCCAAACTCATCCACTCACACATGCATGCATCGTGTCTGAAGTTTTCAGGCTTGGTGTCATCATATCATGATGTGTCTTGCCATATCGGAATTAACTGCTACACGTGCATCTTTGATGTTCACGATCACATTTCCGCCGATTGCAGAAATAACACTTACTTCTGCATCATTGACAAATCCAAGATTTGCAAGAAAACGTCTCGTTTCTTCGTTACCGCCGATTTTCTGAATCTTACATTTCTCTCCGATTCCTGCCATTGTAATGGGCATCATATGTATCAGCTCGCTTTCTTTTATTATAGTTTTTATTGAGATTTTTTTTCTTTAACAAAAAAAGTTCACAGTTAATTGATGTTTACTTTTTCTTACATGGGTTAGTATATGCTAACGTTTGTAAGCTGTCAAGTACTTTTTTTCGTTTTACAAAACTCTTATTTGTTATATGTAACTTATGTTTGTTATCATTCACTTATATTCGAACTATATAACTTGTGTTCGTCAACAGCAACCTCTGCATATACGTGTTACTGTGAACGGAGTA
>OGPW01002632.1_pt1 | contig 9929 bp, 9 predicted proteins | sample 1553061 | NCBI WGS metagenome assembly OGPW01 (sample SAMEA2580292, study PRJEB22360) | human gut metagenome | biome: human gut; feature: human-associated habitat; material: faeces | place: Denmark | collected 2008/2010
ACCGCCGTCAGCACGCTGCACAGCTTGCCGGGCTGGAAACCCTGCCGGTCATTGTCCGCAATATGGATGATGATGCCGCAGTTTTGCTCATGGTGGATAGCAATCTCCAGCGTGAGAGCATCCTGCCCAGTGAAAGGGCTTTCGCCTACAAAATGAAGCTGGAAGCCTTAAAAAATCAAGGTGCTAGGTCGGATTTAACTTCATCCCAAGTTGGGATGAAGTTGCAAGCCCTTGATATTGTTGGTCAGGAAGCTGGCGATAGTCGAAATCAAGTGCACCGCTTTATCCGCCTGACCAGCCTTATCCCTGAGCTGCTGGACATGGTGGACGAAAAGAAAATCGCTTTTAATCCCGCTGTGGAGTTGTCCTATCTGGACGAAAGCCAACAGCGGGATTTTTTAGAAGCGATGAATGACACCCAGAATGCGCCGTCCCTTTCTCAAGCGCAGCGGCTCAAAAAGCTGGCGCAGGAAGGGCACTTCTCGTATGACGTTGCCTTTGCAGTCATGGGCGAAGAGAAAAAGGACGAGCTGGACAAGGTGGTCATCAAAAACGACACCCTGCGGAAGTATTTCCCGCGCAGCTACACCCCGAAACAGATGGAGGACACTATCATCAAGCTGCTGGAACAGTGGCAGCGCAAACTCCAGCGGCAGAACGAACGCTGACTTATACCGTAACGAAAGACCCGATGGGGCCTTTTTCTTTTGCAAACAAAAGGAGAAAAAACACTATGAACACTACTATTGATCTCAAGACCGCAAAGACCATCGAAGCCATGAACCAGAAGATCAACCACATGGACAATGCTGTGACCGACTTCTTCAACAAGATGAGCGATGTGCTGGAGCGGCAGCTCGGCGATGATGAAGTTTACGCCGCCGTGATTGCCCCGGAGATCGAACTGACCATCACCCCGCTGGCGAACGTTCGCAGTTACCTGCCTTGCTTCGATGAAACTGATTCCTGCTACAGCATCAGCGAAGATGTGCCGCTGGCACTCTGCTACGATCCTCGTCAGGTCATTACGCTGGCTGGCAAGCGTTACCTGTCCGGCGCAGTCATCTTTGTACGCTATGACACCGATGGCAACTTTGTTGCCCTTACCACCAGTGACCTGTACCTGATCCAGTGTTATCTGGGCGAGAACAGTGTTCCTCTGATGGCTGGACGCGAGAAGATGGTCTGCATCTGCATTGACTGAGAGGTGCAGCATGGATACCGAAATGACCCGCTATGAGAGTTTCGCAGAAGTCACGGAGGACTTTTACTGTTCCGCCGTTGATGTTTTGAAGATTCTGGTTCTCCGTCTGCACGACTACCATGCTCGTTGCTTCCATTCTCTGCGGGATGCTCTGTACGACTATTTTTCTACCGATGCCGCACCGCATACTCATGCCAATGTTTCCACTAAGCATACCGTCACCGCGTCTTGCGCTCCCCGTCCTCCCTGAGAGGATTCTTCTCACAGTTCAGTCAATGCAGGAGGTTCGCTATGAATTTTATTTATTCGTTTATCATTTTTGAAGCTGGTGCCTTTTTCGGCTTCTTTGTGGCAGCTCTGTTGAACGCCGCCCGTGCTGGGCAGGAAATCACTATCAAATTCGAGGAGGAGGATAATGGAACAGAACGAGAACACCTTGTCGGTGCTGAAAATTGCACCGGGACAGTATCCGCAGCAGGTCGAGATCGATAACGACCTGAAAGCCTTGCAGCAGGCGGTGGGCGGTTCCATCGGCGCAAGCTACCCTTTTGAAGATCCGGTTGCCATCGTTTATAACGATGACGGCAAGCTTATGGGTCTGCCGCTGAACCGGGCCTTATGGGACGAGGACGGGCTGATGTACGATGTTATTGCCGGAACCTTTCTGGTGGTAGGTCTGGGCGAGGAAGATTTTGTATCGCTCTCCCCGGAGCTGGCGCAGAAGTATGAAGAAGAATTCCATCAGCCTGAAGCCTTTCTCCCTCTGGGGCGTCGCCTGATGGTCATTCCGGTTCCGGATGAATCAGTTCAGAGTGATGCAGAAAAGGCTGTGAGTAAGCCCCCGGTGGAACATGACCGTTAAGGCGATTTTCTGCACAGGAGGTGGTAACGATGCAGGAAGAAATCGAGCATAAGACGGTCAACCTTGCCATCTCGACCACAAAACTGTCTGCCCGCACCCTGCTGCGTGGGATGCAGTTTCTGCTGCGGCAGTACGACAAGCACGCTTCGCAGGGCAAGCAGTCCATGAAGCGGCTGGTACGGCAGAACCGTGGCGTGACCAATGTGGAGATTCAGAAAACCGGTATCAAGGATTTTGACCGCTATGCCAAGCGGTATCACATCGACTACTCCATCCAGAAAGACCTGTCCTGCAAGCCGCCCCGGTATCTGATCTACTTCAAGGCACAGGACACTGACGCTTTGAGCGCAGCTTTCAAGGAATATTCGGCATCGGTGCTGGATAAAACCAAGCGTCCTTCCGTGCTGGCAAAGCTGCACGATCTGGCGCAGTCCGTTGCAAATCTGCCGGACAAAGTGCGGCACAAGCAGGAGGAGCGCGGCCTATGAGCAAAAAGAAGCTTTCCAAGCTGCTGGCGCTCTATCTGCCCTATGTGGTAATTGGCTTACTGGCAACCAATCTGGGCGAGGCGTGGCGGCTGGCTGCGGGTAAGGAACTGGGCGATAAAATCGTATCGCTGATGGATACTCTCCCGGCTGCATTTTCAAATCCGCTGCCCAGCCTGCATCCACTGGATCTGCTGGTGGGTTTATGCTGCGGTGCCGCGATGCGGCTGGCGGTGTATCTGAAAGGTAAAAACGCCAAGAAGTACCGTCACGGCATGGAGTACGGCTCCGCCCGGTGGGGCACTCCGAAGGATATAGAGCCATTTATGGCTCCAAAGTTCGAGGACAATATCATCCTGACCAAAACAGAACGGCTGATGATGTCCAACCGCCCACCTGATCCGAAGAATGCTCGGAACAAAAACGTGCTGGTAGTCGGCGGCTCCGGCAGCGGTAAGACAAGGTTCTTTATCAAGCCGAATCTGCTGCAATGTGATTCCAAGAATTTTCCGGTATCATTCGTGGTTACAGATCCGAAAGGTAGTATCGGCGTAGAATGTGGAGAAGCCCTGTTAAAGCACGGCTACAAGCTAAAATTCTTCAACACGATCAACTTTTCCAAGAGTATGCGCTATAACCCTATGGCGTACATCCATAGTGAAAAGGATGTGCTGAAACTCGTGACTGCACTGATGACCAACACCAAAGGTGAAGGTCAGGGCGGCGACCCATTCTGGGACAAAGCGGAACGGCTTTTGCTGGTTTCATTGATTGCCTATCTGCATTATGAAGCCCCAGTTGAAGAGCAAAACTTTGCAACATTGCTGGAAATGCTAAACACTATGCAGGTTTCGGAAGATGATGAAACCTATCAGAATCCGGTAGACCTGTTGTTTGAGGATCTGGGTAAGAAAAAACCAAAATCCTTTGCAGTGCGGCAGTACAAACTTTATAAGCTAGCTGCCGGCAAGACGGCTAAGTCGATCCTTATTTCCTGCGGTGCCCGTTTATCTCCATTCGACATTCAGGAAGTTCGGGATGCCACCATGTATGATGAACTGGAACTCGACAAGCTGGGCGACCGGAAAACGGCATTGTTCCTGATTATGAGTGATACCGACAGTACATTCAACTTCTTAATCTCTATGATCTACACCCAGCTTTTCAATCTGCTCTGCGACAAAGCCGATGATGTGTACGGCGGTAAGCTGCCCATCCATGTGCGGTGCCTCATTGATGAGTGTGCTAACATCGGTCAGATTCCACAACTGGAAAAACTGGTGGCCACTATCCGCAGCCGTGAGATCTCGGCGTGTCTGGTCTTGCAGACCCGCAGCCAGTTGAAAGCCATCTACAAGGACAATGCGGATACCATCGTGGGCAACATGGACAGCCAGATTTTTCTCGGCGGCAGCGAGCCTACCACCCTGAAAGATCTTGCCGAAGCACTCGGCAAGGAAACCATCGACAGCTACAACAATTCTGATACCCGTGGCAATAGCCCAAGCTATGGCACCAACTATCAAAAACTCGGCCACGAACTTATGAGCCGGGATGAACTGGCGGTGCTGGATGGCGGCAAGTGCATCCTGCAACTGCGGGGTGTGCGCCCGTTTTTGAGCGACAAGTACGACCTGACCCAGCACCCGAACTATAAGTACACCTCCGATTATGCCCCCAAGAACGCCCTCGATATCGAGAAGTTCTTGAATCGAAAAGAAAAAATCCACCCGGATGATACCTTCATCATGGTGGATGCTGATTCACTCCCGCCCGCCTGATAAGACGAGCGGTTATTTTTTACCCATTGACCCAACAGGTACACCGGAAAATCAGCCTTCGCCGTGGTTTTCGGCTTTTTGCAAACGGATTTCAGGTGTGTGCAGGGTCACTTTTTCAAAACAAAGGAGATTTTTCTATGGAATTCTTTAACAGTGCAGTGGACGTTCTGAAGACTCTGGTGGTTGCTCTGGGTGCCGGTCTGGGCGTGTGGGGTGCTGTGAACCTCATGGAAGGTTACGGCGGCGATAACCCCTCTGCCAAGAGTCAGGGAATGAAGCAGCTCATGGCTGGCGGCGGTGTTGCCCTGATTGGCATCACTCTGATCCCCCTGCTGAGTGGTCTGTTCGGCTGATCTTTTCCGGGCGGCGTTTGCCGCCCCGTACATATTTACTTGCAAGCATTTCCAGCCCCTCCGTGGCAAACGGATTCTTATTATAAAGAGGAAACGCATTGCAAATCGAATATTCACCTTTATTTTGAAAGGATGGTGCTATTATGCAGATTCTGACTCACCTTATTTTTCTGCTCAACCTGCTCAAGACCCTTATCAACCATTTTTCTTGATGGGTGGTGGCGCTGAGTGGAAACTGTTCTCAAAGCAATCTCCGATTGGATCAAGTCACTGCTGACAGCGGCGATCATGTCCAATCTCTCCGGCTTGTTTGATGACGTCAACACCCAAGTGGGCAACATCGCACAGCAGGTCGGCACCAAACCATCCAATTTTGAACCGCGCGTTTTCGCTATGATCGAGGCGTTGTCCCGGAACGTAGTGCTTCCCATTGCAGGCGTGATTCTGACCTTCATCGCCTGTTATGAGTTGATCGAGATGATCACACAGCACAACAACATGGCACAATTTGAACCTGCGCTGCTGATGAAATGGATCTTCAAAACTGCCATTTCGGTCTGGATGATCTCCAACACTTTCGACATCATCATGGCGGTGTTCGATGTGACGCAGCAGGTGGTGGCAAATTCCAGCGGCATTATTTCCGGCAACACAAGGGTCAACGACATCGGGCTTTCCATGCTGCAATCCAGCATGATGCAGATGGACGTAGGCCCACTGTTCGGGCTGTTCTTGCAGTCCTTCTTCATCGGCATCACTATGCGCATCCTGTCCATCGTGATTTTCGTCATCGTCTACGGAAGAATGATTGAGATCTACATGATGGTCAGCCTTGCCCCGGTGCCCATGGCAACATGGGGCAACCACGAGCAATCCCATGTGGGACAGAACTATCTTCGTTCTCTGTTCGCGCTGGGATTTCAGGGTTTCCTGATTCTGATCTGCGTGGCGATCTACGCTGTTCTGCTCCAGAATGTTGCAATATCCGGGGATGCCATCAACTCGATCTGGAGCATCGTGGGGTACACGGTGCTGCTCTGCTTCTCGCTGTTCAAGACCAGCTCTGTCGCCAAAACTCTGCTGGGTGCCCATTGATTCGGAGGTGAAATTTTGGCAGCTTATATTTCCGTGCCGCGCGATTTCAGCAAGGTGAAGTCCAAAGTAGCCTTCAATTTGACTGCACGGCAGCTTATCTGTTTTGGTGCAGCGGCAGTCGTAGGCGTGCCGCTGTTCTTTGTTCTGCGGGACACCGCTGGCAATTCCGGTGCTACCCTCGGCATGATGGCGGTCATGCTGCCCATGTTCTTTCTGGCCATGTACCAGAAAAACGGTCAGCCGGCTGAAAAGATCCTGCGGTACTACTTTCAGGCGCGCTTTGTTCGCCCGAAGGTGCGTCCGTACCAGACCCGCAATTACTATGCACTGCTTGTGAAGGGAGATGACGCCCATGATTCCGTTTCTGAAAAAGAATAAAGACGGCAAAAAGCCGCCCAAGCCCACAGTGCCCCACACGGCACAGGAAAGCATCCCGTTCCAGCGGATGTTTGAGGACGGTACCTGCCGTGTCCGTCCCGGCTACTACACCCGCACCATCCAGTATCAGGATATCAACTATCAGTTGGCGCAGCAGGAGGACAAGACCGCCATCTTTGAGGAATGGTGCTCTTTTCTCAACTTTTTCGACAGCTCTATCCACTTTGAGCTGTCCTTTGTGAATACCGCCACCGATTCCGCAGACTTCGAGAAGTCCATCCGCATCCCGTACCAGCAGGATGGCTTTGACGATGTGCGCGCCGAGTACAGCCAGATGTTGCGGCAGCAGCTTTCCAAGGGCAACAACGGCTTGACCAAGACCAAATTCCTGACCTACGGCATCGAGGGCGACAGCATGGCGCAGGTCAAACCTCGGTTGGAGCACATCCAGAACGACCTGATGAACAACTTTCACAGGTTGGGCGTTCTGGCAAAGCCGCTGGACGGTACGGAGCGTCTGCGGCTGATGCACGGGATGCTGAACATGGATGGAGCCAACAAGTTCCACTTCAACTGGAAAGACCTTGTGCCCAGTGGTCTGTCCGTAAAGGATGCCATTGCCCCCACTGCGCTGGCGTTTAAGAACAGCCGTACCTTTCAGATGGGCGGCATCTTCGGAGCGGTCAGCTTTCTGAATATCACGGCTTCTGACCTGAGCGACCAGCTTTTGAAGGATTTTCTGGACATGGATTCCAGCCAGATCGTTACCATGCACATCCAGTCCGTTGACCAGAACAAGGCCATCAAAACCATCAAGCACACCATCACCGAACTCGACCGCAGCAAAATCGAAGAACAGAAGAAAGCCGTCCGCGCAGGATACGATATGGACGTTTTGCCGTCCGATTTGGCAACCTACGGCAGAGATGCCAAGGCACTTTTGAAGGAATTGCAGAGCCAGAACGAGCGGATGTTCCTTGTCACTTTTCTGGTGTTGAACACCGGCAAGACCGAGCAGGAACTGGAAACCAACGTGTTTCAGGCAGTCAGTATTGCCCAGAAGCACAACTGCGAATTATGCCGCCTTGATTTTCAGCAGGAGCAGGGGCTGATGAGCAGCCTGCCACTGGCAGACTGCCAGATTGAGATCCAGCGCGGTCTGACCACCAGCAGCACAGCGATTTTTGTGCCGTTTACCACACAGGAACTGTTCGACAACGGCAAGGAAAGCCTGTATTATGGCTTGAACGCCCTGTCCAACAACCTGATTATGGTAGACCGGAAAAAACTGAAGAACCCCAATGGCCTGATCCTCGGCACCCCCGGCTCTGGCAAGTCGTTCAGCGCAAAGCGTGAGATCTGCAACGCATTCCTCGTGACGGACGATGATATCATCATCTGCGACCCAGAATGTGAGTACGCTCCGCTGGTGGAGCGTCTGCATGGGCAGGTCATCCACATCAGCCCTGCCAGCACCCAGTATATCAACCCGATGGACATCAACAGCAACTACTCGGAGGAGGACAACCCGTTGGCTTTGAAAGCCGACTTTGTGCTGTCCCTGTGCGAACTGGTGGTCGGCGGCAAAGAGGGCTTGCAGCCGGTGGAAAAGACGGTCATTGACCGCTGCGTCCATGTGGTCTACCGCAAGTATTTCGAGAACCCCATCCCGGAAAATATGCCGCTGCTGGAAGACCTCTACAATGCACTGTTGACGCAAGACGAACCGGAAGCCCGCCATGTGGCGGCTGCGCTGGAAATCTACGTCAAGGGCAGTTTGAACATTTTCAATCACCACACCAACGTAGATATCAATAACCGCATCGTCTGCTTTGACATCAAGCAACTGGGCAAGCAGCTCAAAAAGCTGGGTATGCTCATCGTGCAGGATGCCGTGTGGGGGCGTGTGACAGCCAACCGCAGTGCCGGAAAATCCACCCGGTACTATGCAGACGAGTTCCATTTGCTCTTGAAGGAAGAGCAGACTGCTGCTTATTCCGTGGAGATTTGGAAGCGTTTCCGTAAGTGGGGCGGCATTCCGACAGCCCTAACGCAGAATGTCAAAGATCTGCTGGCAAGTCCCGAAGTATCGAATATTTTTGAAAACTCGGACTTTGTGTATATGCTCAATCAGGCCAACGGAGACCGGCAGATTCTCGCAAAGCAGCTCAACATCTCGCCCCATCAGCTTTCCTACGTCACTCACTCTGGTGAGGGCGAAGGGCTGCTGTTCTTCGGCAACGTGATCCTACCCTTTGTTGACCACTTCCCGAAAGACCTTGAACTCTACCGCATCCTTACGACCCGCCTTTCCGAAGTTGCGGAGGCTCAAAAGCATGAGTGAGAAACAGCCAAAGCTGAAATTTGAGGAAGACAAGGAGCGCACGGCCACGCGCTCTCCTCCGAAAAAGTCCAAAGTGGAGCAGTCTAAGCCCAAAAAGCAGAAACTGAAACAGGATGCAGACAAAGCTGCGGAGAAATCCCAGCATCTGCGTTTTGGCAAAGCCGAGATCACCCCGGATGAAGCATCCCGCATGACAAAGCAGCAGAAACGTGCTATGTATGCCGCCGCTGCCGCCCGGTCTGCGGCACATCGGGAGATTGACCAGTACGAGGACGACAATGTGGGCACACAGGCGTTAAGCGAGGGCGAAAAAGCGGCAGGAAATGTCCGTGATATTTCCAAGAGCAGATACGCCAGAAAACTGAAAAAGAAAGCAAAGATGCAGGGCAAGAAGGGTGCCAAAACCGCAAAATCTTCCCCGCAGAAGCCGACTGCGGCACAAGATGCAGGCGCATCCGGCACCGGCGAGGGCAGTTCCAACTGGCTTTCACGCTGGAAACAGCGGCAAGAAATCCGTAAAAGTCACTATGCCGCCGCCCGTTCGGGCACAGCGGCGCAGACCGCAGGCGGTCAGAAAGCTGCATCCAGTGGTGTTCCTGCTGCAAAGTCCAGTATGGAGCAGGTCATCGACAAGGGAAAATCGGTGGTCAGCACCGCAGTCAACGGCATTGCCAATTTTGCAAAGAGCAACGCACACGTTTTGGTGATCGTGGGCGTTTTTCTTTTGCTCCTGCTGCTGGTCATGTCGGCATTTTCGTCCTGTTCCATTCTGTTTTCCGGCACTACGCAGGTATCCGGGCAGACCATCTATACCGCAGAGGACCGGGACATCCGGGGAGCCGAAACCGACTACAAGAAGCTGGAAAAGGAACTGGATAAAAAGATCAAGCGTACCCCCACCGACCACCCCGGCTATGACGAATACCGATACCATCTGGATGCTATTGAGCACGATCCTTGGCAGCTCACTTCGTTCCTGACTACTCTTTATGACGACTACACCCGCAGCGAGGTGCAGGCAAAACTCAAGGAGACGTTTGCCAAGCAATACAAGCTGACCACATGGGTGGAAGTCCAGACCCGGTACCGCACGGTAGTGATGATCGACATTTTTACTGGCATCCCCTACACCGTGCAAGTCCCCTATGAGTATCGAATTTTTCACACAAAGCTGGTGAATAAAGGGCTGGAGGTCGTTATCCGGGAGGAACTGGACAACGACCAGTGGAAACGCTATGAGATCTTTCAGGATACGTTGGGTGGTCGGCCATATCTGTTCAAAGGTGGACTGCCGCCCGGTGGCTCCGATGGCTCCGGCACACCCGGCATCGACTATCAGGTTCCTGCGGAAGCCCTGACGGACAGCGAGTTTGCCGCTATCTATAAGGAGGCGCAAAAGTATGTGGGCACGCCCTACGTCTGGGGCG
>OGPW01002636.1_pt1 | contig 9913 bp, 8 predicted proteins | sample 1553061 | NCBI WGS metagenome assembly OGPW01 (sample SAMEA2580292, study PRJEB22360) | human gut metagenome | biome: human gut; feature: human-associated habitat; material: faeces | place: Denmark | collected 2008/2010
ACTTTGAGGCACCCGATGGAGGGCTTGGTTTCAGTGGTAGACACAGCTGGTCCTTGTCGTTTGTGGTGCGGTTCTTCTCTGGATGTGGTTCGTTTAGCGGGCGCCCGTGGCGCCTTCAGCCCGAATATTCTACCTGTTGCACCCGAGTGGCGCAACCGCGCGCTTCCTTAGAGCGACGTGCGGATGGGAACGGTGATGCGGATGGCTTCCTGGCCCACGATGACCTCCGCCTCGCCCACCGCTTCCAGATAATACGTTTCCGCCACGGGCTCCATGAGCCGGCCGATGCCGCGCTTCAGCGCATCGATGTCCTCGGGAGCCAGACGCAGGGAGCGGGCGTTCTTAGAATTTCGCCGGCGCTCGGATGGGCGATGGGCCTGCCGCGGGAACGATTCGGCGGCCAAACGCTCGGTTAAGGGGTCGAGCGCAGCGATGGCCCCGTCGAGAATGCGTCGGGCCGAGCGCTCGGAGAGCGGCAGCCCCAGGGCCTCGCAGCGGTCCGCGAGGTCATCGGGGCCGGCGGCCAGGGCGAGGCGCTTGACGAGGGGGATTCCCGTGCCGTCGCCCCCGAAGGCGCGCACGGCCGGGGAGAGCGAGGCGAGGCCCAGTTGGTACAGCGTCGCTGCCACCTCCACCGGGGTGCCGAGATACACGGAGAGGTCGCCGCGGTGCTCCAAGGCGAATTCCGCGGCCGTGCGCACGATGTTCTTGGGGCCGCGCATCGCCCACGAACCGGAAGGCTCCTGCTCGAAACGGGGAAACGTCGACTGATCCGCCTTCTCGGCGAGGCTTTCGGTGTCGGTGGCGACCGTGAGGCTGGTGCCGAGCCCCGGCTCCGATTGCAGCACCCGGGCTTCTTCGGCGTTCACGGAGATAGAGTAAAGGGCCATGCCGCGCCCGTGCATGCCCCACTTGTCCATATGCGCGCTATCGAGCTTCGAAGTGACGCGCGGTTCGAAGATGCGCTCGTGCTGGGCAGCGGGAATGCCCTGTCCGTCGTCGAGGACGGTGAGCAGACGTTCGTTGCCGGTCTTCTGAGTGGCGAGGAAGATGCGGCTGGCGCCGGCATCGCAGGCGTTGCGCAGAAGCTCGATGACAACGTCCTCGCTCGAGCGGATGTCCTGGGCGGCCTGGCGTCGTTCGGCCTCGGAGGACCGGAGGCGGACGAAGCCGTCTCCGAGGTCATCCTCGACCCGGAGACGGCTCTCGCCGCACACATCGTCTATGAAATCGCTGAGGGTATCGCCTTCCATGGCCTACTTGGCGTAGTCGACCGCACGGCTCTCGCGGATGACGACGACTTTCACCTGGCCCGGATACTGCATCTCGTTCTCGATCTGCTGGGCGATGTCGTGGGCCAAAACGACGGATTCGGCCTCGTCCACCACTTCCGGCTCTACCATGACGCGAACCTCGCGGCCTGCCTGGATGGCGTAGGTGCGCTCGACGCCCTTGTGCGAGTTCGCGATCTCCTCGAGCTTCTCGAGGCGCTTCACGTAGGCGTCCAGCGTCTCCTTGCGGGCACCGGGACGGGCAGCGGAGACGGCGTCGGCGGCCTGAATGAGCACATCGACGACGGAGTTGGCCTCCACATCGTTGTGATGGGCCTCGATAGCGTGGACGATCTCGGGGCGCTCGCCGAAGCGACGGGCCAGATCGGCGCCGATGACGGCGTGGCTGCCCTCGACCTCGTGGTCGACGGCCTTGCCGAGGTCGTGCAAAAGGCCGGCTCGCTTGACGGGAATGGGGTCGAGCCCGAGCTCGGAGGCCATGACCGAGGCCAGATAGGCCACTTCGAGCGAATGGTTCAGCACGTTCTGGCCGAACGAGGTGCGATAGCGCAAACGTCCCAGGGTGTTGACGAGCTCCGGGTGGAGATCGTGGATGCCCGCATCGAACGTGGCCTGCTCGCCGGCCTCGTGCACCCGCTGGTTCACCAGCTTGACGGCCTTGTCGTACATCTCCTCGATGCGCGCGGGGTGGATGCGCCCGTCGGCGATGAGGTTCTCCATGGTGACGCGGCCGATCTCGCGGCGCACCGGGTCGAAGCAGGAGATGGTGACGCACTCCGGCGTGTCGTCGATGATGAGGTTCGTGCCGGTCAGCTGCTCGAAAGAGCGGATGTTGCGGCCCTCGCGGCCGATGATGCGGCCCTTCAGATCGTCGGAGGGGATATGGATGGTGGACACCGTGCTCTCGGCGGAGTGGTCGGCGGCCACGCGCTGGATGGCGAGGCTCAAGATCTCACGGGCCTTCTTGTCCGCCTCGGCCTTGGTACGCGTCTCGGCATCGCGAATGATGACGGCCGATTCGCGGGTGACCTCGTCGTGGATAGTCTCCAGCAGCTCCTCTTTGGCCTCCTGGGGGCTCATGCCCGCAGCGCGCTCGAGGGCCTGGTTGATCTCGATCTGGGCCTCCTCGCGATGGCGCTCGATGGCATTCTCGGCCTCTTCGACATCGCGCTCGCGGCGCTCGACCTGTCCCTGCAAAGACGAGAGCTGGTGCTCGCGGGCATCCAGCGACTCGACGCGGCGATCGAGGGATTCCTCGCGCTGGGCGATGCGGTTCTCGGCAGAGCGCACCTCGCGCATGCGCTCCTTGTTCTCCTTCTCCATCTCCTGCTTGTAGCGAAGGGCCTCGTCCTTGGCTTCCACGGCGGCTTCACGTCGGAGCGTCTCGGCTTGCTTCTTGGCATCCTCGACCAGGCTTGCGGCCTCGCGGGCAGCGTTCTTGGATGAGGAGCTGGCAATGAGTCGGTTGACGATGAAACCGAGGACCAGGCCGATGACGATAGCGACGATCAAAAGCACGATCGTGATGGGATCCATGGCTGTTTCCTCCTTTCATCTGGGCTTTCATACCCATTTCATGTCATAAAAAATGCCCGTGGCCGGGCATGAGCATAACTGCGCGAAGATACGAGGAATATGAAATTCTCTATCTTGAATGCCCGGGAGGGCACGTATGCTCTAAAGCCACGGTTCACAGTATAGCGTAAGGCCGCGGCTTTAGACAGACTCTAGTGGGTTTGTGTCATGAATGGCCCATCGAACCGCACATCAGGCTGCGCTCTTGCTCCTCGGACCACGTGCGAGAGGCGGTAGCGGCGATGTCGGTGGAAAATCCTTGGGATACGAGGCGGCGGAAGGCGGCCTCCCGGGCGCGCTTGGCTTTAGGCGGCCGACGCCGCAGGGCGGCCAGGGCGCGGCCCACTTCAAAGTCCCTCCCCTTCCGCTCGTGCTCGACCCAGGAATCGAGAGTAGCTGGGTCGATGCCGAGCTCCTCGATCTCCCGTTCGGCATCGCGAAGCCCCCGCCCGGCCGCAAGCTTCATGCGGACGAGGGCGTCGGCGTAGCGTCGATCGTCCACCGCCCGTACGCGCACGGCGCGCTGAAGGGCCTCCTCCACCACTGATGAAGGAAAGTCGTCCTTCAGCAGGCGCTCGCGCAGGTAGGCCGTGGAGCGTTCGCGAACCGCGGCCCATCGGAGGATCTTCTGGTACGCGTCTCGGGCCGTCTTTCCCTCCTCGTCGCTCAGAGCGCTCTCCCGCTCTTCCCCGCGAGAGGAATGTACGAGGTCCTGCGCGCAAGACGCCCCTGTATCCCTGCCACAGACGGCGTCGTCCTCGGCAGGGCACGGCCAGGCGGCGACTTGCGCGCACGGCTCCTCTGAGGAAGGGGCGGCTTCCAAGGCGGCGATATCCGCCCTGAGCGCTGCGAGTATGTCGGCCTTGGACGCCACGATAGGCTATTTCTTCTTGCCGCTCTTTGGCGCCGGCGTGAACGACTCGTTTTCGGCCGGGCGCTCGATGACGGGGATCTCGTAGGCCTCGCGGACCTTGTTCTCGAGTTCCTCCCGCAGATCGGGATTCTCCTTGAGCGTCTGCTTGGCTGCCTCGCGGCCCTGGCCCAGGCGCTCCTCGCCGTAGGTGTACCAGGCGCCGGACTTCTTGGCCACGCCGCATTCCACGGCCATATCGACGATGCAGCCTTCCCGAGAGATGCCCTCGCCGTACATGAGATCGAACTCCGCCTGGCGGAAAGGAGGAGCCACCTTGTTCTTGACCACCTTCGCCCTCACGCGATTGCCGACCACATCGCCGTTCTGCTTGATGGAGTCGATGCGGCGAATGTCGATGCGAACCGAGGAGAAGAACTTCAGGGCGCGTCCGCCGGTGGTCGTCTCCGGGTTGCCGAACATGACTCCGATCTTCTCGCGCAGCTGGTTGATGAAGATGCAGGTGGTGTTCGATTTCGACAGCGACCCGGCCAGCTTGCGCAGGGCCTGGGACATGAGCCGAGCCTGAAGACCCACGGTGGTATCCCCCATCTCGCCCTCGATTTCGGCACGGGGGACGAGCGCCGCCACAGAGTCGACGATGACGCAATCGATAGCGCCCGAGCGCACGAGCATATCGCAGATTTCCAGCGCCTGCTCGCCGGTGTCGGGCTGGGAGATGAGCACCTCGTCGATATCGACCCCGATGCGCGCGGCGTAAACGGGATCGAGGGCGTGCTCGGCATCGATGAAGGCGACGATGCCGCCCAGCGCCTGGGCCTCCGCGAGAATCTGCAAGGCGAGCGTTGTCTTGCCGCTTGACTCCGGACCGTAGATTTCGATGATGCGGCCGCGGGGCACGCCTCCGATGCCGAGCGCGGCATCGAGCGGCAGGGCGCCCGTGGGGATGACCCCGATGTTGAGATCGGCGCCTCCCTCGCCGAGGGTCATGATAGAGCCCTTGCCGAACTTGGACTCGATTTGATCGGTGGTGAGTTTGAGCATCTTTTCTTTATCTTCGTTCATGACCTCTCCTTGTCTGGGCCAGGCGAACAAATGGCCTGTTTTCATCATTATACGAACAAACGTATGTACGTCAAGAGGTGATTCTCAAAAACCAGTTCCCTCTGTGCGCGAAAACAGCATAACGCTACGCGACCGCAGCAATGACGCGGGAATGTCTCATTTGAGTCCTCGCGCCGACCGTACCGCTGTCGCACTCTCGTCGCAGAGCGCCCGTGCGCTCTCGCCAAAACCGCGGCGCTGTCAGAAGCTCGCGAGCGCCTCTTCCATCGTGCGCAGGGCGATCAGCACCGTCTGCAGGCGCACGGCCTCGCGGCCGCCTTCGAAATGATGGCATGCTGCATGGGTCTTTTTGGCCGTGGCGCAGCCGATCCACACCGTGCCCACCGGCTTGCCGGGCTCGGCGCCCGTCGGTCCGGCGATGCCCGTGACCGCCACCGAGACATCGCTGCCCAGCTCGCGCAGGGCGCCACGGGCCATCTGCAGGGCCACCAACTCGTCGACGGCCCCCTGTCGCGCGAGCACGTCCTCGGAAACGCCGAGAAGTTCGGCCTTCACCTCGTTCACGTAGCTCACGATGCCGCCGCGCACCGAGGCCGACGACCCAGGCACGGAAGTGAGCATGGCCGCGATGAGGCTCTCGGCCGTGGCCACCGTGGCCCCTGCGGCCGTCGCCTTCTCGACGACGATGCGCGCCTGCTCGTCGATGGCCTTCTGCAGCGCCGCGATCTCGGTGGGTGCCGCAGAAGGGGCGGCCGCCTTTGCGGTTTTGGCCCCCGCGCTCCCCTTCAACAGATGGCGTGCTTTGACGAGATAGTCGAGCATGGACATGACCGTCAGGATGAGCGCGATGACCATGACGGTCCAGGACAGCACGAACATGGGGTTGGTGAAGGCGCCGGCCGCCGTGGTGAACGGGAGCGAGTCCTTGAGAAGGAACAGCACGATGGCGATGATCTGGAACACCGTCTTGGCCTTGCCGTACCAGCTGGCGGCGATGACCGTGCCCTTGCTCGCCGCCACCATGCGGATGCCCGAGACGATGAACTCGCGGGCAAGGATGATGAGCACGGGCCAACCGGGCAGCACGGCCAGCTCCACTAAGGCGATGAGCGCTGCCGTGACGAGGATCTTGTCGGCCAGAGGATCCATGAACTTCCCGAAGTCGGTCACTTCCCCGCGGCTGCGGGCGAGATATCCATCGATCCAATCGGTGCAGGAGATGAGAATGAAGATGCCGGCGGCGATGACGCACTTCGCCTCCATGGTGATGCCCGGCAGGCCCACCCATTCGGGCCAGGGGCTCAGGATCGCCAGCACGAAGACCGGCACCAGGCAGATGCGGATGAGCGTGACGATGTTCGCCGGCGTCCAGAGCTTGTCCGGAGCCGTGGGCTGGATGGTGGTCATGGCCTACTCGCCTTCCATTTCGTAAAGCAGGGTATCCGCAATGGTGCAGGGAACGAACGCGCCGATCTCGCCGCGGGACACGTAGGTGACGCCGTCCACTTCGGGCGCCTGGCATTGGGCGCGACCGAAGCGCTGGCCGTCCTCCTCGGTTCCCTCGACGAGCACGATCGCCCCCTTCCCGATGCGCTCGGCGATGCGGGGCCCGCAGGCGGCATCGGCGGCGTCGCGCAGCACCTGGGCCCGCTCGGCCTTCTCGTCCTCGTCGATCTGGTTCGGCAGGTCGAAGGCGGTGGTGCCCTCCTCGCGGGAATAGGGAAAGACGCCGACGTAATGGAACAGCCCCTCGGAGACGAAATCGAGGAGCTCCTCGAACTGCTCGTCGGTTTCGCCGGGAAATCCCGCGATGAGCGTTGTGCGCAAGGTGATGTCGGGCACCGCGGCCTCGATGCGCTCGATGAGGGCGCGAAACGCTGCGGCATCCCCTCGGCGGTTCATGGCCCGAAGGATCGGTTTGCTCCCGTGCTGCAGGGGAATGTCCAGATAAGAGCAAACGTTCTCGCGGGCCGCCATGACGGAGAGCAGCTCGTCGGTTGCGCCCTCGGGCTGCAGGTACATGATGCGGAACCACGTGTCGGGGTGCGCCTCGGCCAGCGTGTCGACGAGCCACGCGAGGTCGCGGCCGTCGGGAAGGTCGGCGCCCCAGCGTCCGGTGTCCTGGGCGATGAGCACGATCTCCCGGGCGCCGGAGGCGATCTCGCGCTCGACGTCCTCGGCGATCTGCTCGTACGGGAAGCTGTGGTAGCGCCCGCGAATGTAGGGGATGGTGCAATAGGAGCAGAAGCGGTCGCAGCCATCGGATATCTTCACGTAGGCGAACGTCCGGCCCTCCCCTTCCGCCGGCTCGCCCCCAACGGCCGCTACGGGAAGGGAGATCCTCAAAGCGCGCGCCACCACTTCCGCGATATCGTCCTCGCGACTGCAGGGCACAAACGCCGACGCCTCCGTCAGCTCCGCGGCCAGGTCGTCCCCGTAGCGGGCCGGCATACAGCCGGCGACGATGAGGACGGCACTGCCCTCATCCACTTTGGGCAGGGAAGCGGCCTCGAAGATGGCATCGATGCTCTCCTCGGTGGCCGCCTGGATGAACGAGCAGGTGTTCACGATGATGGCGTCGGCGCTGGACGCCTCCTCGGTCACGGAGAAGCCGGCTTCGCGCAAGCGCCGCGCCATGGCGGCCGAGTCCACCTCGTTCTTCGCGCACCCCATCGTGATGAGGCAGACGGAGGGCGCCGCGCTGTCGCGCGTCGTATCGATCACGTCTGAAGTCCTAGCGATAGTTGACGTACTGCAGCGGCTGCCCGTAGTCCTGGCCGCGCAAGAAGGCGATGACCTCCTGCAACGTGTCGCGAGAGGGAGAGCTCACCCGCAGCTTGTCGCCCTCGATGGTCACCTTGCACTTGAGCTTCTGGGCCTTGATGTCCTTGTTGATCTTGCCCGCGGTCTCCTTGTCGATGCCGTTGACCACCGTGGCGCACCGGCGCACCCCGCCGCCGGAGGAAGGCGTGGAATCCCCCCACTTCACGGCGGTAAGATCGATGCCGCGCTTGATGAGCTTGCTGCCGATGACGTCGATGACCTGAGAGGCCACGAAATCGGCCGGCGCGGTCACCGTCAGGGTGCCGGCGCTTTTGTCCAGGGAGATCTCGGCGCCCGAGTCCTTCAGATCGTAGCGCTGGGCGAGCTCCTTTCGGGCCTGCTGGAAGGCGTTGTCCACCTCCTGCATATCCACCGTGGAGACGATATCGAAGCTGGATTCTTTAGCCATGGGTTGATTGCCTTTCTCGATGGGCCCGCTAGGCCGCGTTGTCGGAGGAGTCCTCGCCGGAATCGGACGCGTCGCCGCTTCCCGAGGTGCCGGAGGAACTATCGCTTGTGCTGGAGTCGTCGCTCGAGGAATCCGAGCCGGAGGAGGAGCCGGAATCCGAGTCGCCGGAGCTATCCGAGGAGGCGCCGGCCACGCCGTTGGCGCGCTTCCAGTCGTTGAGCACGTCCTCGAAGTTGACGGTGTAGGTGTAGACGCCGCGGCCGTTCTGATCCTCGGCCTTCACCTCCTCACCGTCGAGGGTGAGCTTGACGGCGGCGATGTCCTCGTCATCACCGGAAAGCACGAACTTCAGCGTCCCGGTCACGTCGAAATCGCCCGTCTTGGGCCCGGTGACATCGCCCGCCTCCACGGTCTTGCCGTCCTGGACGACCTCGATGTAGACGCTTGAGCCCTCGGGCACGTTGTAGCTAAACTTGGCGCTCGTCGGCGCCACGGGCTGCTGGGTGGGCGCCGTCGCGTCGGTGCCGCCCTCATTCGCGGCACCGGTATCGGTGCCGGCGGGGTTCTGCATGCCGGAGATAGGCACCGTGGGCACATCGCTTTCCGGCGCTGCGCGGTTTCCAAAGGCCAGGACGATCACGAGGACGAGCAGGCCCACGATGATGGCGCCCACGATGATGAGCGGCAAGTACGAGCCGATGTTCGCCGCGATGCCCGGGGCCTGCCGGCCCTGGACGAGGTTGGTGTACTGGGGCTGCGGGGCCGTTCTGCCCGTGCGGGCCGAGGAACCGCCCAAGCCGGAACGACCGGAGCGCGTGGAGCCCGTATAATCGTCTCGGTAGGAGCCCCGAGAGGATCCCCGATCGCGGCTGGAGGGCAGCGCGACCGTGCGCCCGGCATCGCGGGGGCGCTCGCGACGGTTGCTCGCCGGACGGCGGCCCGTCTCGAACTGATAGACCTCTTCCCGGTAGGCGCGGGTGACCTCCGTGGGGTTCAGCCCCACCAGGCGCGCGTAGGCGCCCACCATGTTCGACGTGTAGCCGCGCGGGGGCATGCGGGCGAAATCACCCTCCTCGATGGCGCGCAGGATATCCGGGCGGATGCGCAGCTTGCGGGCGGCCGTGGACAAATCGAGTCCCTTGCGCTCGCGGGCATGGGCAAGCGCCTCGCCGAATGATGTCTGTCTCGCCACGATGGTCTCCTCTGTGTTTTCCGTTGGCCGTTGCGGTGCGATTCCGTTCCGGCCTATTCGTCAGCGGCCTCGAAGGCCTTCAGTGTTTCCAGTTCCATTTGGTCGACGAGCACCTCGCGCGGGCGGCTTCCGTTGGCCGGGCCCACGATGCCCTTTTCTTCCAACTGATCCATTATACGTCCAGCTCGCGCGTATCCGACCTTCAAGCGACGCTGAAGGTTGCTCGTGGAGCCCAAATCGCTTGAAACCACCACATCGGCGGCCTCCCACAGAAGCGGATCGTCGGCCTCGGAGCCCCCCTCTCCCGAAGGCGAGGAGTCGCCCAAGGTCACGACGTTGGTCTTCAGGATCTCGGAGTGGTACTCCGGCTCGCCCTGGCTCTTCAGGTGCGCCACCACGGCGGCGATCTCGTCGTCGGGGATGTAGGGGCCCTGGATGCGGATGGGCTTGGGGTACTCCGGCTTGGCCAAGAGCATGTCCCCCATGCCGATGAGGTTCTCGGCGCCCGTGGAGTCGAGGATGACGCGGGAGTCGATGCCCGAGGCCACGGTAAGCCCGATGCGGCAGGTGATGTTCGCCTTGATGAGGCCTGTGACCACGTTGGTGGAGGGGCGCTGGGTGGCGATGATGAGGTGGATGCCGGCGGCGCGGGGGAGCTGCGCGGGACGGCTGGGGGACCGAGTGCC
>OGPW01002639.1_pt1 | contig 9907 bp, 3 predicted proteins | sample 1553061 | NCBI WGS metagenome assembly OGPW01 (sample SAMEA2580292, study PRJEB22360) | human gut metagenome | biome: human gut; feature: human-associated habitat; material: faeces | place: Denmark | collected 2008/2010
CGTTCCATTTTGGTCCACAAAAATCTGTCCATTGGCATCACGTTTCATATCTCGCAGTGAGTAAAGGTCACCCATGCTCCCACCTTCTTTCAGCAAGAAGCGGGCATCACCTAAGCCACCCATATTCAACGTGCTCAAAGAGAACAGCTCACCGGTAACGGGATTGATGGCATTGTCTGCCAAAGTCAGGATTTTATTCTTGTTACTGGAGAAGGTTATACCGGTATCCCATGTAAAATCTTTCCAGGTATTCTTGTAATTCAGCGACAACTCAATACCGGAGTTACGTACGGCACCAGTCTGGATATACATAGCCGACCAACCGCTGACAGGCAACTGCGGGTTGAATGTCTGGTTCATAGTCTTGGCATTGTAATATGTCACGTCCAATTCAAAGTTCTTGAGGAAACGCATGTTCAAACCGATTTCCCAAGAATTGGTACGTTCAGGTTTCAAATTGTACAACGGATATTGGGTCGTGATACTCCACTGGCCGGAACTTGAATTCCATTCATAGTGGGGATTAGCCAAATATCTGGAGAAAGCACTACCAACAGATGCCCATGAACCACGAACCTTTATAAAAGAAAGATAATCTTTGTTCAAGTTAGGCATTAACTCAGACAGTACAACAGAACCACCGACTGAAGGATAGAAGAATGATTTGCTGTTGGAGTTGGGACCTGCCAGCTGTGAAGGCCAGTCGTTACGTCCGGTCAGCGTCAAGAAGTAAGTGTTCTTGTAACCAAGCTCAGCCGAAGCGAAGAGAGACTGGGTCTGTTCACGCCATCCTTCCTGCAAACGCTGTGTCTTGCTGGCACTCAGGTTCTGGATGGCAAAGTAGTTGGTCAAACCTACCGGTTCGCCGCTGAAGGCATCGCCACCATCAGCAATCGGACCACGTGTTTTCATTGCATCCGAACGTATATCGGAGAATGAACCACCGACGTTGGCCTGGAGTGACCAATCTTCACCGAAATATTTGTTGATACTCACCAGGAAGTCTGCATACAACTGTTTGTCCTGCGTCTTGGTAATACCATAAAGACCTCGTGAAGAGCTCTCGGTGAGCTGTGTATTGGTAGAAGCATAGAACTTTTCTGTATAATCATTGTTGGAGTTATCCAAACGTACACGTCCTGAAACAGTCAGCCAGTCCAGAATCTTATAGCTCAAACCGGCATTCAGCATATAGCGGTCCTTCTTGTTCTGGCGCAGATTGCGGTAGTTAATCCAATAAGGATTCTGCATTACCATACCTTCGTCACCTACCGGCCAGTATTGCGTATAAATTTTACGGGCAGCGTCATAGCGCTCATACATGCTGATATCAGACCAGTCGTTGCTGCGCGGGAACAAATAAGCACCCACCAACGGGTTGTTGTAAGTACCCTGGTTCGTCATGTTCTGGTCATTCTGCAGAATATAGCTTGCACCGAAATCCAGAGTCATCTTGTCGTCCAGGAAAGTAGTGGTGTTACGTACCGTAAAGTTGTAACGGTTGTATTTGTTGTTGGGAACAATACCCTTGGAGTTTACAGCAGCAGCCGATGCATACGTCTGGTTTTTCTCTGTACCGGTTGACAAAGAAATGCTCTCTGTTCCTACAATACCCGTCTGGAAATAATCATCTCTCGGGCTGTAATTGTAGTTATTGGCTGCAGACAAAGGCGCTCCCCAGCTCATGGCTCCTGAAGTGCTCATCACACCACCGGTTCCCGTACCGTAACGGTTTTGGAAGCTCGGCATCACAAACGGATTGGTGAATTCAGTATTACTGCTGACAGTAAGGCTCACCTTACCTTCTTTACCTTTCTTTGTAGTAATGACAATGGCACCGTTGGCAGCTTCCGAACCATACAAGGCAGCAGCGGCGGCACCAGTCAGGACTGACATTGACTCGATGTCTTCCGGGTTGATATCGGCAATCGGTTCTGAAGATCCCTGGGAGTCGAACTCCTTACCTCCGGCAGTACCACGGCCAGAGAAAATAGGCACACCGTCAATTACATAAAGTGCATTGGAAGACTGCATGATAGATTTCGTACCACGCATCACTACCTTTGATACACCACCTACACCGGATGAAGAAGCATTGATGTTCACACCCGCTACCTTACCACTCAATGAGTTCACAAAGTTGGCATCTTTATTGGAAGTAATGGCATCTGTATTCACCTGCTGTACATTGTAGGACAATGCCTTTTCCGAACGCTTGATCCCGAGTGCAGTAACCACAACTTCTTCAAGCTGTTGGGTATCTCCGGCCATCATTACATTAATCGGCGCATTACCTTTCACGGGGATTTCCTGCGTAGTATAACCGATATAAGAGAATACAAGTACCGGATTCGCTTCTGTAGTGGTCAACGTAAAGTTACCGTCCAGGTCTGTAATACAACCATTGCTGGTACCTTTTACCAATACGTTCACACCAATCAGAGGCCCCATATCATCTGATACGACTCCGGTAATAGTCCGCTCTTTCCCCTGTTGCTTACCTTCTTGTGAAGTAGCGGTCTTTTCTGAAAGATAAACGATGTTGTCCTCCACTTTATACGAAATGTTCTTCCCCTTGAGAATAACATTCAAAGCATCTTCAATGGATACATTGTTCACTTTAACGTTTTCTACCGGCAACGCAGCCAGCTTGTCGTCATAAAAAAATTGATACTTGGATTGAGACTTGATTTGTTCAATGACTGTCCCCAATGTGCCACGAGACACATTCAGATTTAACTGGGCAAAGCCCCACTGGATAGAAACTGCCATGAACAACAAAACTAATAAAGCCCGCATGAACGTCGAACTCCGAAAAGCATAATTGTCTTTCATAAACACAATTTATAGGTTATACAATAAATTACTTCGAGAGATTCATTCTCTCGCATTCCTATATAAAACAACAGACAATGAAAATACACTTACTGAAAAAGTATCTTTTTTATCATTAATCCTAAAAAAAAAGAGTTGCCCCGAAAATAAGTTGATATATCATTTTGCTCAATATTACTAACGAAGTAAATAATTATTCCCATCTGATTCAAGAAAAACATCTCTAACACAGATAGCAAATAGCAAAATGACACATCAACCTATTCCCGAGGCAATCCTTTTCTTACTATATTATTACTATTCTTTACTTCTTCAGTTCATTCGAGAAAGAATAAGGATAATCTTCCGGCTGCGTACCTCTCTTCATATTAGGCTGGCTGCCCATATCAAACCTCAAGGTACCGCCATTCAGCAAATCGCCATGCGTCAGATAATTCCTGGAATAATCCACGCCGTTCACCTTGAGAGACTCGATATACATGTTCTCCGGTGAGTTATCCGGAGCGTCAATTGTCAGGGACTTACCGTTCTCGAAATGGAGGGTAGCCTTACGGAACAGAGGGGCGCCCAGTACATACTCGTCCGTACCAGGACAAACCGGATAGAAGCCAAGTGCAGAGAAGACATACCACGCGGAAGTCTGACCGTTGTCCTCGTCACCGCAATAACCGTCGGGACCGGCAGTATACATGCGGTTCATAACCTGACGAAGCCAATATTGGGCCTTCCAAGGCTCCCCGGCATAATTATAAAGGTAAATCATGTGCTGGATGGGCTGGTTGCCATGGGCATAGTTACCCATATTCATCACTGTCATCTCACGGATTTCATGGATTACCTGGCCGTAGTAGCTGTCATCGAACAAGGGGGGGACAATAAATACAGAGTCGAGCATCTCCACGAAAGAATCTTTTCCACCCATCAGGTCTATCAGACCTTGAGGGTCGTGGAATACAGACCAGGAATAGTGCCAGCTGTTACCTTCAGTAAAGGCGTCACCCCACTTCAATGGAGAGAAAGGAGACTGGAACTGGCCGTCTTGATTACGACCACGCATCAGCTTGCTTTCCTTATCAAATACATTCCTATAGTTCATGGCACGTTCCGCAAAGAGTTTCTGCTCCTTCTTCGGACGGTTCAACTCTTTTGCCATGCGGTAGATGCACCAGTCATTATAAGCATACTCCAAAGTACGGGCAGTGTTCTCGTTGATTTTCACATCGTAGGGAACATAACCAAGCTTGTTGTAATACTCATAGCCGAGGCGACCCGTGGAAGAAACCTCGGGATGGACATTCTTTGTACCGTTGATGAGACCTTCGTACAGTGTCTGCACGTCCTCCACCTTCACGCCTTTTAGATAGGCATCTGCCAGCACGGAAGCAGAGTTGTTGCCAATCATACAACCACGGTGGCCAGGACTTGCCCATTCGGGGAAGAAACCGCTTTCTTTATAGGTATTGACAAGACCTTCCTGAATCTGCCTGTTCACTGACGGATACATCAGATTAAGGAATGGAAAGAGACAGCGGAAAGTATCCCAGAAACCGGTATCAGTATACATATAGCCGGGCAACACCTGGCCATTGTAGGGACTGTAATGAATCGGATTTCCAGCCTCATCCAATTCATAGAATGCACGCGGGAACAACAAGGAACGGTACAAGCATGAGTAGAAAGTACGGTACTGGTCAAGGTCACCGCCTTCCACGTCAATACGGCCCAGCACCTTGTTCCAGGCATCCTGACCTTTCTGAACCAATGTTTCCAAATTGTCATTGCCAAGCTCCTTCAAGTTACGGTCAGCCTGCTCAAAACTGATGAAAGAAGAGGCTACACGGGCATGTACCACTTCACCCTTGCGGGTTTTGAAACCGATAACAGCACCGGCGTGTCCGGCTTCCTGCTCAACCTTATTCTCGGTCAAGACACCATCGGCTACAGACGCCTTGTAAGTAAAGGGCTTGTCGAACTCTATCACGAAATAGTTCTTGAAGTTCGCGGGAACACCGCCACTGTTACGGGTAGTGTAACCGATAATACGATTCTGCTCCGGAAGTATCTTCACATAAGAACCCTTGTCAAAGGCATCGACAACAACGTATGAATGATCATTTTCAGGGAAAGTGAAACGGAACAACACGGCACGGTCGGTAGGGGTAAACTCGGTAACTACATCGTGTTCGGCAAGATATACCTTATAATAATGAGGAAGTGCCACTTCGCCCTTGTGGGAGAACCAGCTTGCACGCTTCTCCTCATCAAACTCGGGCTTGCCAACCACCGGCATGATGGAGAACTGCCCGTAGTCGTTAATCCAGGGACTGGGCTGGTGTGTCTGCTTGAAACCACGGATCTTGTTCGCGGTATAGACGTATTGCCAGCCGTCACCCATCTTACCAGTCTGAGGAGTCCAGAAGTTCATACCCCAGGGACGTGCAATCGCAGGATAGGTATTACCGGTGGAAAGCTCGAAAGTAGACTGCGTGCCGACAAGAGGACTGACATACCGGGTAAAGTCTTTGGCATGCAACCATAAGGCACTGCTCACAAAAAAAAACAATAGGATTAATTTTCGCATAATATTAGAAAGTTGTTAGTATTAAATAAATTCTTCTCGTCATATCTCGAATTTGTGCGGCCTTCCTACTTCATTGAGGAGAGGAAAACACTGTTCCCCACAATTTTATACTCCAATGGAATGGCATTCTTTATCAGATTCAGCACAGCCCCTACACTCTCTTTTTTCTTCAGTGTACCCGAGTAAGTCTTGCTTACATCTATGTTCGGTGCCAGAATTACCCTCACCCCATACGAATTCTCCAATGTACGCGCAATGGTGTATAGGTCAGCCTTCTCAAAGACAAACTCATTATTGTGCCAGTTTTCGATTCCCGTATCCACCTGCTTCACCACCAGACGCCTAGTCATTCCGTTCAGCTCGGCTTTCTGTCCGGGGGCAAGGATAATCATACCCTCGCCATGATTACCTTTCACCTCTACTTCGCCTTTCAAAAGGGTAGCTACTGCAGACATCTTAGCCTTGTCAGACTTGAGGTTGAAAACAGTTCCCAATACTCTGACCTGCATGGCCTCACTCTGTACGACAAACGGTTTTTCCAGATTCCTCATCACCTCAAAATATCCTTCTCCTTCCAGATAAACCTTTCTTCCCTTCCCTGCAAACTCATGTGGATATTTCAGGGTAGTGTTTTTATTCAGCCAGACTTTGGTTCCATCCGGCAGTTTCAGTTCCTTAATCTTATCATGAGTGGTGACAGCCAGTAATGTTTCCGGCTGGCTATAAGTCTGATAAAAAAGATAGCCGAAAGTTCCCAAAAGGAAGAAGCCCACAAATACGGCCGCATACCGCATCCACCCAACCATCCTCCGTACCTTGTATTGTTTCGTCTTCTCTTGTTCCAGCCTTTTAAACAATCGCTTTTCGGCCTTTTCTATGTCTTGTGTATTCGAAGTATCCCCCAGTCTCCCCAAGTGGTAAATCTCCTCCAGCCTGAACAATTCGCGTGCATTCTCACCCGACCCTTCCAGCCAGGCGTTCACCTCACGAAGTTCATCTTCCGTACATTCACCCATAAGGAACTTGGCCAATATCTCCTCATTCAACTTATTCATTCTTTCCTTCATTATGATAATAAAACAACGCTGCTCGCAAAAACACTTACTTTCCCGATGAAAAACAGAGCCAACATCAGGTTCAGATACCCCAGTTTATCGCGCAGCAACTTCAAAGCTTTGTACATGTGAGCCTCCACCGTACGCAATGACACTCCCATCGTATCAGCTATCTCCTTATTTTTCATATCATGCAGATAGCTGAGTTTGAATACCATCCGGCACTTGTCCGGCAATTCATTGATGGCATCGGACAGCTTCCTCCTGAGTTCGGCATCCTCTATCCGTTTCACCACATCATTGCTGTCAGGTTGATAGAACTCAACCCTCTTTTTATGGATTTCGAGCATGACAGCCTCATAGCCACTCACAATGTCCCGATGCTTCAGAACGTTCAAGGCACGGGTATACACCGCCCTATACAGAAAAGCCTGAATCTGCTCTCCCACCTTCATGGTATCTTTCCGCTTCCACAGCTCCACGAAAACATCCTGTACCACATCTTCCGCATCTTCTTCCCCCACAATGCGTGTGGCATAGAACAGCAGGTTGGTATAATACCTGCGGAAAAGGGATTTATATGTCAAGTCGAAATGTTCATTCATATGTTAGCCGGTTATCGGGGACTGTACCATGCCTGACCTGGCTTATCCCCCATTTCAAATTCGAAAACACTTCCATCCATTATCTGTTCATGCGTAATATAACTTTTGTCATAGTTCTTACCGTTGAGTTTGACAGATTGAATGTAGCAATTTTCCTTGCTCACCGCCGGTGCCAGTACCGTAAAGGTCTTTCCACCGGGCAGGTGCATCTTCATTTCCGGATATAGGGGGGTACCGATTTCATATTTTCCACCAACCGGGTCTACCGGATAAAAGCCCATCGCACTGAACACATACCAGGCGGACATCTGTCCGCAATCCTCGTTGCCGCACAAACCGGCAGGAGTGTTCTGGTAGAGTTCACGCATCACCCGGGCTGCATATTTCTGGGTTTTCCAAGGTTGATCCACAGCATTGAACAGATAGATGACGTGATGGCTAGGCTCATTTCCATGCGCATACTGGCCAATCATCCCGGTGCTGAAAATAGGCAACTCATCATCTGCAGAAGGATTGTAAGTAAACATACTGTCCAGCTTCTGGGCAAACCGTTCCTTACCTCCGGTCAAAACTATCAAACCGTCAATATCCTGCTGCACAGACCAGAAGTATTGCCAGCCGTTGCTCTCGCAGATGTGCGGAGTATAGTCGTCCGGCGAGAAGTTCCGGATAAACTCTCCCTTGTCATCACGGGGCTGCATGAAAGAACTTACCGGATTGTAGACATTCCGGTAATTACGGGAACGCTTATAAAACTCGTCCGCAACCTCCTTATCGCCCAGCTTCTCTGCCATACGGGCTATACAATAGTCATCATATGCATATTCCAGTGTTTTAGAAAGTGACCAGTTTTCCGAATTATACTGATCCGTCACATTATAAGGAACATAGCCATATTTCTTATATAACCCAATGCCACGATAGGAATCGATATTGGCAGTAGCTACACAAGCCTCCAAGGCCTTTTTCGCATCGAAGTCCCCAATACCTTTCAGATAGGCATCTACAATAACCGGCACAGAGTGGTAACCTATCATCATATCTGTCTCGCCCCCCTGAAAATTCCATACGGGAAGGCGGCCGTTCTGTTCGAAGAAGGCGAGGAAGGACTTCACCATATCATTCACCCGTTCCGGCTCAATAAAAGTATAGAGAGGATGAGCCGCACGGTAAGTGTCCCACAAGGAGAAAGTACTGTAATTTGTCCAGCCCTCTACCCGGTGCACTTGCTTGTCGGGACCGTAATAGGCGCCGTCCACATCACTGTAAATGGTAGGAGCAATCATCGAATGATATAAAGCTGTATAGAACTTGACTTTCTCATCGCGGTCATCGCATTTTATTTCTATCCGGGACAATTGTTCGTTCCAATCATCCTGCACAGCAGCCAGGTATTTGTCGAAATCATCATCAGGTACTTCTGCTGCCAGATTACGTGCCGCCCCTTCCATACTTACACCGGAGATGGCAGTACTGACAAGAATCTGTTCTCCTTCCTTAGTCTGAAAGTCGAATCGTGCAATGACAGATGTCCCTATCCGCTTGCCTTCTTTCTCTATGGCAGCTGTATCGAGCTGCATCGCCGCAAACGGTTTGGAGAAACGTGTACGGAAGTAGAGGCGCTGGTCGCGTGCCCAACCGTCAGAGTAACGGTAACCTTGCACCGTTACCGAATCGACGGCTTCTATGTGAGAATCATTGGTAAAATCCCAATTCATGGCTTTCCGCAAATTCAGGAAAACGGCAGCATCGGCTTTTGGGAAAGTATACCGCTGAATGCCACAACGCTCGGTGGCCGTCAACTCTACATTTATATTATAATCTTTCAGACGCACCTGATAATATCCAGCGCTTGCCGACTCTTCCGAATGAGAGAACAAAGAGTGAATGCCGAGCGGAGCTTCCGCCTCCTTATAAGGCAATGTCACCGGCATAAAAGAGATGTCATACAAGTCACCAGCGCCGGTTCCGGAGAGATGGGTATGGCTGAAGCCTGCAATGGTACTGTCCGGATAAAAATATCCGGAAATACGGTCCCAGCCCGGCAGTCCGTTGTCAGGACTGAGCTGCACCATGCCAAACGGCGCCTGGGCACCCGGATAGGTGTTTCCAGTAAAATCTGTACCGATAAAGGGATTCACAAACTCTGTATAAGACACACTCTTCACATCCGACACCTGCGAGGTGCATGCCAGAAAGGATGAAAAGACCACAAACAAACAACAAGATTTTATCAAATTCATAACATTATAGGGTTAACGTGTATAGTATAACAACCTAACCGGATAAAACACTTACACATCTTGTCACTTTTCTACAGAATTCATGCAAACAAAAGTAATACAAAATTCCGATTAATCCTCTTTTTTATTTTGTAAAAATATACTTTACACTATCTTTGTCACAAAAAGTCACAATGAATTACACGACCTATCTTTTCGACTTTGATTATACGCTTGCTGATTCTTCCCGCGGAATCGTCACTTGTTTCCACAACGTACTGACCCGTCACGGATATACAGAGGTGACGGATGACGACATCAAACGTACTATCGGCAAGACTCTGGAAGACTCTTTTTCCATCCTCACCGGCGTGACAGATGCCGGACAACTGGCAGGATTCAAGGCAGAATACCGAAAAGAGGCCGATACGCATATGACTGTCAACACGGTGCTTTTCCTGGAAACCAAGTCCGTACTGACTGCACTGAAGGACTCCGGCGCCCGCATCGGAATCATCTCGACCAAATACCGATTCCGCATCAAGGAACTCCTCGACCAGCATTTTCCTGAAGATTTTATGGACATCATCGTGGGTGGTGAAGACGTGA
>OGPW01002643.1_pt1 | contig 9899 bp, 5 predicted proteins | sample 1553061 | NCBI WGS metagenome assembly OGPW01 (sample SAMEA2580292, study PRJEB22360) | human gut metagenome | biome: human gut; feature: human-associated habitat; material: faeces | place: Denmark | collected 2008/2010
ATCCTTCTTTGAATGAGCCTGTCCGTTTGAAAAAACTGAATCCGAAAGAAGGGTGGTTGGCCGAGCGTTGGCGTCCGGAGCAGAAGGACAGGGCTAAGGCGGCTCCTTATCGGGACTATAAAGGAGATAAGCACGATGCATTTTGGTATTTTGATAAAGAAATGGCTGAATTGACTGAAGCTCGTTATGTAAAGTATAAAGATAAACAGATGCAATATCTTGGATTTATGCAGAGAGGTCAGTTGGTAAAATATGCTGCCGGACAACATGCCGGAATTATTGCTGGTTTCTATCCGGAAGCCGACGGTTTAACTTTTCACGTAAAAGGGGTATATACGGATTCTTTGCGTTCCTTACCGGTGAAGGAGCATGCCAATGGCAAGATTGAAATAACCCGTATTTGTGGTCCGGTAGCAAAAGTGAACGATACTACTTTTACCGTGCGTTTTTATAGAATGGGAATGGATAATCCAAGGCGTACCGGTGATATTTGGCTGTTGGCTGCTAATGAGGGGGATGGAAAATATAAAAGTGCGGTGCAACAACTCAATATCCGCATTCCTTATCGGAATACAGAAGGAAAACGTCAATATATACTTTTTCCAGGGATAGAAGATGTAAGGGAGGGAGTGAAGTCTGTATCTTTAGAGGCTGTTTCTGATTGTGGATTACCTGTATATTATTATGTAAAAGAAGGACCTGTTGAGTTGCAAGGTAATAAGCTAGTTTTTACAAAGATTCCTTCTCGCAGTAAATTCCCGATAAAAGTTACTGTTGTAGCCTGGCAGTACGGGATTGCCGGACAGGTACAGACGGCTGATCCCGTGGAACGTAGTTTTTTGATCAAAAAATAATCTAAGTGAAATGAAAGCTTATTTTACGCAAAGGTTTACGTGCTTTTGATTAAGCTGCTTATTCTTATTTTGGAAGATTCTTGAAGAAGGCAGTGGAGTTGCTGTATAACTCCAAACGTGGTGTGTTGTATCTTGTTGTAGAAAAATAAAGTAAGAATGGTGGTGGCAGCATGCTTTTCAAAGTGTCGAAAACGCCTGCTGCTACCACCTCTTGTAATTCACTGTTTATGGTGGCTTTGCGGGGGTGAGTGGTGGCAGTGGCAGCACTTCTTTAAATTCTGTTGTAGGTGTTTTTTTAGAGAGAACATATAAAAGAAATCATCTTTGCGAAATAAAAAGAAAAGGTAATTATTTAGGTAGGATAATTTTTAAAGAATGATCCTTTTTGCTATCTTTGTCCATTGAAAATGAATAAATTATATTCTTATGGAATTACAAGATAAATATATCCGCTTTGATTGGGCTGTTAAGCGTCTGCTGCGTCATAAAGCTAATTTTGGTGTGCTCGAAGGATTCCTTACGGTACTGATAGGTGATGAAATTCATATAGTGGAGATTTTGGAAAGCGAGGGTAACCAGCAAACGGAGAATGATAAGTTCAACCGAGTTGATATCAAAGCTCTCAATAGTAAAAATGAGATTGTTATCATCGAGATTCAAAATACGCGTGAGCTGTATTATTTGGAGCGTATCCTGTATGGAGTAGCCAAAGCCATTACAGAACATATCTCATTGGGTGAAACTTATTATAAAGTTAAAAAGATATATTCTATCAGCATTCTTTATTTCGATATTGGTCATGGAACTGATTATCTTTATCATGGGCAGAATATATTTAAAGGAGTGCATACAGGAGACTTTCTTCAAGTGAGTACTCGGGAAAAGGATGCCATTGTGCCCCGTATGCCTTCCGAAATTTATCCGGAGTATTTTCTGATCCGTGTGAATGAGTTTAACAAGGTGGCGGTGACCCCTTTAGAGGAATGGATAGAATATTTGAAGACGGGTATTATCCGTCCTGACACGACTGCTCCCGGATTGGGTGAGGCACGTGAAAAATTGAAATATTATTCAATGACGCCTCAGGAACGCCATGCCTATGATGAACATCTTAGCGCTTTGATGATCCAGAATGATGTTCTTGATTCTGCTAAGTTGGAGGGAAAGATAGAGGGACGATTAGAAGGACGTGCGGAGGGTCGTGAAGAAGGTCGTGAAGAGGGCATTAAAGAAGGTGTTCTTCGAAATGCCCGGAGAATGAAAGAAAAAGGATTCTCTACAGAAGATATTATGGAAATTACAGGATTGACATTCGAAGAGGTTAGTCAGTTGTAATCCCATGTTTGGTTAAATAAATCCACAGGTATCCTCATGAGGTATCTGTGGATTTTTATTTTAATGAATGAGGTGTTGAGTGAATATCGTGAGTGGAGCGTATTAAAAAGAAAATATTCATTTAAACATATAGCTTGATGAGGAAATTAGTATTTGCTTTATTGTTATTGTGCAGTGCTTTGTTTGCTACTGCCCAAGAATGGCAATGGTCCGTACAGTTGAAAGGATTCATCTCTTCCGAAACCGGCAAAGAACCGACTGCCTTCCTGTGGATACCTTCCGATTGCCATCAGTTGCGTGCCGTAATGGTAGGAAAGCACAATATGAGTGAGGAAACCCTGTTCGAGATGCCGCGTTTCCGGGAAGCATTGTCTCGAATGGGAATAGGATTAGTATGGATCACTCCCGGTATTGACCAGCAATGGGATGTGACAAAAGGAACTCAGAAGATTTTCAATCAGATGATGAATGATTTGGCAGAAATCAGCGGTTATTCAGAATTGGAACATATACCTATAGTTCCTGTCGGTCATTCGGCAATGGCCACTTATCCGTGGAATTTTGCCGCTTGGAATCCTGAACGGACATTGGCTGTTATTTCTTTGCATGGCGATGCCCCTCGTACTAATTTGTGTGGTTATGGCAGAGAGAATTTGGAATGGGGAAGGACGCGTAATATAGATGGTATTCCGGGATTGATGATTGAAGGAGAATATGAATGGTGGGAGGCGCGGGTGAACCCTGCTTTGGCGTTTCGGATGATGTATCCCGAAAGTTGTATTTCTTTTCTTTGTGATGCCGGACGGGGGCACTTTGATGTAGCCGACCGTACTGCGGAGTATATCGGACTGTTCCTGAAGAAAGCGGTAGAACAAAGGATTCCTGAAACAGCCGATTGCAGCCGCCCGGTTGCTCTGAAAAAACTCCATCTTCGCGACGGATGGCTTGCCGAACGCTGGCGAACCGGAAAAGACGAGCCGCAAGGAGAAGTGCGTACCGCTCGTCTTGCCAGACAGCCCCGCCGTTCCCGACCGGCTCCTTATTCTCAGTATAAGGGAGACAAGCATGATGCCTTTTGGTATTTCGACGGGGAAATGGCAGAACTGACCGAAGCGATTTATCGTCAAGACCATGATTTGCTGCCGCAATATGTCAGCTTTATGCAGGCAGGCGAACCGGTTCCTTATAATCCTGCATCACATGTCACTCTTTCCGCACGTTTCCTGCCGGAGGCTGATGGGGTGACATTCAGGCTGAAAGCAGTCTATACAGATAGTCTTCGTTCTTCCCTGACAAAGGAGCATGCTGTTTCCATTCCCCGCATCAGTCGAATCTGCGGTCCGGTGAGACAGACGGATGATACGACTTTTGTACTCAACTTTTATCGCATGGGTATGAACAACAAAAAGCGGACAGCAAGCATCACCCTTGTGGCAAGCGCCGATGGCGACCGGCAATATAAAGAATGTGTGCAGGAACTTAGCTTCTCTATCCCTTATCCCTTGACGGAAGGCAGGCGGCAACATATTCTTTTCCCCGGGATAGAGAATGTAAGCGCAGATGCAAAGTCTGTTCCACTTCGCGCCACATCGGATTGCGGGCTGCCGGTATATTATTATGTGAAGGAAGGCCCGGCTGAAGTGGAAGGCAATGAGCTGGTACTGAAAAAGATACCTCCCCGTAGCAAGTTCCCGTTGAAAGTGACGGTGGTGGCTTGGCAATACGGGCTGTCTGGAAAGGTGCAGACTGCCGAGCCGGTGGAACGGATATTTTATATTCAACGTTGAACTTTAATAAAATGATATAGAAAAACATGAAACCTATCGTATTGTGCTTGTTCGTTTATTTATGGAATATTTCATGCGTCTATTCCCAGCAACATCCTTGCATGTATGCGTGTCCTGCTGATAAGGAGAGTATCAAGGCTAAAATTGAAAGCGAGGCGTGGGCGTATGCTGCTTTTAGTCAGGTGCGTCAAAAAGTGGAAAAATATGCCGACCGACATCGCTCTGACCCGGAATGGATGGTGTCTCGCTTTGCCATGTATTGGGAGAAAGGGAAACGATACACGCAGTGTTACTTGAAGAACCAAAATTGGGACAGAGGCGAGGGTGATGCACCGGTACCTACGGTGCGTATGCCTGGCATGCGTACGTGGAACAAGTTTGTGAATGTGCCTTTGGAACAGCGCATACCTTATAACAAGACAGGAGATATGCTGGGAATTAATAAACTGAATCCGGCAGAGCCACCCGTGATGATACCATACAAAGAAAGTGGGCATATGGTTCGTAGCAATAATGTTGAAATTCTCTCCTTGGCAGAGAATGCTGCTTTTGTTTATTGGATAACCGATGAGGAAAAATACGCTCGCTTTGCCGCCGATATTTTTAATACGTGGCTGGTAGGTACGTATTATATGAATCCTATTCTGGATCCTGAAAAATCGTGTGGCAGTACCGGTGGTTGGGAACCCGGAGGCATTTGCGGATATTATGATTATGAGCAGATTCATGATGAACTGGCAATGCATGCGGCTGTTGTTTACGACTTCCTTTTTGATTATCTGAAGGATTATCCTCATCCTCACTTGAGAATTATCGGGAAAAGTACAAAAGAAGTGACCGAGGAAGTATTCAGACGATTTATTGAACTGGGGTTGATTAGGGGAGATAAGAAAGGTAACTGGAATGTGAACGGTTGGAATATGATTCTTCGTCCTATTCTGACATTGGACAGTAACGACGCGTATGTTGATGGTAAAGGTAAGGAGTATTATCTGAATTTCCTACTGTATGAATCGACGGCTTTTCATGAAGCTATTCCGGATATGGTAAAGAACTACAATCCAATAACAGGGTTATGGCCCGAATCGCCTGGTTATGCATTCAGTACGATTCAGATGATATTGGATTGGTCGGTATTGCTGAAACGGGCAGGAATAGATATAATCGCTGACTATCCGATATTACAGAAAGCTGCCATGGCAGCATTTCCATGGATGGATGAGCGGGCTAATCTCATGGTTTTCGGTGATTCGCGAGGCGGCAATGTCAACTTCAAAACATTTGAGAACTTGTTGACTTATTATTCGGCCACCGGACAAGAAGAAAATGCCGGAAAGGTTGCGGAAGCCTTGAACAAGGGTGTCGCTTTGAATAAATATAGCCGTGTCGATGCAGGCTGGCCGGGCATCTGTACGTATACGCCGATGATACCGGCAGACCAACCGGGGCTGAGTGAACGAGCTTCTTATTCGTCGCATCATCGTTTTATTGTAATGAAGAACTGGGATAAGACTTATAAATTGATGGCTACCCTGTATGGGGGAAAGAAAGGCTATCATCTCTCTGCCAATGGATTGGCATTGCAGTTTTATGGTTACGGTTATGCGTTGGCACCCGATGCGGCAGCTTATGAGTCTTATTGGAGCAGGGATTATGCCTATCATCAAGGTCCGTTGGGGGCAAATACAATTTTGCCGGGTTATACCGAAGGCAGTATCAATATTCTGGCCATGGAGCCGGAAGTCGATTCTACCAGTTTCTCCACAACAAGGGCTTTGACTCCTTATTTGAACTTTGCCGATGTAGAAGCTGCGGAGAAAAGACGGACGGTGGCTTTGATGTCTGTTTCGGATGAGGCAGGATATTATGTAGATATATTCCGTTCGGACTTGGAAGACAATGATTTTTTGTTTCATAATGTTGGCACAGCACTTGCCTTGACCGATGGAGAAGGAAGAGAGTTGTCCTCGCAAGATGTTGACCGGCTGGAACTGCTTTCTGGTGATACCGGCAGCTGGTTTACCGAGAAACAAATCAGCAAGTTTGACGGAAATTTTAAAGCTGACTGGACATTGCCGCAAGGTATCACTTCGCGTCTTTGGATGACGGGCAATGAAGGACGGAGCATTTACCGGATGAATGCACCATCTACTACGCTGGTAGACGGGCTGACTCCGGATGATTGCGGCAAAACGCCGAATCATACTCCTGTTTTATTGGTGAGGCAGATTGGAAGTAATGCAAAAAGCAGACCTTTTATGTCTGTTTATGAGTCGTTTAAAAATAGCCGACCGGCTGTGATAGGTGTAAGAGCCTTGTTATCGGGAACTTCTTCAGTTGGTATAGAAGTGGGCGTTGTGGATAATCGGAAGGACTATTTCTTGAGTGCGGAAGACAAACATACGAGAGTTGATATAGAAGGAATATCGCTTCGAGGGAGTTTTGCACAAATTACGGTGCAGGACAAAGAAATATGTTCATTCTATTTGGGTAGCGGCTTTTTGCTGGAGAAGGATGGTTGTAGAATTGAGGTGTTGGGAGATAATCCCGTTTATGCAGCTGTGTATAGGCAGGAGAATGAAATCCGTTGTTCTGCTACTGGAAGGATTAGATTGACATGGCAGGGAAAGGATTGCATTGTAGAGGCAGGATTGAACCAATGTATAGAATGAATGAGTGGAAAATTTAAATAATAAAGATACTATGAAGATTCAGAGGTTGAAAATCAGATTATTGGGAATCATATTGGTGGCATTAGGAACATCTTGCACCGAACAGAATGCCATTTCATATACGGATTATGTGAATGTGTTTATTGGAACCGGAGGGCATGGACATACCTTTCCCGGAGCAACGTATCCTCATGGAATGGTTCAACTGAGCCCTGATACCCGCCTGTCGGGTTGGGATGCTTGTGCAGGTTATTATTATGATGATAATCATATACATGGCTTTACGCATACTCATTTAAACGGTACGGGAAGAGGGGACTATGGTGACATACTTTTTATGCCGGTGGTGGGTGAAAAGCCTTTGCAGGCAGGTGTCGACGGCCATTTGGGAAAAGAAGGATACCGTTCCCGTTTTTCGCATTCTAATGAGAGCGCTCGTCCGGGTTATTATCAGGTGTTACTTGAAGATGATTCAATCAATGTAGAGCTGACGACAACATTACGTGCTGGCATGCATCGCTATACCTATCCGTTGGGCAGGGATAATCGGCTGATAGTGGATATGGGACCCACTATCCAGAACTATGAGCATCCGATTACTGAAATAGAGATACTGAACGATTCTACCATTAGCGGGATGAAGTTTACAGATGGGTGGGCCAAACAACATTATGTTTATTTCTATGCTGTATTTTCCACGCCATTTGAGTATAAGTTGTTTGCTGATACAACATGTGTGCAAGGAACTTCTTCCATCAGTACCCATACAGCTAAAGCATTGATAGAATTTCATCCGTCGGACAATGCCGGACAGTCGCAGCAGGTGATAGCTAAGGTTGGTATATCAAGTGTAGATAGGGAAGGAGCCCGGAAGAATGTGGAAACAGAAATTCCCCACTGGAATTTTGAAAGTGTGGTGAAAGAAGCGGACGAGGTATGGAACAAAGAACTGGGCAGGATTAAAGTTGAGACTGCCGATGCAACAAGCCGAACGATTTTCTATTCGTCGCTTTATCACACGGCCATTCAGCCAAGTTTGGCTTCGGATGTAGACGGACGTTATCGCACGATGGGGCAAGAAACCAGGAAAGATTCTTCTTATGTGGCTTATACTGTATTTTCTTTATGGGATACTTTTCGGGCTCTTCATCCGCTCTATACCATCATAAAGCCTGCTTTTAATCAGCAACTCATCAAGGTTTTGCTACGCAAATATGATGAGATGGGCATTTTACCGAAGTGGGAGCTTGCCTCGAATGAGACCGGAACAATGATTGGATATCATGCAGTGTCGGTTATTGCAGATGCCTTTATGAAGGGGCAATGTGATTTTGATACGAAGAAAGCGTTGGAAGCATGTGTACGTTCTTCGGTATACGATACAGCCGGTATCAATAAGGCTATGAATTGTAGTATCAAGAATGTAAAGGTGATGCCCCTGGATATTAAGTATAAAAATGAATGGGGATATATACCGTGTGACAAGGTGAAGACTGAAACCGTATCTAAAGGTTTGGAGTATGCTTATAATGACTGGCTGATAGCGCAACTTGCTTGCGAAATGGGTGACACACTTCTTTATGAAAGTTATCTGAAGAAGGGAGAAACATATCGTATCTATTTCGACTTTGAAACAAAGATGATGCGTGCCAGGTTGAGCGATGGAAGTTGGCTTACGCCTTTTGATCCGAAGGCTGTAGAACGTCCGGGCAATTACATTGAAGGAAATGCTTGGCAATGGGCATGGTTTGTTCCGCACGATGTAGAAGGTTTGATTGACTTATGGGGTGGTAAGGATGCTTTTGCTGCCGGACTGGATTCATTGTTTACCATGAATTCAGATTTGACGGGAGATGAAAGTGCAGCGCTGGACGTGACAGGCATGATAGGGCAATATGCACATGGTAATGAGCCTGGACATCATGTGCCATATTTATATAATCACGTGGGGCAATATCATAAAACTCAAGCCTTGGTCGACTCTATTTTGTATAATCTTTACAGAAATGAACCTGATGGATTGTGTGGGAATGAAGATGTGGGGCAAATGTCGGCATGGTATGTGTTTAGCGCAATGGGGCTTTATCCCGTATGCCCGGGTAAGCCGTACTATGCATTGGGGCGACCTTTGTTTGATAAAGTAGTCCTACACTTGGAAAATGGGAAGACTCTGGTTATTGAAGCCGAGAATAATCATCGTAAGAATAAATACGTATCATCCGTCTTTTTCAATGGAAAGCCTTTAACGGATATGCAACTGTCCCATTTCAATTTGATGCAGGGAGGAACGTTGAAATTTCTGATGAAAGCCGGTGATGAGTAGTTCGGTTACCAGATTCTTTTTCTTTCGGATTGAGTAGAAACCTTGTTCTATTCGTATTTTATAGCTGAGTATTCAAAATCATGAAAAACTGAATATATGAAGAAAATAGGACTCTTTTTGTGTACGTTTGTCGCAACTACGGCATTGGGTGCCGTCAGTGATAAAGAATTGAAGCTTTCCTCTCCTAATGGAAATCAGACCGTTGTATTCCGGCAGGAACAGGTGGTGCCGGATACCCGTGAATTGTGTTACCAAGTGACGTACAAAGGAATACCAGTCGTTGAGAAGTCCCGTGCCGGACTTGGATTGGACAACCGTATCTGGGAGATGGCGTTGGGTGTCCGTAACCTGAAACAACCGGCTTGCTGGATGGACAACTTGGAGGTGGACTCGGTCACTGTCTTGCCGGGCGTGGATAATACTTGGCAGCCTTTTTATGGAGAGCGCAGTACGGTACGTGATAATTATAATGCCGCTACCATGCATTTATCCAAGAAGGATGGTTCAGGCTATCGGTTTGACATCGAGGTGCGTGCTTACGATGAGGGCATCGCTTTCCGCTATTTCTTTCCCGAACATCCCAAAGCCATTTTCCATAAAGTGGTGGCTGACCTGACGGAATATACATTCCCCGAAGGAACGATGGCATGGACGGAACAATGGGCACAAGCGCACTTCGAACATTTGGCCATTGATGACATCAAGCGACCCGTGGAACGCGCCCTGACACTGGAACTTCCCGGTGGAGTATGGGCTGCCCTTACCGATGCGGATGTGGATGACTGGTGTCTGACCAAATATCTCGCTTCTGATAAGAAGGAAAATACATTGACTTCCGTGATGTATAGCCCCGTGGATGTTGTGACGTATTATGCCACTCCGTGGAAAATCATTATGGCTGCCGACAAACCGGGCGAGTTGCTGGAAC
>OGPW01002648.1_pt1 | contig 9877 bp, 9 predicted proteins | sample 1553061 | NCBI WGS metagenome assembly OGPW01 (sample SAMEA2580292, study PRJEB22360) | human gut metagenome | biome: human gut; feature: human-associated habitat; material: faeces | place: Denmark | collected 2008/2010
GCGGATACTATTACGTTACCGAAAAAGACGGCAAATATCCCAGCCTGCAGGAAGTGGACGGTGAGTATTACCCCTTTGACAAGGAAAACGGTGCAATCGCAGAAGGGCTGACAGAACTGCCAAACGGAATTACACGTTATTACTACGGTGACGGCGCATATCACACGGGCTGGTTCTATCAGAACGGGAAAACATACTATTTCAACGATGTAGACGGCGCCATGTTCACCGGATGGCAGACCATCGACGATCAGACCTATTACTTCCAAGAAGACGGTGCCGCCAAGGTCGGGTGGCTGGAGCTTTCCGGGAAACGCTACTATTTCGATAAAGAGGCAAAGCTCTGCACCGGATGGCAGACCATCAACGGAAAGCGCTATTGTTTCCGCGCAGACGGCTCAGCAGTGACCGGATGGCAAACCGATGCCAGCGGCTCCAGCTATTACTTCCTGGACGACGGCACGATGGCGACCGGCTGGACTTCCGTTGGAAAGAACACCTACTATTTCCGCAAGGACGGCGTACTGATGCGTGGGGTCACCGAGATCGACGGCAAGCAGTATCTGCTGGCAGAGGACACCGGCATCCTGCAAAAGAATACCACCATCAACGGCATTACCACGGACGCAAACGGCGTTATCATCAAGCGCATCCTGTCCGTCCCCTATCTCAGCCAAAGCGGTTTTCCCACTGGCTGTGAAAGCGCCAGTGCAGTCATGCTGCTGCGGCAGGCAGGCTACAGCACCAGCATTGCCGATTTTGTTGACAAATACCTGGACAAGGGCAGCTTTTACTGGAAAAACGGCACACAATACGGCCCGGATCCCAGCACAAAATTTGTAGGCGATCCCCGTTCGTCCAGCGGTTTCGGCTGCTATGCGCCAGTTATCACCAATGCACTGAATAAAATTCTGACCAATGGGAAAACTGCAAAAAACATCACTGGCACATCGTTCTCGTCTCTGCTGACACAGTACATCGACAAGGGCATTCCGGTTGCAGTATGGGCATCCATCAACATGATGCAGATTGACAACGGCAGACAGTGGGTCGTTCCGGAAACCGGAAAGCTGTTCACCTGGAAACGGCACGAGCATTGCCTGGTTCTGGTCGGCTACGACAAAGACTACTACTACATGAATGACCCGTACCAGAGCAAGGGACTGGTTGCCTATAAGCGCAGCGTGGTAGAGGCACGGTATGCCACCATGGGTTCCCAGGCAGTCGTAATCCAGTAAGCACTTACATACGTCTATCAGCAACACAAAACGGAGGGATACGATGAAACTTTTATTTATCCGCCACGGCGATCCGGACTATGAAAAAGACTCTTTGACAGAAAAGGGATGGCACGAGGCAGAACTGCTGGGACAGCGCATGGCGAACACGCCGGTCACTGCGTTCTACGTCTCTCCCCTGGGACGTGCCAAGGATACAGCATCCAAGACACTGCAAAAAGTGGGCAGAGATGCCACAGAACTGGCGTGGCTGCGGGAATTTCACGCACCCATTCCGGATTTTCACACCGGCGAACCAAGAATTGCCTGGGATCAGCTCCCGGCAGACTGGACCGCAGAGCCGAAGTATTACGACAAGACACGCTGGTCGGAAACCCTGCCCATGCTGCAGGGTCACGTGATCGACGAGGCAAAGCGTGTCTGGAACGGTCTGGACGAGATCCTGACACAGCACGGCTATGAACGGGAAAACAACTTTTACCGTGCAGTTCAGCCAAACGAAGAGACGCTGGCGTTTTTCTGCCACTTTGGTGTCACCTGTGTCATGCTGAGCCATTTGCTGGGCATCTCCCCTATGATCCTGTGGCACGGGTTCTGCGCTGCGCCTACGTCCGTTACTTCGCTGATTACCGAGGAGCGCCGGGAAGGCGTGGCTCTGTTCCGGATGAACGCTTTCGGAGACACAGCGCATCTCTACGCCAACCAGGAAGAGCCTGCATTCGCTGCGAGATTCTGTGAAATGTATGCGAACCAGGAACAGCGTCACGACTGACACTGACAATCAAACAGCAATTACGCAAAAACGGCACTTTTCGAAAAGTGCCGTTTTTCTTGTTATGCTTTTTTAGAAAGAAAAAAGCAGCCTTATTTATCACAAATAAGACTGCAAGTTTGGCGGACAGGGAGGGATTCGAACCCTCGATACGCTATTAACGTATACACGAGTTCCAGTCGTGCGCCTTAGACCAGCTCAACCACCTGTCCAGTTATTCTGCTTCCTGCGATTTGAGGAAGTGGTGCGAGTGACGGGACTTGAACCCGTACGCCGAAGCACACGCCCCTCAAACGTGCCTGTCTGCCAATTCCAGCACACTCGCTCTTCATGTTTTTCATGTGTCGCATTCAGCTTTATTATTATAGCAGAAAAACAGAGGTCTGTCAATAGCCGAAATCACTTTTTATGTTTATTTTTTGTAAATATAGAGTGAATTTCAGAGAAGAACCGCTTTTTCTGCATTTCATACCCCAGGACAAAAACAAAAAAGCAGATTCCATGAGGGATTTCCGCACGAAATCTGCTTTGTGATTCTTTTCAATACAGTGCTTACAGCATCTCAGATACATCATCTGCGATCTGTTCTGCTGTCAGATGATTCTCTTTCAGAACTTCCTGTACATTATAACGATCGAGGAATTCTTTTTTCAGACCAAAGCACTTTGTCTTTACGGCAGAGTCGCCGTAAAACCGGGCGATCTTCTCACCGAATCCGCCGTCCAGAATGCCGTCCTCCAGCGTAATCACAACCTTGTGATCTGCTTTCAGCTGTTCCAGCAGTGCGGTGTCCTGTCCGGTGATATAATACGGGTTGATAACAGTCGGTGCAGTACCGGTCTTTTCCCGGATCTTCTCGGCTGCTGCCACACCCAGGTGATAGAACGAACCCAGCGCCAGAATTGCCACGCCGCTTCCCTGCTGTGTCACTTCATAGCGGTTCAGTTCTCCGAAGTCCTTTGTCACTGCCTTGCCGTCCGAAACATACTGTGCCGGCACACGGATCGCAACCGGATGTTCGTTCTGATCCAGCGCCCAATCCAGCATTGCCTGATAATCCTCCACCGTTACCGGCGCCAGATAAACCAGGTTCGGGATGTTGGAGATCATGGGAATATCGTAGATGCCCAGATGTGTCACATCATTCATGCCAAAGACAGAGGCTGCAAAAACGGAGATCGTCACAGCGCTTTGATTGATGCAGACATCCTGGGACAGTTGGTCATAGGTGCGCTGTAAGAAAGAACTGTATACGCCCCAGAACGGCTTTCCGCCGTTTTTCGCAATACCGGATGCCATAGCGGCAGCCTGCTCTTCTGCAATGCCTACATCAATGAACTGTTTGCCTGCCTTTTTCCGGATATCTTCCGTAAATCCGAATACGGTAGGCGTAGCAGAAGTAATGGCACAGACACGCTTGTCCTCTGCCATCTTCTTTTGCAGGTACTCACAGGTAAAGCTGCCGAAATCGCCGTCACCGCCGAACGAAACCGTAGTCTTTCCGGTAGCCGGATCAAACGGCATACACCAGTGCCACTGCTCCTTGTGCTGTTCTGCCAGTTCATAACCCTTGCCCTTCTGTGTCACGATGTGTACCACTACCGGCTTTGTGCTGTCCTTGACCTGGCGGAATGCAGCGATCAGAGACGGGATATCGTTGCCGCCTTTCACAAAAACATAGTCCAGTCCCATTGCCCGGAACAGGTTGCACTCTGCCTTGCCGTCTGTATCCCGGAGGAGTTTCAGATTCTTGTACAGACCGCCGTGGTTCTCTGCGATGGACATATCGTTGTCATTGACCACAATGATAAAGTTGGTGTCCATCTCGCCGGCAAAGTCCAGACCCTCCAGCGCCTCGCCACCGCTGAGTGAGCCGTCACCGATCACAGCGATCACATTGCCGCTTTCGCCGTTCAGATCACGTCCCTTTGCCAGACCGCTGGCAAGGCTGACAGAGGTGGAAGTATGACCCACGGTAAAGAAATCGTGCTTGCTCTCATGCGGATCGGTATAGCCGGAAATATCGTCGAAATGTTCCTCATAGAGATATGCGTCTTTTCTGCCGGTCAGCATCTTGTGGGGATAGCTCTGGTGGGAAACGTCAAAAACGATCTTATCCTTCGGGGAATCAAACACATAGTGCAGTGCGATGGTCGTCTCCACCATGCCGAAGTTCGGCCCGAAGTGACCGCCGTGCTTGCTCAGACGGAACATCAAAGCCTGGCGCATTTCAGCCGCCAGCGCATTCATCTCGTCTTGATTCAGTTTCTTCACATCTTCCGGTGCATTGATTTTTTCCAGATACATGGTTTTCCTCCTAATCGTTTTCATTCTTCGGGGAACATTTGTCCCAGGTGAGTTTTCCGGTTTTTACTGCCTCTTCATAGCGGCTGATCTTATAATTCAGCCGTTCCAGCGTGACGTCGATCTGTGCCTTTTGATCCAGCAGAGCATCCCGCTGATCCAGCAGCAGCTGAAGCCGTGCCGGAATGGTATTGTCACCTTCCTGGCAAAGCTTGACGTATTCGATCATCACCTCCACCGGCAGACCGGCATTCCGCATACAAATGGCAAGCTCCACCCAGCCCAGATCATCCGGCTGGTAGTCCCGGTTGCCGCTGGGCGTCCGGGTCACTCTGGGGATCATGCCAACACGCTCATAATAGCGCAGCGTGTCCTGCGAAATGTGATAGGTTTCACTGACTTCCTTGATGGTCATGCTTTCTCTCACCTCCTGCAAGCATATTATAGCACCTGGAGTCAGCTCCAAGTCAATACCCAAACGCAAAAGTTTACATTTTAGACACAACGCAAAAAGCACTGCGGAACGGTTTTGTTCCGCAGTGCTTTTTTTGGATTATGATTTTATTGTCTGATAAAAATTCGGGTTTCCCAGCGGTTCTGCTGTCAGACGGAATATCACACAGCCATCGGGACAAACCACAGTCTTGCTGTATTTTCCGTCGCCGCCAAGATTTCTCAAATCGCCGCCGCTGCGCACTGCATCCATCAGCGGATACAACAGTAGCATGACCTTGCTGCATATCCCATAGCCATCTGTATTCACCGAACAACCATAGGTACAGCAGTAGCGATCTCCGATCTCTTCCCCGTTTCGACAGTAATTTTCCGTCTGTTCACTCTGAAGGAATCCGGTCACCGTTATGGTAAATGCAAATTCTTCTGCAAACCATTTTTTCATTGCTGTTCCTCTTTTCAGTTTGTCTGCTGAATCGAATCAATTTTCCACTGTCCGTTTTCCAAAACGATCTGCGCCGTCAGCGTTGCAGATGCGCCAAAGTCGTCATACTGCATGGATGCAGTGAATGCGCTGTCTGAAAGATCCGAGACCTCTGCTTTTCCGGAAGTCCAGGAGAATCCGCCGCTGGTGGCAATCTGCCTGCCGTACAGACTGCCGTTTGCGTCAATGTACAGCGGCTGGTCTGTACCGAGAATTGCCACATAGCGGCTGTCGATCATTTTCTGGGTCAAGCTGGATTCCATGTAGGCTTTCAGATCTGCTGTACTGGAAAACTGGGTTTTTGCCACCTTCTCATAAACAACGCCCGACCCGGTCGAACGAATGGTATCGCTTTCGTCCTTCGGCAAATTGCCGGCGCCGATCTGGTCGATATAATCCAGTGCGCCGAACAGGCGTTCTGCCGTTTCTTCATAGGCAGATGTGTCCCCGGCGCTCTGTGAGACGGCTGTGGTCTCCGCTGCCGTGGTCTCACTGCTTTCCTGTGCCGGCAGCGTCTCCGCAGCTGTCGTCTCTGTATCGGCGGTCTCTGCCGTCTCTTCCGGGGCAGCCGTTGTTTCTGCCTGGGTCTGTTCTGCGGTCGTCTCTGTGCTGCGCTCCGTCAGACTGGACGAGGGCGTTGTGATCTCACCGCAGCCGGAAACACCCGTCAGCACAGCTGCTGTCAGCAATGCAGCCAGCCAAAACTTTTTATTCGTCTTTTTCATCTTTGCTTTCCTCCAAAAGAATGCTTGGCAAGTCAGCCTTTTTTTCATGATATTCCTTGAGTTTCTGATTCATTTCATTTGCCGTCTTTTTGAATACCTGATAGTTCAGCGCAGACGTGAAAAAATAAACCGCTGCACTGGTCAGACACATTCCCAGAACGCCAAAAAAATTCGGAGTGTACCAACCGTAAAAATATCCGCACACCAGTACAGATACCGTAACCAGCACATAGTGAATGGTCAGCCGTATCATCCCCTCCCGGTTGCTCACGTCCTTATGGGGCAGGACCAGCTCCGTAATGCCGCCTAGAAGCGATGCTGCCGTATATGGACAAGATCTCCGGCAATACTGCATACGGGATCCAGGAGTGCCAGAGTTGCCGCTGCCCCGTCAGGCAGTAGATTCCATACCAAAAGATGCAGGCGATCAGCGTACCAGTCACAGCCGCTGTCGTCACGGAAAGAAAACGCTTGAATCGGTTCTTCATCGCCGCACCTCACAGTCCAAGCTGTTTTTTCAGAGCAGGAACATACTGCCGTGAAATCATAACTTTTTCGCCGTTTTGCAGGATTGCCTCGAAACGTCCGCTGAATGACGGCGCAAACCGTTCCACTTTTGCCAGGTTCAAAATCATCGACTTCGAGATTCGGATAAAATCCGTCCCGGCAAACCGCTGTTCCAGTTTATAAAGCTTCTGTTTCAATTCCGACACCTCCGATTTTCCATATGCAAATACCTTGTTATCCACGGACTCAAAATAGTACACACTGTCCGGATGCAGCACGCTCATGCTGCCATCCTCGTGATACAGCATCAGTTTTTCGTTCTCCATTTGCAGTGCATGGAGCAGGTTCATCACACGCTGAGACAGTGTGTTGGCACGTATGATGATCTCCGCCTCTTCTCCCGGCGGCAGGTTTTCAATGGTCACTTTCATGAATGGACTCGTTTCCTTTCTGCCAGATAATGCACGGCAAGATATGCGCCCAGCAGCACCAGAACTGCGCCGCCGATATACGCATACATGGCAGGGACGGTCACCGTTTTCCCGGCAAATTTTACGGTACAGTCCAGCGACTCCCGGATGGCATCCACAAGCGCTTTCGGAACACCGTCTGTCTCCATCTGCGCCAGAACGCCACGCATGGCGTGATTCCGCACCAGCGCTGTCATATACGTGCTGGGCAGAAAGGACAGCACCTTTTGCAGTCCGCTGCCATAGCTGGAAATGGGCATATATGCGCCGCAGAGAAAGCCATAGCCGGCGCTGACCAGTGTTCCCACTGCGGAGATCTGTCCCTGGGTGCTGAGGAAAAAGTGGATCAGCGACGAAAGCGCTGTGCCGAAAAGCACCAGCAGCACAATGTCCGCACTGAGCAGCAGGATATCCTTTCCGGAAAAGAACCAGCCGATCGTCCGCACATATCCCAGACACAGCGCCAGCGCCGCAAAGCATACCAGCAGCGAAGAGATCGCCGCACCCAGGAAATAGCTGCCGGACAAGACCGCACTGCTTACCGGCGAAATGGTCAGATCCTTCCGGGCGCCGGTGATCTTGTCCTGTACCATCAGCATATTGGAACAGAACGGCACAGTAACGCAGCTGACCGCAAAAATGGAAGAAATGAGCTGCGCCCCGACAGCGCCGTCGATCAGCTTTTGAGAAAGCGAAAAGCCGTCCGGAAGATTTGCGGTAAACGAATCCCGGTAAACACTCCCCAGAAAAGTCGCATACAGCACCAGCAGAATTGCCGGCGTGATAAGCGAAGTGAAAAACATTCCCTTGTCCTTGAAATACAGCTTGATGTTACGCAATACCATGGCTTTCAACATAAGCAGCACCTCCTGTCGTCTTTCCTGTCACAGCCAGGAATACATCATCCATTCTGCCTTTCATGATCTCATAATCCTGGAACAATTCCGGATGCTGTACGATGAGTTTTGTTGCCGTCCGGGTGTCCGGCACAGATATGCGGAACGCCTCGCCGTATGTCTCATAGGGCATCTGCAAAGACGCCACTGCGGATTCCTTTGCATGGTACAGCGTGATATAATCCCCGGTATAGCGGTTTTTCAGCTCCAGCGGCGTTCCCTCCGCTGCGATCTTTCCCTCATCCAGAATCACAATGCGGTCTGCACCGGCAGCCTCTTCCATATAGTGCGTCGTCAGAAAAACGGTCATGTGCTTTTTCTTTTGCAGGATAGAAATGACATTCCAGACTGTCTGCCGTGTCTGCGGGTCCAGTCCCGTGGTTGGTTCGTCCAGAATCAGCAGCTGAGGACGGTGAAAGATGGCACGGGCGATGTCAATGCGCCGCCGCTGTCCGCCGGAAAGCTTTCCCACACTCTGTTTCAAAAGCGACCGCAGCTCCAGCAGATCATCCAGTTCAAACAGACGCTTTTGAAATGCCTTCCCGGTGATGCCGTACAGCGCCGCACGGTTTTTCAAGTTGTCCTGCACAGAAAGCTGTCTGTCCAGGACGGAGTTCTGAAACACCACGCCGATATCCTGTTTGATGGCGTTCATGTTTTTCAGCGTATTCCTGCCGTTCACATAGATCTGACCGGTGTCCTGCCGGAGCTGACCGCATATCATGGAGATTGTAGTGCTTTTTCCGGCGCCGTTGACACCTAAGAATGCAAAAAGCTGTCCTGTCTCCACTTGCAGCGATAAGTTGTTTACGGCATGGATTGCGCCGAAACTCTTTTGCAGATTTTGAATCTCAATACATTTTTCCATATCCATCCCTGTCCTCTCTGTTCTTCGGAATCTGTTATCTTGATTATACCTTTTTTCTGACCGGATAACAAGCCCTAAAATGCAAGTGGTCGATTTCCAGCGGTAAGATGCAAAAAGAGCCGCACCGCTCCGGTTTCCCGAAGTCGATGCAGCTCTCTTGCCGTGCGTTCCGGATCAATCCGAAAGCGCAGTTACTTTTTATGCCGCTTTGTCAAGATCGCCAGCAGCAGCGAGAATCCGCAGGCTGCAATCAAAATGGTGATATGCAGTGTGCTTTCTCCTGTCTTTGGCGTTCCCGGAATGTTCTGCCGCTGCGGCAGCGGAATTCGTTTCTTGACAGATGTCTGTGCAGAAACATCGTTGGCAGCCGTTGTCGTCGTCTGCGTGCTGTTGTCTGCTGCATGATCTCTGTCTGTGGTAATGGTCGTGGTCGTTGTGGTATCCACGATCACATGATTCTTCCGGGATGTGGTCTGTCGGATGCTAGTAGAAGTATCCGATGTCTCACAAGTGGTATTTTCTGTTGTCGTGGTGTTTGTCGTTGTCTGTGTGCTGTGCTGTGTGGTGTGTGTTGCGCTTGAAACACTGCTGCCTGCCGGCTTTGAACTGGTCGTTTCCGTCGCAGTGACTGTTGTAGAAGTCGTGCGGCTGGTTTCTGTCAAAGTCGCAGAAGATGTGGTGCCGTTCTGACGGGATGTCGTTGTCTGCACCGTGTGTTTGGAGGTCGTTTGTGTGGTCTGGATTGTGGTATGTGTGGTAGTCGTTGTGTTGGTCGGACCTGCGCTGGAAAGCGTAACCGTTGCCGTTGTCTGCGATGCTGCGGAAGAAGTGGTGCGGTGTGTTGCTGTGGTGGTAGTCGTTGTCGTAGTGATAACAGCAGTCGGTGTGGTCAATGTGGTGCGTGTCGTTCCCTTTGTCTGAGAAGTCTCCGTACCGGTTGCCCTGGTCGTGCTGGTCGTCGTTCTGCGACTTGTGGTATGTGTCGTTGCGGTAGTCGTCTGTGTTCCGGTGTGTGTTGCCGGCGATGCCGTAGCTTTCGCCGTTGTTGTGGTTATCTGTGCTGTGATATGTGTGGTCTGTTTTGATGTTGTGGTATTGCCTGCTTAAGGGATGGGCTCCCATGCATTCCCCCAGCATCACCGTCAACAGAGGCAATGCCA